>Ga0075011_10001380_pt1 | contig 13029 bp, 9 predicted proteins | sample TARM_MetaG_T_14_FD_72354 | JGI IMG/M metagenome (GOLD analysis project Ga0075011, IMG submission 72354) | Freshwater microbial communities from Pennsylvania, USA, analyzing microbe dynamics in response to fracking - TARM_MetaG_T_14 | ecosystem: Environmental > Aquatic > Freshwater > River...
ACAAAAACAAGTCTGACCGGTATGGTGATGTCATCTTTTTGAATCGCGGCGTCCACTGAAAGCAGGTATCGTGATCGCCCCCGGCGTTTTTTGCAGGCTGAATAGATGGCTTTGACAGATATCTTTTCGCCATCAAAAAGATAGTGAATTTTGGGTGTCTTCTTTGCCATGGCAATGACGTCAATCCCCGTTTTTTTGACTGCAATCAGGGCGGATGGACTGCAAAACCAGGTGTCAAACAGCACATAGCTGGCACTGATCCCAGATTTCAGGGCAGATCGGATCAGCTCAAGCATCACTTCCGTCGCTTTGCGTCTCGATTGGCTTCGTCGTCTGGCTGCAATGCTACGTTTGTCCAGACTGTTATCAGCCTTGTTCAGAAGATTTTTATCATCGGAAGATGACAACAGTGAACCGGAAACCGGAATGAAGGTGTTCCCGTCAGACCACCCCAGCGTCAACAGGCGAAATCCTTTTGTATAGCGATGCTTCACATGGTCGAAGACGCGGGACAACAGCTCCACCTTTTTCGAGCGGTCTCGCTCAAACAGGGTATCATCAACAATCAGAACATTTTCCCGGGATTCATTGGTAAGACGGGTAAGACTCTGATTGGTCACCCGGGCGGCCAGCAACGTGGTAAATTTCTGCCAATGGATTTTGGGGGAGTTCATGAAGCGATAGATCGTATCTTTTTGAAACTCCGGACAATGGTGATTGGTCACGTAATTCATGTATATCGATCGGTTGGTAAAAATGACGCTCAACAGATATTCAAAAACCGAAATTACTGAAAAACCTTTGATTTTATAAGCGTTGCATGTTTTTAAAAGCAGGCTAACCTGATATTTTTTCAAAAAACGGGTGACAATTTTTAAATTGGAATTCAAGTCTGTGCCGGTTTGTGTTATAATTTTCATAGCATGAGCCTCCAGGTTGTTTGTTTGTTTTTCGTTAATTCAATTATAACAAATCTGGTGTGTTCATGCTATTTTTATGTTTGCAACATCGGATTTACGATGATTTTGCTCGATTATTATGTGCGAAGTTTGAGTCGTTAATTTAAAACTCAAGGAGGAAATTATGGCTATAGCAGATCAAGTATTTGGGTATTTTATGCCTGTAGTGAATTTAATGGGACCTGGTTCTGTTAAAGAAGTAGGGGTACAGGCAGCATCATTGGGGCTGAAAAAAGCATTAATCGTAACAGATAAAGGCATGGTGGCAATGGGAGTTGCTAATCAAGTCAAAGAAATTATTGAAGCCGCTGGATTAGGCGTAGTAATTTTTGATGGAGCTCAACCAAATCCAACAGATACAAACGTACATGATGGATTTAAAATATTTACAGACGAAAAATGTGACTTAATTGTATCTTTAGGTGGCGGATCTTCACATGACTGTGCAAAAGGCGTTGGTCTTGTTGCTGGTAATGGCGGACACATCAGAGATTTCGAAGGCGTTAACAAAAGCACAAAAGCAATGACACCATTGATCGCAATCAATACTACTGCTGGTACAGCTAGTGAAATGACACGTTTCTGTATTATCACAAACTCTGAAACTCATGTTAAAATGGCAATCGTTGACTGGAGATGTACACCAACCATTTCAATCAATGATCCAGTATTAATGATGGGTATGCCTCCAGCTTTAACAGCTGCAACAGGAATGGATGCATTAACACATTCAGTTGAAGCTTATATGTCAACAATTGCGACACCAGTAACTGACTCAGCTGCTTTAATGTCAATGAAATTAATCGGCGAAAACCTTCGTCAGGCAGTTGCTAATGGCGATAACTTTGAAGCAAGAAACAACATGGCTTATGCACAATTATTAGGCGGTATGGCATTTAACAATGCAAGCTTAGGTTATGTACATGCAATGGCTCATCAATTAGGTGGTTTTTATGACCTTCCTCATGGTGTTTGTAATGCAATCTTATTACCACATGTACAACGTTTCAATTTAAACGCTAATCCACAACGTTTAGCTGATATCGCAGTTGCATTAGGCGAAAAAATCGACGGTCTTTCAGTTCGCGATGCCGCTGAAAAAGGACTTGATGCAATCGTAAAACTTTCTCAAGATGTTGGAATCCCAGCTGGTTTAACAGCTCTTAACGTTAAAGAAAAAGATTTCGAAGTAATGGCTAAAAATGCTATGAAAGATGCTTGTATGGGCACAAACCCAAGAACAGCTAAATTAGAAGACGTTATCCAAATCTTTAAAGACGCAATGTAACAATTGCCTGAGCATTCCAAAAGTTTAGACTTTTGAAATGAATTCTCTATAAGGGAAGCCTGAAAAGGTTACTACTTAAATTATAAAGGGTGATCTCTGTGTTAACAGAGATCACCCTTTTAGTTGTCAGATAGTGTATAATAATACAAAACAGGGGCTGAGTTCTGCTTAAACAGAACTCAGCCCCTGAGATGTTTTTTGGCCAATGGTCTCAATTAATTGCATAAATCTTTCTAAGTTTAGACGGCAGTCAATAATTTTTCCAGAACAACGAGATGTTCTTTTTCTTCTGCAATTATTTTTTCAAGCATTTTTTGGGTCGGTTCTTTTGAGTATTTAGATAAAAACTCATAATATTCAATTGATTTTTTCTCAGTTAAGATTCCTTCTTCCAGAGCATCTTTAATTGAGTTCAGTTTTATCTGATCTCTGTTAAAAGCAGCGGAAGCAGCATAACTCTTAAAATAAGCAGTCACCTCTTCATTAAATAAGTAGTCAACCGCTGGTTTGTCTTTTAAATCCTCAAACAAGTTTTTAAAATAATCGGCATGTTTGACTTCATCCAGGGCCAGGCATTCCAGGGTTTCTTTCACACTACCCTGAGCTTGAGAAGCCCAATTCTGATAGAATTTAGTTCCTTCTTCTTCCAGGCTGATTGCCAGTTGCAGCACTTCGTAAATTGATGCGTTTTCCATTTATTTCCCTCCATATGGTATAAAGTTTTAATAAAAATACCACGAGATTGATTGTAACCTATTTTGTGGCTATTTTCAAGAAGATCGCAAGGTTTCCGTTTTATTTATGTTATTTTCAGTAGTATATAATTATTTTCGGTAATGTAAGATAGACATCTAAAATATTTTCTTGCCCAGAAATTTTATCAATAAGGCTGTTGGAGTTTAGTTGCGTTCTTAAAATAAATTGCCAGTTAAGGGCAAAACGGTTAAAATAAAAGAGATCTAAAAGTTCTGGAGGACAGCGCTTATAGCATTGATCACAATTATAAAAAATGACAGAATTATATCGTATTAATATCATATCAATTAAACAGAGAAAGAAAAAGGGAAACGATGGTATTAGAAAAAACAATCACTAAGCTGGATCAGGCCACCCTCGAGAAGAAATTATGGGACTGCGCAGATATTCTCAGAGGAACCCTTAGCTCTACCCAATACATGAAATACATTTTCGGGATGCTGTTTCTCAAACGGATTAATGATCAGTTTCTGATAGAACGTCAGGAAAAGACCGATAAATTCAAGCATCTCGCCAAAAAAGCGCAGGAACAGATGTTGGAAGATCCCACTAGCTACAAGAATTTTTTTATTCCCAGACCAGCGCGGTGGTTGAATTTCAGAGATCGGAATTTAAATATCGGGGCTGAGTTGGACAAGGCCTTTAAAGTGATTGAAGAGGAACCCCGAAACGTTGAGCTGATTGGGGTTCTTACTACCTTCAGTTATAATGACAGGGATCGGGTTCCCGATAGCAAAATTAATCAGCTGATCGAGATTTTTGATGATCTGGATCTATCGAATGTGGGATTGGAATCGCCCGATATTTTAGGGGATGCCTATATGTACCTGATTAAAAAGTTTGCTGATGATGGTGGACAGAAGGGTGGGGAATTCTATACGCCCACCGAGATCAAGGACGTTATGGTTAAACTTATTAAACCGCATGAAGATTTGTCAATATATGACCCCTGTACTGGGTCTGGAGGTTTTCTGGTTTCGGCCATTGAATATGTCAAAGCGCAGGGACAGAACCATCGAAAGCTTCAACTTTTCGGCCAGGAAACTAACCTCACAACCTGGGCGATTGCTAAGCTGAATATGCTCCTCCACGATGTCTCCGGCACCATGATCTGGAAGGGAGATGCTATTCGCAACCCCCAGAACATCGATGGCGGCGGGCTTAAAAAATTTGATATGGTGCTGTCTAATCCGCCCTTTTCGCTGAAAAATTGGGGTCGGGAAGTGGCCGAAAAAAATAACTATGGTCGTTTCAACTATGGCGTGGCACCTGCCAGCTATGGCGATCTGGCTTTTGTTCAGCACATGCTGGCCTGCCTGAATGACAACGGGATTATGGCTGTGGTTGTACCTCATGGCATCCTGTTTCGGGGCGGAGCAGAAAGAAGAATCCGCCGGGGTATCCTGGAAGACGACCTCTTTGAAGCGGTGATTGGTTTTCCTCAGAATCTGTTTTACGGAGCAGCGATTCCAGCGGCTGTGATTATTCTCAACAAAAATAAGTCGGCCGATCGGAAGCAGAAGGTGCTCTTTATTGAAGCCTCTCAGGGATTTGTAAAGGATGGCAACAAAAATAAACTCACGGCTGAAACCGTTGACCATATTGTAAAAGCCTATGAGTCTTTCTGCGATGAGGATAAATTTGCGACCCTGGCGACACTGGAAGACATTCGTAAAAACGATTATAATCTCAATATTACCCGGTATGTGGATTCCTCCAAGAAAGAAGCAGCGGTCGATATTAATGCAGTGATTGCCCGGCTATCAAAGAACGAAGTTGATCTGGCCATATCTAAGGAAACCATCAATGGATTTTTAGAACAGCTTGGTTTTGAGCAAATATGACTGGTGACGAAATGCAGCAAATAAAAGATGGCTATCGGAAGACGGAGATTGGGGTATTGCCGCAGCAATGGCAGGTCGTGAAAATAAATGATATTGCGCCTTTTATCGCAAACGGTTTTGTCGGAGCAGCCAGTCGATATTATACAAAGGATGAAAGCGCAGCAGGCTATATAATGGGCAAAAATATCCGAGCAAATAAAATAGAGGCTGGAAGTCTTGTTAGAATCAACAAGGAATTTGTTGCAAAATATCCTAAGACTAAAATTTTTGCCGGCGATATGCTGACGATACAATCAGGCCATGCGGGTATTTCCTGCATCGTAACAAAGGAATTCGATAACGCAAATTGCCATGCAGTCATTATTTCGCGATTTAATAGAGAATTAGCTTGTCCTGATTATCTGGCTTATTACTTGAATTCTTTTCATGGAAAAACAAGATTAAAGAGGATCTTTGTTGGAACGACGATGAACCATCTCAACACCAAGGATTTAAAACTTTTTAGAGTACCGCTCCCGCCACTTCTTGAACAGCAACGCATTGCCGAAATTCTGATTGCTACCGATGCCCATCTTGAAAAACTCGATGCTGTTATCAAAGATACGCAGCTCCTGAAAAAGACGATGATCGAGAAGCTCCTGACCCGGGGGATCGGTCATGCTGAATTTAAAGACAGCGAGATCGGGTTGTTGCCAAAAGCCTGGGAAGTGGTATCACTTAAAGAAATTACCCATTTAGTAACAAAGGGAACAACGCCTTCAACCGTTGGTTTTGATTATGAAGCGAAAGGCGTTAATTTTATCAAGGTTGAAAATATTGATGAAAATGGTAATATCAACATTTCCTTAACCTCTAAAATTACGGCTGAATGTAACCAAAAGCTAAGAAGATCAGCTATGCAGGAGCATGACATCTTGGTCTCAATTGCGGGGACAATTGGTAAAAGTGCAATTGTAAAAGGAACTGATTTGCCGGCAAATACAAATCAGGCGGTAGCAATAATTAGATTAAAATTATTTAATTCACTCGATAAGAACTATCTAAATTTTATTTTTTCAAGTAATTATTTTTATGATTATATAAAATCGATTGGAACTGCTGGCGCACAACCAAACATCAATTTAAAGCAGTTAAAGAATTTTATTTTTCCCTTGCCAGGAATAGCTGAACAAAAAAATATTACCAATATATTGTTGGAGTTCAAAAAATCATTAGATCTTTATAACAATGCTAGAAAAGACTTCATGGAGTTAAAAAAAGGGTTGATGAAGAAACTTCTGACTGGTGAAATTCGCATAAAATAAGGCTTTTAAAATAATGATAAGCAGATAAAAAGGCTTTTTAATTTAACTCAATATCCCAAGAGATTATTTCTAATGGCAGGCTATTTTAGCTATGGATCGTTATTTTCAGCAAAGGCTTATTATCAAAATTCATAAAAAACAACCAGTTAAAAGCTGTTGCTTTCGCATGGTTGTTTAAAAAGGATCTTACTAGTGAAGGGGGTTAAATCACAACGGGATTGATTAAATAATCAAACCTCTTTAACGACTGTAAGCCGTTGCCCGGGTTTTACTTTTAGTATTGGTTTTCGAAACAGTAGATAAAGAAGGGTAACCACCATCATTAGAGCCATTACGGTGCCAAATCCAAATCCATGGCCAGTAAAAAATAAACCCAGCTGATAGATAATCAATGAAATGGTATAGGCAAAGGCGGTTTGATAACCGACGGCAATCAGTGTCCATTTGGCATTTCCCATTTCCCGGTGAATGGCACCAATGGCGGCAAAACAGGGTGCACAAAGCAGATTAAATATCAGGAAGGAAAAAGCTGACAATTGGGTGAATGACAGCTGTAGCAGCGGCCAGATTTCGGTGCCATCTTCAGCAACTTCAGCAAAGCCAAAGAGCACCCCAAAGGTACTGACCACAGTTTCCTTGGCAATAAGACCGGTAATGGTTGCAACGCTTGCCTCCCAGTTGCCAAAACCTAAGGGAGTGAATAGGGGAGCAATAATCATACCTATCGAGGCGAGGATTGAATCACCGGTAGCCACCATTTCCAGCGCCCAATTAAAAGAGCTTAAGAACCAGATGGTGATACTAGCTACAAAAATAACCGTTCCAGCTTTTTTAATAAAGGATTTACCGCGTTCCCACATATGAATCAGGACACCTTTAGCCCCGGGAGCATGATAGGTTGGCAGTTCCATAATAAAGGGAGCAGGATCTCCAGTGAATCCGCGCGTTTTCTTTAAAATGATACCGGAAACAATAATCGCCGCTACTCCGATAAAATAGGCCGACGGAGCAATCCAAACCGATCCCGGGAATAAGGCCCCAGCAATCAGCGCGATGATTGGAAGTTTAGCTGAGCAGGGAATAAAGGAAGTGGTCATAATGGTCATCTTCCGATCCCGTTCGTTCTCGATGGTTCGGGAGGCCATGATCCCGGGAACACTACAGCCGGTTCCAATTAGCAAGGGAATAAAAGATTTTCCTGAAAGTCCGAATTTTCTAAAAACACGATCCATAATAAAGGCAACCCGAGCCATGTAACCGCAGTCTTCAAGGATAGCAAGAAAAAGGAAGAGCACAAACATCTGTGGCACAAAACCTAAGACAGCGCCAACTCCGCCAATGATGCCGTCAAGAATCAACGAGTTCAACCAATTCGCAGTGCCAATGGATAAAAGAAATCCTTCAACTCCAGGGGTGATGATTTCACCGAAAAGAACATCATTGGTCCAGTCGGTAACCCAGGTACCAACCGTAGAGACGGAAACAAAATACATCAGAAACATAATTCCGGCAAAAATTGGAAGGGCCAGGAAGCGATTGGTGACGACCCGGTCGATTTTGTCCGAGGTGGTCATACCGGTGCTTGCTTTTTTCTTAATCGTGTCTGAGACAATCCGGCTGATTGTCTGATAACGTTCATAAGTAATAATACTCTCGCTGTCGTCATCCATAATTTTTTCACAGGCTTCAATCAGAGTGGTGATCTTTTCCAGGTTAGGTTCACTAAGCTTGAGTTGCTCCAAGACTTTTTCATCACGCTCAAAGAGTTTGATGGCATAAAAATTGGCATTATCCACGACCTTGTTTTCTTGAATAATCACTTCAATCTGTTGAAGGGTTTCTTCGACTTCACTGGAAAACAGCTGAAGAGGTCGAGGTTTTTGTCTGGTTTTGGCCAATGCAATAGCTTTCTGAGCAACCTCAGCACAGCCTTCGCTTTTGATGGCAGATGTTTCGATCACCTCACATCCCAGTCGTTTGGAAAGGGCGTTAATATTAATGATATCCCCTTTTTTTCGGACGATATCGGTCATGTTCAAGGCTAGAATCATGGGAATACCGATTTCCAGCAATTGCGTGGTCAGGTATAAATTACGCTCAATATTGCTGCTGTCGACAATATTGATAATGACATCTGGTTTTTCAGTGAGCAGATAGTTTCGGGAAATAACTTCTTCCAGGGTATAGGGCGAAAGGGAATAGATACCCGGTAAATCGATAATTTCGATCTCGTTGTGATTTTTCAACTTTCCGGATTTTTTTTCAACGGTTACTCCGGGCCAATTTCCAACATACTGGGAACTGCCGGTGAGGGCATTAAACATGGTTGTTTTACCGCAGTTGGGGTTTCCAACTAATGCTATTTTTAAATTCATATAAACTCTCCTCTTACAATTGGTAGCTTTAACTAACATTGGCAGCAAAAAATTAACAGCAAATGCTGTCGATAAGTATAAATAAACCTGATTTCAAATAGATAATCGATCTGATGATTGGGATCAAAAATCGATTATCTTCACCAGAAATAGTCGATCGAGCTGAATATGACCATTAAATAATGACTTAAACAACCTCAATCAATTCGGCATCCAGTTTTCGGATGCTCAGTTCATAACCCAGAACGGTTATTTCGATGGGATCACCCAGCGGGGCAACCTTACGCACAAAAATATGAACACCTTTAGTAATACCCATGTCCATAATCCGACGTTTAATGGGGCCTTGGCCGTGTAGTTTGACCACCGTCGTAGACTCACCGCAATTTACTGATTTTAGGGTTTTCATGTTCTTCTCCTTAAACGACAATCCGATTGGCCATGCTCTTATCGATAGCAATCCGAGTGTCTTTAATATTTAAAATGATATTGCCGGAAAGTTCTGATATGACGGTAACATCAGCGCCTTCCACAAAACCGAGGCTCGCTAAAAATTGATGAGTCGTATCTTTACCAGTAATTTTTTTAATGGAGTTTTTTTCTCCAGGCGTTGCCATTGATAATAGCATGGTGTTCCTCCTGATTAATTAGAAAATTTAATAATTAATATTCTCATTAAGTTAGAAAATACTAACTTAATGAGAATATTCTAACACCATCTGTTTTAATTGTCAATAGCATAAACCGATAAGAATTGAAATATTTATGAATTGAAATTAGTTTTTTGAAGAGATGGTATTTAGTATTCCCCCAGCAATCAAAGGGAATTAGTTAGCTTGAAGTAATCTTTTTTATGGTATAATTAAAAAAAAATTTGTACAGTTCACAGCATTATCTGTACGACAACGGAAAGGTTATCCGCATGATCGAAATATTAAAAAACAAAATGACAGCAGAAAGTATTTTAACCGCAGGATTTGGACTAGAACGAGAAGGGCTTCGTGTTACAAAAAAAGGAAAACTTGCACTTACATCACATCCACCGATTTTTGGAGATAAACTTAAAAATCCATATATAACCACCGATTTTTCTGAAAGCCAGATCGAACTGGTTACACCGGTTTTTTATTCGGTTGAGGAAACCTATGATTTTCTGGAAGCGCTGACCGATATTGCAATTACCGAAATAGGCGAAAAAAACGAACTTTTCTGGCCTTACTCGATGCCCTGTGATATTCCTGATGATAATCTGATACCGATTGCTACTTATCAAGGGGAAGCAGGAAAAGTAGCGCGACAATACCGAGAAAAACTGATGGCCAAATATGGCGGAAAGCGACAGCTCATTTCAGGAATTCATTATAATTTTTCTTTTGGTGAAGAGTTTTTAACGACCATTTGGGAAGCGTTGGACGTTGATGAAACCTACAAGGAATTTAAAGATCGTATTTACTTAAAAGTCTTACGAAACTTTTTACGCTATCGCTGGCTGATTATCTATTTAATGGGATGTACTCCCGGTTTGCATAATTCATACATTGAAGAATGTCTGCAATGCATGGAAAAATGTGGGAATGAAACCTATCTCAGTCGTGGTGGAATCTCCGCTAGAAATGGTAGTTGCAGTGGCTATAAGAATGAAATTGACCTCTATCCAGATTATCGTTCGACCAAAGAATATATCAGTAGCGTCAATGAATTTATCGCGCGGGGGGATATATCCGAAGCAAAAGAACTCTATGCGCAGATCCGTTTAAAACCAAAAGATTATCATAATGTTCTGGATTCGTTAGCACAGGATGGCATCCAATATCTGGAAATTCGCACGATCGATCTCAATGTTTTTGATAAATGTGGGATAGCAAAAATTGATTTGGAGTTTATGAATATATTTATGCTCTTTCTATTATTAGAAGGTGAAGAGTTTTTTGATACCTGGCAACAGGAAGCGCTTATTAATGAGATAGCGGTAGCTGAACATGGGCTTGAAGCAGATCTGGAATTGCTCGATCATCGTCATTGGACCCTTAAAACAGCCTGGGCCGAGGATATTCTCGATAAGGTGGCTGAGGTTAATGCGTATTTGGATTTAAAACAGGAGCAGTGTATTAAGGTAATGCAAAATCGAGTAAGAAATCCAGAAATAACTTATGCCCACCGATTGAAATTATTAATGCAGGAAAAAGGTTGTCTTGGTGCTAATCTGGAAATGGCTGAAAGGTATAAAAAACTGTCTGATGCCGATCACTACCGGTTGAAAGGTTTTGAGAAATGGGAAATGTCCACTCAGATTTTAATCAAAGAAGCGTTGACAAGGGGGATAAAAGTGATCCCCATGGATGTGGCGGACAATATCGTTCGACTGGAGAAGAACGGACACCAGGAATATGTCAAACAAGCGACAAAAACCAGTGCTGATAACTATATTACACCACTGCTGATGGAAAATAAGGTGGTCACAAAAAAAATTCTGCAAGAAAATGGTTTGCCGGTTCCGGGTGGAGAAGAATACTTCTCTTTTCTGGAAGCAAAACAAAAACTGGCTAAGTACATTGGCAAAAAAGTTGTGATCAAGCCTAAATCCACTAATTTTGGTCTGGGAATCTGTATTTTTGATCAGGGTGGAACTCTGGATGAACTGCTAAGGGGCGCTCAGATTGCATTTGAATATGACGATACGATTCTAATCGAAGATTATTTACCTGGTCTTGAATACCGTTTTCTGATCATCGGAAATGAGGTTGTCGCCGTATTACACCGTCGCCCGGCCAATGTGGTTGGCAATGGGTTTTCGACCATCTTGCAACTGATTGAAGAAAAAAACAAACATCCCTATCGGGGGGATGGATATACCAGCCCACTTAAAAAAATTGAACTGGATGAGCAGTCACTGATGTTTCTCAATAAACAGGGACTTACCAGTCAGTCAATCCCGCAAAATGAGGAAATGATTTTTTTAAGGGGGAATTCCAATATCAGCACCGGTGGCGATAGCATTGATGTCACTGAGAAAATGCACCCTTATTTTGCTGCGATTGCCTTAAAGGCGGCCAGTGTTTTTAAGGCGAAATTCTGCGGTGTTGATATGATCCTTGAAGACGACACTGATCCCGATTCAAATTTTGGAATTATCGAGCTGAATTTTAATCCAATGATCGTCATGCATGCTTATCCATTGGAAGGCAGGGAAAGGCGATTAGGTTATAATATCCTCAAGACAATCGGATTGACAAATTAGCGGACAGAATGAATGTTCGAAAAACGACCAAAGTATCGGTTTTACGGTGCAAGAAGCTATAAATTTTTGTTATTTTTAATAAGTTTGCTGAAATCGATTGAATATAAAATAAATTTAGGTTATAATGACCATGGTTACAAATTAAATAAAATCTAGGAGGCGTACAGAATGTTTGGTTACATGGGAAAAATTTTACGTGTGAATTTGACGACCAATGCAATTACAACTGAAGATCTTGATTTTGAGTTGGCAAAAAAATATATTGGTGGTCGTGGTTTAGGAACAAAGCTTTATATGGATGAGGTTGATCCAAAGATTGATCCTTTTGCCGCAGAAAATAAGATTGTTATTATTAATGGTCCGTTGTCCGGTACAGCGACTCCAACTGGTGGTCGATACATGGTCGTTACAAAGTCACCATTGACAGGCTGTATTGCTTCTTCAAACTCCGGTGGAGAATGGGGAGCATACCTGAAATATGCTGGTTACGATGCCGTTATTATTGAAGGTAAAGCTAGCCTGCCAGTTTATATCAATATCGATGAAGAAAAAGTTGAAATTTTACCAGCTCTTGATGTTTGGGGTAAATTAGTAACTGAAGCCAGCGATATCTTAAGAGAAAAACAACCAGGATCTAAAGTTATGACTATCGGTCCTGCTGGTGAAAAACTGTCTCAAATGGCTGCAATCATGAATGAAAATGATCGTGCTGCTGGCCGTTCTGGTGTTGGTGCAGTTATGGGTTCCAAAAACTTAAAAGCGATTACCGTTAAAGGAAATCTGAAACCTGAAATTGCTGATGCAGAAGCATTAAAAGCAGTTACAAAAGAATGTCGTGCACTGTTAAAAGAAAATGGCGTTACCGGTGGTGGTCTACCAACCTACGGAACTGCTGTTCTTGTTAACATTATTAACGAACATGGTGTTTACCCAACCAATAACTTCCAGGGTGGTGTAGATCCAGATGCAGAAGCTGTCAGCGGTGAAACCATGACAGAAAAATATCTGATCAAACGTAATCCTTGTCACCATTGCCCAATTGGCTGTGGTCGATGGGTTAAAAGCGAACATAGTCCAGATGGTATCGGCGGACCAGAATACGAAACACTTTGGGTATTTGCTGGCGATCTAGGAATTGATGACATGGATGTTGTTATTGATGCCAACTACTGGTGTAATGAACTGGGTCTGGATACCATTTCTGCAGGCGCAACCTTAGCAGCTGCAATGGAACTGTATCAACGTGGTTTTATCACTGACGAAAT
>Ga0075011_10001381_pt1 | contig 13025 bp, 9 predicted proteins | sample TARM_MetaG_T_14_FD_72354 | JGI IMG/M metagenome (GOLD analysis project Ga0075011, IMG submission 72354) | Freshwater microbial communities from Pennsylvania, USA, analyzing microbe dynamics in response to fracking - TARM_MetaG_T_14 | ecosystem: Environmental > Aquatic > Freshwater > River...
GCCCAAGGGGCGACCCAGCGCGGCCGCCGCGAACCGGACAAGCCCCGCGCTACCAACAACCCAGAACCTTGCTACCAAGTATCCAGACTGCCGCTACCAACTAGGGCGAGTCGCCACCCGTGAGGCGCCCGGCGTCGTGTGCGGCCCTCCTGTCAGTCCGGCGGCCGTCAGCCGAACGGCCGTCAGCCGAGCCGCCGTCAGTCGCGCGGCGGGCGCGCGCCGCGGGCGGCGAGCTCCACGCCGACCATGTCGGCCTCGGCGGCCGCAGCGACCGTGGCGCGCTCCACGGTCGAGGTCTCCTCGAGCATCTGCTCGATGCCGGAGCGCCTGCCGAGCGGGACCTCCTTGATGAACAGGGTGGCGACGAGCGCGATGAACGCCATCGGGACGGCGAGCAGGAAGATCTCGCCGACGCCGGCCGCGTACGCGTCCTCCACGATGCCGCGGATCGGCTCCGGGATGGTATGGACGTCGGGCACGGCACCGGCGCCCCCGGCGAGGGCGTCGGCCGGGAACCCGATCCTGGCCAGGCCGGCGACGATCTCGTCGTAGACGCTGTGGGCCAGGACGGCGCCGAGGGCGGTGACACCGATGGTGCCGCCGAGGGTGCGGAAGAACGCCACGGTCGCGGTGCCCGAACCCATCTCGCGGACGGAGAGGGTGTTCTGGACGGCGAGGACGAGGTTCTGCATGAGCGCGCCGACCGACAGGCCCAGGCCGAAGAGGTAGACGCTCAGCAGCACGAAGCTGGTGCCCGAGCCGATGGTGCTCATGCCGCAGAGCGCGGCGACGAGGACGACGGCGCCGCCGATCATGATCGCCTTGTACCGGCCGGTCCTCGAGATGAGGCGGCCGAAGACGATGCCGGCGAGCAGGGTGCCGACGACCATCGGGATGGTCAGCAGACCGGACTGCGTCGGAGTCTTGCCGCGCGAGATCTGCAGGTACTGCGAGATGAACACCGAGGAGCCGAAGAGCGCGACGCCGACGGCGACCGACGCGATGACGGCGAGGACGAACGTGCGGTTCTTGAAGAGCTCCAACGGGATGATCGGCTCGGCGACGGCGCGCTCGACGAGCAGCGCGGCGACCAGCAGCACGAGCGCCCCGCCGGCCATCACGAGGGTTTGCCAGGAGATCCAGCCGTACTGGTGGCCTGCGAAGGTCATCCAGACGAGGAGGAGCGAGACGCCGAGCGAGATCAGCAGCGCGCCCCAGTAGTCGATGCGGGCGGTGCGCTTCGGACGCGCCGGCAGGTGCAGCGTCTTCTGCAGGACCAGGATGGCGACGATGGCGAACGGGACGCCGACGAAGAAGTTCCAGCGCCAGCCGAGCGACGAGTCGGTGATCACGCCGCCGAGGAGCGGGCCACCGACCTGGGAGACGGCCATGACGCCGCCCATGAGGCCCATGTACCGGCCGCGCTCACGCGGGGAGAGGATGTCCGCGACGAGGACCGTGGCGAGCGCCATGAGACCGCCCGCGCCGAGGCCCTGGAAGGCGCGGAACGTGATGAGCATGCCGACGTCTCTTGAGAAGCCGGCCGCGGCGGCGGAGAGGACCGTGACGACGAGGGCCGCCTGGACGAGGACCTTGCGGCTCGTCAGGTCGGCGAACTTGCCCCACAGCGGCGTCGAGACGGTCTGTGCGAGCAGCGTGGCGGTGATGACCCAGGTGAAGGAGGTTTGCGAGCCCCCGAGGTCGGCGACGATGCGCGGCATCGACGTCGAGACGATGGTTGCCGCGAGCATCGCCACGAACATGCCGAGCAGGATGCCGGGGAGTGCCTCGAGGGTCTCCCGGCGGCTCATGGCTTCCGCGGTCGCGGGCGGGGTGGTGGCTGTCATCGGTGCGCGCCTTCTTCGTCAGTGACTTCATGCGTGCCAGGCACCGTGCTCAGTGCCGCGGCCACGCGCCGGATCTGGTGGGCGGCGTCGGCGAGGTCCGACGGCGTCCAGGCGGCGAACATCGTGTCGATGACACCGGTGAACTGCTCGGTCACCTCCGCGTGGAGGCGGTGACCCTCCTCCGTGAGCTCGAGGACCCGCGCCCGGCGATCCGCCGCATCGACCGAGCGGCGGACGAAGCCCGCGTCGACGAGCTGGCTCACGTGGCGGCTCGCGACGGAGACGTCGACCCGCAGGCGGGCGGCGACGTCGGAGAGCTGGACCGGCCCGCAGACGGCGAGCCTGCGGATGACCGCGAGGCTCGCGCGGGACCAGTCCACGCGCCCGGCGAGCCGCGCGGCTGCCTCGCGCTGGGCCCGGGAGAGCTCGTCGAGAGCCGAGTAGAGCTCGGTCGCTGGGCTGGTTACGGGGCTGGTCGCTGGGCTGGTTGCAGGGATCACGACACTCCTTGAGTTGCCGCAGGCAACAGTAAGTCAGATGCTTGCAGCAAGCAACTGTCCGCGGGGTGGTTCTCGTCACGGACACTGGAGGTATGAGCGAACACCGCTTCCGCCGTCCCGCACGGATCGACCCCCGGGAAGCCGAGGACCTGACCGCCGTCACCGACCCCGAGCTCCGCGAGGAGGTTGCGCACACCACCGCCCGCGCCGTCGTCCACCGGGCCCGCGCCGCGGAGGACCCCGACGTCGTCGCGCGGCTGGTGCGGCTGGTGGAGACCGAGGGCCTCGACGCCGTCGCCGCGCTGTGGGCGGACGCCGCCCCGGTCACGCTCCCGGGCGCGCTGTGGCGGCTCTACGTGCTGCGGGAATGGGTGCGGCGCGACCCCGAGACCGTCGGGCTGCGTTACCGGCTCGGTGTCGACGCGTCGCCCGTCCAGGAGGCCGTCGCCGGCGTGCCGCGCCCGCCGGACCCAGCCGACCTGCGCGAGCTCACGGACGCGGTGCTCTCCTGCGTGTACTCGGGCGACCTTGCCATCGCTCTGGAGCGGGCCGCCGCTTTCTGCCGCATCCTCGCCACGGGCGCCGCCTTCGACGCGGATGCCCGTGAGGCCGCCGACCCCGAGGGCGCGGACCGCATGACGCGCGGCGCCTCCGGGCTGCTGCGGACCGCGGAGGAGCTCGAGCAGTCCGCCGCGTACTGGCGCAAGGGAATGCTGGAGTAGGCTGAGGGGGCGACGTCGGGCTGCGGAAGCCCCGGGCTCCATCTTCAGCCGCTACGAGCGGCCACGCGCCGAGAGGCGCCTCCCGGTCCGGCGTCGTATTTTCATGCCTGCGCGGCCTGCCTGCGCGGCCTCCCAGCGCGGGCTCCCAGCGAGGCCTCCCAGCGAGGCCTCCCAGCGCGGCGCGATCAGCTGAGCTCCGGCACCACGTGGTCGACGGCGACGACGCGCGGGCCCTTCGGGGTGTGCGCCACGTGGGCGACCAGCAGCTCGCCGGGCTCGAGGTAGGGATCCTTCTGCGGGAGCTGGTCGGCCACCGACGGGCTCGAGTGGTGGGCCAGCACGTCGAGCACCGTGGGCAGCACCGGGCGATGGGTGCACAGCACGGACGACGTCCTGGCGTCGAGGAGCTGGCGGACCGTTCGAGCCACCCGGGCGGGAGACTGCTCGTGCTTGGTCTCGCTGAGATGCTCGCTCAGCCAGGGCGTGATCCCGCCGGCCTCGACGTACGGCGCGACGGTCGCGGCGCACCGCTCCCACTGCGAGCTCACCACCCGCGCGACGCCGTAGGCCGCGAGCACCGGCACCATGGCCGCCGCGTGCGCCCGGCCGAGGGGCGTCAGCGGGCGGCGCGCCTCCTTGCCGTGCCAGGCGGTGCGGGCCAGCGCCTGGCCGTGCCGGGCGATGACGACGGTGTGGGTGGCTAGCCGCCCCTTCTCGTGCTCGTCCAGCAGGGCGAGGAGCGGCGTGCGGTCGGTGCGGCGGGTCAGCCTCGCGGCGGCGTCGGCGGCGTCGACCCACGTCACCTCGTCGATCTCGTCGGGCGACACCGGGGCCAGCGGCGGCCGGGCGCACGCGGCGCGCTTCTCCCCGTTGGTCCGCACCCGGCGCGCGGCCCAGTAGGCGACCGTCTTCCAGCGGCCGTCCGGCATGCGGTAGCGCAGGCTCGGTAGCGGGAGCCCCAGGACGACGGGCCGCCCCGTCTCCTCGCCGACCTCGCGGACGGCCGCCTCCTGGTGCGACTCGCCGTTCTCGAGCTTCCCCTTCGGCCACGACCAGTCGTCGTACCGGGGGCGATGGACCATCTGCACCTGCAACCGGTCGTCCTTGACGCGCCACACGAGGCCGCCCGCGGTGCGGACGGCCTTCGAGCCGGCGCTCACCGGCGCTGCTCCCGGCGGCGGCGGTGGCGGCGCACCAGCACGGCCTGGAGGTCGGCCAGCGGCTTGCCCTCCTCGTCCTTGTGGTGGCGTTCCCAGCGGCCGTCGGGCTGGAGGTGCCAGGAGGCGGTGGTGTCGGCGGTGGAGACCTCGAGCAGGTCGAGCAGCTCGGCGGCGTGCGCCTCGTCGGCGATGCGGACCAGCGCCTCGACCCGGCGGTCGAGGTTACGGTGCATGAGGTCGGCGGAGCCGATGAAGACCTCGGGACCCGCCTCCGGGCCCTCGCCGATCGCGGGGCCGGCCGAGTTGGCGAAGGCGAAGATCCGCGAGTGCTCCAGGAAGCGTCCGAGGATCGAGCGCACCCGGATGTTCTCGCTCAGCCCCGGCACCCCGGGGCGCAGCGCGCAGATGCCGCGCACCACCAGGTCGACGTGCACCCCGGACTGCGAGGCGCGGTAGAGGGCGTCGATCGTGGCCTCGTCCACGGCGGAGTTGACCTTGATCTTGACCCACGCCTCGTGACCGGCGCGGGCGGCGGCCGCCTCGCGGTCGATGCGCTCGATGAGGCCCGTGCGCACGGTGCGCGGCGCCACGAGCAGCCGGTGGAAGCGCGACTGTGGTGCGTAGCCGGAGAGCTGGTTGAAGAGGCGGGTGAGGTCCTGGCCGATGTCGGCGTCGCAGGTCAGCAGGCCGTGGTCGGTGTACAGGCGGGCCGTCTTGGGGTGGTAGTTCCCGGTGCCGACGTGGCAGTAGCGCCGCAGGCCGTCGGGCTCCTGGCGCACCACCAGCGAGAGCTTGGCGTGTGTCTTGAGCCCGACGATGCCGTAGACGACGTGGACGCCCGCCTCCTCGAGCTTGCGGGCCCAGGAGATGTTGTTCTGCTCGTCGAAGCGCGCCTTGATCTCGACCAGCGCCAGCACCTGCTTGCCGGCATCCGCGGCGTCGATCAGGGCGTCGACGATCGGCGAGTCACCGCTGGTGCGGTAGAGCGTCTGCTTGATCGCGAGGACCTTCGGGTCCGCGGCGGCCTGCTCGAGGAACGTCTGCACCGACGTCGAGAACGAGTCGTACGGGTGGTGCAGCAGGATGTCGCCGCGGCGGATCGCCTCGAAGACGTTGGTGGGCGTCGCGGACTCGACCTCGGCGAGCTGCCGGTGGGTCGCCGGCACGAACGGCGGGAAGTGCAGGGTCGGCCGCTCGACGTCGGCGATGACGTTCAGGCCGGTCAGGTCGAGCGGCGCGGGCTGCTCGTACACCTCGTCCTCGGTGACGCCGAGCTCGCGCACGAGCAGCTCACGGATGCGCGCACTGATCCCGATCGCCAGCTCGAGGCGCACCGGCGGGCCGAAGCGCCGCCTGAGCAGCTCCTTCTCCATCGCCTTGAGGAGGTTCTCTGCGTCGTCCTCCTCGACCTCGACGTCCTCGTTGCGGGTCACCCGGAAGGTGTGCGACTCGACGACCTCCATGCCCGGGAACAGGTGGTCGAGGTGGTGGGCGATGAGCTCCTCGACCGGCACGAAGGACGTCCGGCTCTGCGCCCTTATCGCCGTCGAGCTCGACGGGTCGCTCGGGCGGCCGCGCTCGTCGACCGCGATGAAGCGTGGCAGCCGCTCGGGCACCTTAACGCGGGCGAAGTGCTCCTTGCCCGTGGCGGGGTTGCGGACCAGCACCGCCAGGTTGAGGGACAGGCCGGAGATGTAGGGGAACGGGTGCGAGGGGTCGACCGCCAGCGGCGTCAGGACCGGGAAGATCTGCTTGCGGAAGAACTTGTGCAGGCGGTCCTGCTCGCGTCGCTCGAGGTCGTCCCAGTGGACGATCGTGATGCCCTCGGCCGCGAGCGCCGGCTGCACCTGCTCCGCGAAGACCTTGGCGTGCCGCTTCGCCAGGCGCTGTGCCCCCCGGGTGATGCCGGCGAGCACCTCGTGGGGCGAGTGCCCCGACGCCGAGGTGACGGCGATGCCGATCGCGATGCGGCGCTTGAGGCCGGCCACACGCACCATGAAGAACTCGTCGAGGTTCGACGCGAAGATCGCCAGGTAGCGGGTGCGCTCGAGCAGCGGGAGCTCCGGGTCCTCGGCAAGCTCAAGCACCCGCTCGTTGAAGGCCAGCCAGCTCAGCTCGCGGTCCGCGAACCGGTCCTCGGGCAGCGGCGGGAGGTCGGGCTCCCGGATCTCGGCGCCGTCGCCGTCCGGCTGCTCCTCGGCGATGTGCTCGGCGATGTGGGCGGCGAGCTCAGGGTCGATCATGCGGGTGAAGCGACCGTTCTCGTCCCGGGCCCGCACATCGGCCGCGCTTGCGCGCGTGCTCGCTTCGTTCCCCTGGCTCATGCCTTGATTCTGGCACTCGCGGGGCGGCCGCACTGGACGTCTATCGCTGCGCGAGCGAATCCCGCCTGCTCGTAGACGGCGAGAGCCGCGGCGTTGTCCCCGTCGACGTACAGCACCGCCGTCTGCGCCTGTCCCGCGAGGTGGGAGAGACCGGCGTCCAGCAGGACCCTGCCGAGGCCACGGCCCTGGTGGTCCGGGTCGACACCGAGGGCATACACCTCCCCGTGCACGGGCTTGCCGTCGACGCCGGCGTGCAGCTTCGTCCAGTGGTAGCCGGCCAGGGAGCCGTCGGCCGACTCCGCGACGAAGAAGCCCGCCGGGTCGAACCACGGCTCGGCCATCCGCGCGCGCAGGTCGCCGGTGGTCAGGCGGCCCTGCTCCGGGTGGCCGGCGAAGGCGCGCGCGTTGAGCGTGACCCAGGCGTCGTCGTCGACGCCCGGCACGAACGGGCGCACGGAGTAGCCCGCGGGCGCACCTCCGGGCGCCTGCGCGATCCCGGACGCCTGCGCGATTCCGGACGGCGGCTCGGACGGGGACGGCGGCTCGGACAGGGGCGGCTCGGACGGGGACAGCGGCTTGGACAGGAGGAGCAGCTCGCGCACGACGACGTAGCCGGCCGCGGCGGCGAAGCCGCGGGCCGCCTCGGTGTCGCCGTGGGCCCACACCCGCAGCTCCTTGCCGCGCTGGCCCGGAGCGCCGGAGAACTGCGGGAGCCGGGCGTCACGCTCGCACGTGCGCAGCAGCAGCCTGCCCACGCCGCCCCGCCGGTGCTGCGGATGGACGACGAGCTCGGCGCTCGCGTCCGCGCCGCCACGGTCCACCTGGGCGTAGCCGATGACGGCCCCGGACTTGGTGCGGACCACGACATGGGTCAGCCACGGTTCGTCGGTGCCCAGGCGCAGCAGCGGCTGCTCGGAGAGCGGGGCGACGCCGTCCGTCCCCCGCGCCGCGTCGGCAAGGGCACGCACGGCGTCCTGGTCGGCAGGGTCGAGCGGGCCGATGGAGAGAGGGGGAGCCATGCGCATGGCTCCATCATGGCGGCACCACGTCGGTTCAGCCGCCGAGAGCGCAGGCGACGAGGTCCCGGTGCGGCGCCGCCGGTGACTCCGCGCCCGGCAGACCCTCCTCGGGCTCCGATGTGTGGGGCTCGTCGGTCACCGTCGCAAGGGTCAGTCCGCCGACGCCGGCGCCGACGACAGGCCCGCCGAGATGAGCGTCATCACGGATGCGTCAGCGAGCGTCGTCGCGTCCCCGACGGTGCGGTTCTCGGCGATGTCGCGCAGCAGGCGGCGCATGATCTTGCCCGACCGGGTCTTGGGCAGCTCCGGGACGACGAGGATGCGCTGCGGCTTGGCGATCGGGCCGATCTCCTTGGCGACGTGGTGGCGCAGCGACCGCTGCACCTCCTGCGCGCCGTCGGGTGTCGCGGCCCGGTCCGCGTGCTCGCCGCGCAGGATCACGAACGCGACGACGGCCTGGCCCGTCATGTCGTCGGCCGCGCCGACGACGGCTGCCTCGGCGACGATCTCGTGCGAGACGAGGGCCGACTCGATCTCCGTCGTGGACAGACGGTGGCCGGAGACGTTCATGACGTCGTCGACCCGGCCGAGGAGCCAGATGTCGCCGTCGTCGTCCTTCTTGGCGCCGTCGCCCGTGAAGTACAGCCCGCGGAAGCGGGACCAGTACGTGTCCTCGAAGCGCTGCCGATCGCCCCAGATGCCGCGCAGCATCGACGGCCATGGCTCGGTCAGGACCAGGTATCCGCCTCCGCCGTCCGGGACGCCGTGCCCCTCGTCGTCGACGACGTCGGCGCTGATGCCCGGCAGCGGCACCTGCGCGGAGCCGGGCTTGGCGACGGTGACACCCGGCAGCGGGCTGATCATGATGGCGCCGGTCTCGGTCTGCCACCAGGTGTCGACGATCGGCGTGGTGTCGCCGCCGATGACGCGGCCGTACCACATCCACGCCTCGGGGTTGATGGGCTCACCGACCGAGCCGAGCACGCGCAGCGAGCAGAGGTCGTACTGGTCGGGCAGCTCCTCGCCCCATTTCATGCACGTCCGGATCGCGGTCGGGGCCGTGTAGAGGATCGACACGTGGTACTTCTCGACGAGCTCCCACCAGCGGCCACGGTGCGGGGTGTCGGCGGTGCCCTCGTAGATCACCTGGGTGGCGCCGTTGGTCAGCGGGCCGTAGACGACGTACGAGTGGCCGGTGACCCAGCCGATGTCGGCGGTGCACCAGTAGACGTCGTCGGCCTTGAGGTCGAAGACGTACCGGTGGGTGTATGCCGACTGGGTGAGGTACCCGCCCGTGGTGTGCAGGATGCCCTTGGGCTTCCCCGTCGTGCCCGACGTGTAGAGGATGAAGAGCGGGTGCTCCGCCTCCACCCAGGCCGGTTCGTGGAACGTGTCGGCGGCTTCCAGGGCGTCGTGCCACCAGATGTCGCGACCGGCGGTCCAGGCGGTCTCCTGGCCGGTGCGACGCACCACCAGGACGTGGCGGACGCCGTCGGTGCCCTCGCCCTGGAGGGCCTCGTCGACCGCCGGCTTGAGGGCCGACGCCGCCCCGCGCCGGTAGCCGCCGTCGGCCGTGATCACGAGGGTGGCGCCGGCGTCGGCGATGCGCGAGCGCAGCGCATCGGCGGAGAAGCCGCCGAAGACGACCGAGTGCGGCGCGCCGACCCGGGCGCAGGCGAGCATCGCCACGACGGACTCGACCAGGAGCGGCAGGTAGATGACGACGCGGTCGCCCTTGCGCACGCCGAGGGCCGCGAGCGCGTTCGCGGCCCGGGCGACCTCGCGCTGGAGGTCCGCGTAGGTGACGGTGCGGGTGTCGCCCGGCTCGCCCTCGAAGTGGAGCGCGACGCGGTCGCCACGACCGGCCTCCACGTGCCGGTCCACGGCGTTGTAGGCGGCGTTGAGGGTGCCGTCGGCGAACCAGCGGGCCACGGGCGCATCGGACCAGTCGAGCGTCTCCGTGAACGGCCTGTGCCACGAGACGAGCTCGCGGGCTTGCTTCGCCCAGAACGCAGCCGGTCGGCGGCGGCCTCCTCGTACAGTTCCGGCCGGGCGTTCGCCTCGGCGGCGAAGGCGGGGGCCGGTGGGAACGACCGCGTCTCGTGGAGCAGGTTCTCGAGACCGGCGGCGGCCTCGGGCGTCGGTGTGGTCAACGGAGGAACCTCCAGCGTCGTTGCTGTTCGTGTCTCTCGGGGAGTGCGGCGCGGGACCTCGTCGCACCCGCGCCGAGTGTAGACCCGCGGGGTGACGAAGATCACTGCGCCCGTCAGGACCGCAGGACGCCCGCACGACCACCGTGCGGAGGATGCCGAAGCGACCCGCGAGCGTGCCCGGGTCCGTACGCTGCCCCCGTGACCCTGCTGTTCGAGCCCCTCGGCCTGCGCGACCTCACCATCCCGAACCGTGCCTGGCTGGCGCCCATGTGCCAGTACTCCGCCGCCGACGGCACCGTCGGGGACTGGCACCTCATGCACTACGGCGCCCGTGCCACCGGTGGCTTCGGGCTGGTGGTCGCCGAGGCCGCCGCCGTCGTCCCCGAAGGCCGCATCACCCTGCAGGACGCCGGTCTCTGGGCGGACGAGCACGTCCTCGCCTGGAAGCGCGTCACCGACCTGGTCCACGAGCAGGGCGCCACGGTCGGCGTCCAGCTCGCGCACGCCGGGCGCAAGGCCTCCACGTACCGCCCCTGGTCACCGGTCCAGGGCACCGTCCCGGCCGAGGAGGGTGGCTGGCCCACGCTCGCCCCCTCGGAGACCGCCTTCCCGGGCTACGCCGCACCCGCCGCGATGACGGTCGAGCAGGTCGCTGCGGTGCCCGGCCAGTTCGCCGCCGCCGCCCGTCGCGCGCACGCCGCCGGCTTCGACGTCGTCGAGATCCACGCCGCCCACGGCTACCTGCTCCACCAGTTCCTCTCGCCCCTGAGCAACCACCGCACCGACGCCTACGGCGGCACCCCGGAGAACCGGGCGCGACTCCTGCGCGAGGTCGCCGCCGCGGTCCGCGACGCCTGGCCCGCCGGCAAGCCGCTCCTGGTGCGCGTCTCCGCCACCGACTGGACCGACGGCGGCCTCCAGGTCGACGACGTCGCCGCGGTCGTCAAGGACCTTGGCGTCCTCGGGGTCGATCTTGTCGACGTCTCGACCGGCGGGCTCGTCCCGGCGCCGCTCGCCCCCGGGCCCGGGTACCAGGTGCCGTACGCCCGCCGCGTGCGCGAGGTCTCCGGGTTGCCGACCGCGGCCGTCGGACTCATCACCACGGCCGCGCAGGCCGAGCAGACGCTGGTCGACGGCGCCGCCGACGCCGTGCTCCTCGGGCGCCCCGCGCTGCGCGACCCGCACTGGGCGCTGCGTGCCGCCCACGAGCTGGGGGCCGACGCGCGCTGGGCGCCGCAATACGTGCGCGGGAGCTGGTGACTTAGTGCCGAGACGTCGGCTCACTGCGAGCATGTCACTGCGAGCACGTCACTGCGAGCACGTCACTGCGAGCACGTCACCGTGAGCACGTCACTGCGAGCACGTCACCGTGAGCACGTCACGGTGGACACGATGTGGACACGATTGCGGCACCCGGGACGTCGAATGTCTACCGAGTGCCGCGCTCGCCGGTGAACACGGGTAACAAGCGCCGATTCTGGCTCCGTCCCGGGACCATGCCCGTCGGAGTGTGTCCTCAAGGGGGACTTCCTTTGGCGTGGGTTCCGTGTCCATCGAAGTCTTCTGTTGTGCTTCCATGGAACCCCCGAAACAGGGGTTCCGCAAGTGGTGTGGCGCCCGCGGCGCGTCGGCCCTCAGCGGGCCCGCAACGCCCACCGCAGGAGCATCGCCGCGGTGGCCGCTGCCAGCAGCCCGACCGCCACGACGACCGGCTTCGGCGCGCTCAGCTGGCTGCGCAATGCCACCGGCCGCGAGAAGGCCAGCACGCCCCAGCCCCGCTCCGCGGCCAGCCGCCGCAGCGCCCGGTCGGGGTTGACCACGAACCCGTTGCCGACGGCCTCGAGCATCGGCACGTCGGTCACCGAGTCCGTGTAGGCGTAGGAGCGCTCGAGGTCGTAGCCGTGCCTCTCGGCCAGCTCGCGCACGGCCGCCGCCTTGTTCTCCCCGTATGCGTAGAACTCCATCTCGCCGGTGTACCTGCCGTCCTCGACGAGCATCCGCGTCGCGACGACCCGGTCGGCGCCCAGCACGGCCGCGATCGGCTCGACCAGTTCCGCGCCCGAGGCGGAGACGATGACGACGTCGTGGCCGAGCTCGTGGTGCTCGGCGATCAGGTCGACGGCCTCCGCGTAGACGTAGGGGTCGATGACCTCGTGGACAGTCTCCGCGACGATCTGCCGGACCTTGTCGACGTCCCAGCCGGTCGCCATCTCGGACAGGTGCCTGCGCATCCGCTCGGTCTGGTCGGCGTCGGCGCTGCCGACCATGAAGAGGAAGTGCGCGTAGGCGCTGCGCAGAACGTCCGTGCGCGTGACCAGGCCGCCCTGGTAGAACGGCCGGGAGAGGGCAGCAGACGCGCTGGTGGCGATGATCGTCTTGTCGAGATCGAAGAAGGCTGCGGCTCTGCTCACGCCGTCGAGCCTAGCGGGCCCGGTCGGGAAGGTGCGCGGATGGGCGCAGACGGCGAGCGCGCCGTGGCGAGGCCCGGGGGAGCAGGCGTTGCGCGCGCCGGCACAGGTCGTCACGAGCGTGTGAGCCCGCGCTCGCCGCGGGTGGCCCCGTGGCCCCGGAGGCTGTGCACAGGGTGTCGTGGTGACTGCCCGGGCGGGGCCGGGTGCCCGGCAGGGTTCCGGGCATGGCACACGAACCCACCCCGCTGGTCGCGGTCGTCGGCGCGACCGGCGGCGCCGGCACCTCCTGCGTCGCTGCCGCGGCCGCCCACGGCCTGCGCCGCGCGAGCCGCCGCGGCGTGCTCGTCGACCTGGACGCCGCAGGGCCGGGGGCCGAGGTGCTGCTCGGCATCGAGGCCGAGCCGGGGGCGCGCTGGCCCGAGCTGTCCGGGGCGCGCGGCGAGGTCGACGGCGGTGGCCTGGTCGCCGCGCTGCCGCGGTGGGGTGCCGTGCCCGTGCTGTCCGGTTCCCGCCTTGCGCCCGAGGCGCCGGACGACGACGTCGTCCTCGACGTGTGTGCCGCCCTGCTGCGCTCCGGTGAAGCCGTGGTGCTGGACATCCCGCGCCCCGGGGCGTGGACGCCGGCCGCGCGGGCCCTGCTCGCGGATGCCGACGACGTCCTGGTGGCGACGCCGCTGAGCATCACCGGTGCGGCGGGAGCGGTCGCGCTGTGCGGGGCGCTGGAACGGATGCCGGCCGGCAGCGGTGCCGGGCGGGTGCGCTTGGTGGCACGGGCTACCCGCACGGCGCGCGTGCACGCCCAGGAGGTCGAGAAGCTGACCGGCCTGCAGGTCGCGGCGCAGGTGGCGGAGGACCGCGCCCTCACCGCGGCGATCGAACGCGGAGAGGG
>Ga0075011_10001383_pt1 | contig 13022 bp, 11 predicted proteins | sample TARM_MetaG_T_14_FD_72354 | JGI IMG/M metagenome (GOLD analysis project Ga0075011, IMG submission 72354) | Freshwater microbial communities from Pennsylvania, USA, analyzing microbe dynamics in response to fracking - TARM_MetaG_T_14 | ecosystem: Environmental > Aquatic > Freshwater > River...
TCATGGCGGGCGCGCTTGCGCACATTGGCGAACAGTTGCGAAGGCAGGATGTAGAAGCCCTTTTCCTGAACCGTTTCGTAACGGCCCACGATAGCGTGGGCGTCTGCCAAATCGCTGTAGTCAAAATCCGCACTGCCCGCGCGGCGCTCCTGTTCGTTGAGGTAGTTGGTCAGGTTCTCCGAGATAAAGCGGTAGAACAGCATGCCAAGAACGTAGGTCTTGAAGTCCCAGCCATCGACGCTGCCACGCAGGTCGTTGGCGATGCGCCAGATGGTTTTGTGCAGTTCGGCGCGTTCAAGATCTCTGGTATTGCTCATGGGGCGGTAATCACTCTCAGTTTTCGTGTCGCCGGATGACTAACGCATCACAGCGTGTAGGTAATCGTTCGCTCAGGCTGCTCGGTAACCGGGCGCCAGCACCGCTGTTTCCACGCCGTAGAGCAGCAGGGGATCTTTTAGCCAGAGGCGGTATTCCGGATCACGCAGCCGATGATCTGGCGAACAGTCGACGCTCCATTTGCGCAGTACGTAACCCGCCGTGGCCCCGCGCAGCCTCAGGCGCAGCACGCCGTCTTGCATGGCGTAATCCATGGCGGTGATGTCCGGATGCGGCTGGTCGGGGTGCGGCACCAGTTCGACCTCCACTATCCGGCTCCACTGGACATCCTGCTCCGGTCGCTCATGCTCGGCGACGGGAGACTCCATCAGCAGCTTCGGCCGCCTGATGCGCGTGACCACGAAGTCCCGAAATGCACCGCGCTTGCGGTCATAGCCGCGCACGTGCCAGCGCAAGCCCGTATCGATGAGGGCAAACGGCACGATCTCCCGCTGGGTCTTGCCGCTGCCTAGGGAGTAGTACTCCACACGCAGCGGGCAACGGTGGTAAATGGCACGCGTCACGATACCCAGCGTGTCCAGATCCGGCTGAGCAAGGCGCCCGGACGTTACGCAGGAGATTCCCGGCGCACTGCTGGCCGGCTCGCCATCACCAAACCCCTCTGCCAGCCAGGCCAGTACCCGATCAGCAGAGAAGGTGAAGATCGGCCGGAACTCTTTGGTCGGCGTGTAGATTTTGCTGCTGCGGTCATAGGCCAGGTTGTTGCCGGCGAGCTCACGATAGGTGGCGAGGTCACGGGTAGCAGCCGCTGTTTGAATGCCAAAGCGCTGAATCAGGTCCTGCCGGCCTATCTCCCCCACGAATCGCAGGCGTAACTCCAGGTAGGCCAGGCGATCGCGCTGAGCTTGCGTTAGCTGCGAGAGTACTTCAGTGGTCATGGGGGACTGGTCGTGGTTAAAGCCGGGACAGCATAAATTGCGATCACAACACCCGCAATTAAAAATCACGAACACACCATTTACAGATCATTTTGATCCGTAATAGTCTAGGGTTTGTCTGAAAAGTCCGCACGCAGGCATTTCTCGATGCAAGCCAGCACAACCATGGCTCTGAAACTGCTTGCCAGCTTGTCGTAGCGGGTGCATAGACGGCGCTTTTCCTTGAGCCAGCTGAATAGCCGCTCAATGACGTTACGCTTGCGATACCGGGGCTTGTCGAACAGTCGTGGCAGACCACGTCGAGGTTTGCGATGCATCTGGCGCAGAGGAATGACCGGCTGCATGCCATACCGGTCGCAGTACTGACGCAGCGCCTGGCTGTCATAGCCCTTGTCGGCCAGGACATACCGGCAGCGTTTGCGTGGACGACCTTTGCTGCCTGGCAGGCTGATCTGCTCCAACAGGGGCATGAAATAGCGGGAGTCGGCATCCTGACCGGGCGAAAGCAGCACTGCCAGCGGATAGCCATGGCTGTCGCAGGCCAGATGGATCTTGGTGGTCAGTCCGCCTCGGCTGCGCCCGAGACAGTGGTGCTGCGGTTCTCGCGCGCCCCCTTTTTCCAGCACCGCTGGCGGCTCTGGTCGCTCGAATGGAGGTCGAGTCGACCATCCAGGTGTCCAGATCGATCAGGCCATCTTCACGCAGGCGCAAATGCAAGTGCCGTAGAACCTGCTCGAAGGTGCCGTTATCGCGCCATTGCCTGAAGCGCTGGTACACCGTTTTCCAAGGGCCATAGCGCTCGGGTAGGTCGCGCCATTTGGCGCCCGAGCACAGAATCCAGAAGATGCCGTTGAGCATCTGGCGATCATCCCGCCTGGGGCGCCCCATGTGCTGAGGCGGTGAAACGATGGCTTCGATCATCGCCCAGCGCTGGGCGGAAATTTCATAACGGCCTGACATGGCTGGGCTCAAAGCGATGGGGACGCGATTTTAGCCAGACAGACTTTTCAGACAAACCCTAGGGTGTCGAGCACCGCCATGGGGGCGGTCAGGGGAGCGGAAGGTTTGATCGTCACCACCTGCAACAGGCTGGCGGTCTTGCATTCCTGTCCCGTCTTGCTGGGCTTGCCATGCTCGGCGGAGCTGTCCATGTCCTGGCAGCAGTAGGGCGTCATATCCATGGTGTCCGCCATGATCGCTTGCATTGGGCAGGGTTCCACCGGCGCCTACACCCCTGCCATCCCTGCAAAGGGAAGCGCCAGGCTGATCAGGAAAATCAGGCAGAGCCGCAGGGAACGTTTCATGGACGGGAGTTTAGTTCCGCTCCGTGGCGCCCACAATTCATGCTCTGCTCTCCGCTGCCCGGGGCAATCGGCGTGGGATGGCAGGCATGCGCTACTTTTCCTTCTCGTCTGAATCATTGCGCTCTGTTACGTGATGGCTGTGGCTGCCATGGTGATGACCGAACAGGTGCATGAACGGGCAGAGTAGAAGGATCAGGTAGGGCAGCAAGCCTGCCGCATGGGCGTAGTGTTCTCGGGCCAGGTAGAACAGCGCAATGACAGCGAGCATGCCCAGGACAATGCCGGGCTTGCTGCGCCAGAAGGAGCCGCTGGGTTCGCTGGGGGAGCTGGTATGGCGCATGACAGGGGATTCCTGAAAGAAACGACGTCCAGTGGGCACTGCTTTTCAAGAAAGGGGGCAACGCCCAGACAGAAACATTTCCAGTCCTATCCTAGACCGCCAAGGCTGACAGCAAGCTGAGCGCAGCATTACATTTCGCACAGCTTCAGGAATAAGCGGTGATGTAGTGGGTGGACCCAGCTACCGCTGATGGGAGGTGCCTCCTGAATGTGCGCAGCGCACGTGATTGCCCTCGCTCGTTTCGCCCTCGCATAACGGCTGCGACAATTCGTGGAGGATGCCGCAGCGGGCGGCGGTACTCGGCTCGTTGCAGCACTCGCGCAAGCTCTTGAGCTGTAGCTCCAGCTGGCGGAGCTCCTCGATGCGCGCTGTGACATGGCCGATGTGCGTGTCCAGTAGGGCGTTCACATCGGCGCAGTGTTCGCTGGGGGCATCCTTGAAGTGGAGCAGTCCCCGAATCTCGGCGTGTGTCATGTCCAGCATGCGGCAACGGCGAATGAAGGACAGCCTTTCGACATGCGCTTTAGTGTAGATGCGAAAGTTGCCGTCGCTGCGGGCGGGCGAGGCGAGTAGCCCCACGCGTTCGTAGTAGCGGATGGTTTCGACCTGGGTGCCCGTGGTTCTGGCCAGCTCACCGATTTTCACGTTGCTCTCCGATAACTGGATCTGGTGACTCCTACTTGCAGCATAGGCTCTTGACTCTGTAGTCGCTACAGGTTGTTTACTCGTGCCCAACGTCAGGCTTGGGGGTACAGCATGGGTGAGTGCAATGCTGTTGGGTGCGGTTGTTCCACTACGTCGTTAGCGGAACCGAAGAGTCTTGCCAGCGGGACGGGAAAGGTCGTGCAGTACCGCATCGACAACATGGACTGTCCCACCGAGGAGCGACTGATTCGCGGCAAGCTTGAGCCGCTCGCCGGAGTGACAGGGTTGGAGTTCAACCTGATGCAGCGCACGCTGACGGTGAACCATCAGCTCGATTCGTTGGAACCGGTCGAAGCTGGATTGCGCGCCATCGGCATGCAGGCCCTGCGTCTTGCCCCGCCAGCCGAGCAGGTGTGCACGGTGTTGACCATCGCGAAGATGTGTTGCCCCACCGAGGAACGGCTGATTCGCGACAAGCTGACCGGAATGCCTGGCGTCGAGTCACTGGACTTCAATCTGCTGCAACGCCGTTTGACGGTCACGCACCGTCCCGAAAGCCTGAATGCCATCTTGGGCGCGCTGACATCCATCGGCCTCGAAGCCAGTGTCGAGCCGAGCGTTGCCAACGGCACTGCCGAACCGTCTACCGGCACCCACCATTGGTGGCCACTGGCCGTGGCGGGCGTGAGTGCGATCCTGGCCGAGGTCGTGCACTGGTTGAGCGGTGGCAATCACTGGCTGGTCGTGGCGCTTTCCGTGCTGGCGATTGGTGTAGGCGGACTCTCAACCTACAAGAAAGGCTGGATTGCCCTCAGGAACCGCAACCTGAACATCAACGCGCTGATGTCGATTGCCGTTACCGGGGCGATGCTCATCGGCGAATGGCCGGAGGCGGCCATGGTGATGTTCCTGTTCGCCCTAGCCGAGGTGATCGAGGCCAGATCGCTCGACCGTGCGCGCAACGCGATTCGCAGCCTGATGGAACTCGCTCCGGAAACGGCCACCGTCCAGCAGCCGGATGGCAGTTGGTTGGGGGTGCCCGCCAGGCAGGTAGCGGTGGGGGCCATAGTGCGTCTGCGACCAGGTGAGCGAGTCGCTCTGGATGGCGTGGTGACCCAGGGGCATTCGACCGTGAACCAGGCTCCGATCACCGGCGAGAGTTTGCCGGTGGACAAGAGCCTGGGTGACAGCGTGTTTGCCGGTACGATCAACGAGACGGGGTCGTTCGAATTTCGAGTGACGGCCGAAGCCAGTCACTCGACGTTATCCCGGATCATTCATGCCGTCGAATCCGCCCAAGGGAGTCGGGCGCCGACGCAGCGCTTCGTCGACCGCTTCGCGCGGATCTATACGCCGGCAGTGTTCCTGATCGCCTGGCTGACAGCGGTGATACCGCCGTTGTTCTTGTCCGGCGAGTGGATGGACTGGATCTACAAGTCGCTGGTGCTGCTGGTGATTGCCTGCCCCTGTGCGCTGGTGATCTCCACGCCAGTATCCATCGTCAGCGGCCTAACTGCGACCGCCCGCAAGGGCATTCTCATCAAGGGCGGTGTGTACCTTGAGGAGGGGCGCAAGCTAGCCACGCTGGCACTCGACAAGACAGGCACCATCACCCATGGCAAACCGGTGCAGACGGACTTCATGTCTTTGCGCGGAGACGAGGCTCGGGTTCACTCTCTGGCGGCCAGCCTCGCTGCGCGCTCGGATCATCCGGTGTCGCAAGCCGTCGCCCGCGCGGCAAACGAAGCCGGCTTGACGTTATACCCGGTGGCCGATCTGGCTGCCATTCTGGGGCGTGGTGTGCGTGGTCGTATCGACGATCATCTGTACCAGCTGGGCAACCACCGACTGATCGAGGAGCTGGGGCTGTGCTCGGAAGCTATCGAGGCGCAGCTTTTTGCCCTGGAGCGTCAAGGCAAGTCGGTGGTGCTGCTGGTCAACCAGCACGAAGTCCTGGGCATTTTCGCGGTGGCCGACACGGTGCGAGAAACCAGTCGCGAAGCGATCAGTGAGCTGCACGCCCTCGGGGTGAAAACCCTGATGCTCAGCGGCGACAACATCCATACCGCCGAAACCATTGCCCGCTCGGTCGGCATCGACGAGGCTCGAGGTGGGCTGCTGCCGGAAGACAAGCTCAAGACCATCGAAGGGCTGATGACGAGCGACAAGGCCGGTGCGGTCGGCATGGTGGGGGACGGGATCAACGATGCGCCCGCGCTGGCCCGGGCGAGCATTGGCTTCGCCATGGGGGCGGCGGGTACGGATACCGCCATCGAGACGGCAGACGTTGCGCTGATGGACGACGACCTGCGCAAGATTCCCGCATTCATCCGGATTTCGCGGGCGACCACAACGGTGCTGCGTCAGAACATCGCTTTAGCCCTCGGGATCAAGGCGGTCTTCCTGCTGCTGACGTTCACCGGGCAGGCTACTCTGTGGATGGCGGTGTTTGCCGACATGGGGGCGAGTTTGCTGGTGGTAGCCAACGGGCTTCGGTTGCTGCGCAAGTAGAGGGTTTGCGTGCTCCTGCGCTCCACGAGTGCCGATCCATGGGTGCAAGCCAGGCTGGAAAATGCGGGCCGTCGGTCCCGTCAGGTTTACTTGCCAGACTGCAGCTGTTAAGATTTCACATAACCAATCTATCTACGATCAAGTACTTATGCGCCGTTGGCTAACGATTCTCCTGCTGGTGATGATGCCGCTGCAGCTCGGTTGGGCTGCATTGGGTAGCTATTGCCAGCACGAATCGGGTAACCAGACGAAGCATTTCGGTCACCACTTCCATCAGCACCAAAGCCAGGCGGGAAGCGAGGACGACGACGGTCCCGATCCCCAAAGCGGCAAGAACCTGCATGGCGATTGCAACGCCTGCGTTTCCGCTGGCCTCACGCCGATCTTTTCCGATGCTGCCCTGTTCGATGTGAACAGCTCGTCAGCTGGCAAAACAGGGTTCCAGGCTCATCCGCTGTCCCGGCCATCCTCTCCGCCTGAGCGCCCTGCCTGGGCCCGCCTCGCCTGATCGGCGAGGCGACTCCTCTCTCCCTGCCCCGTCCAATGACCATCGTCACCGACGATGAGCGTTGGCGTGCCGCGAGCCAGCTGATGGCGTCTCGCCGATTCCCCGTGAGCTTTTTCATCACTGGAGAGTCGGGATGTTCCCAAGCAAAACCAGAAAATGGCTGCCCTGTGCCTTGCTCGTGCTGGCCACCGGCAGTTCGTTGGCGCAGACAGCGCCAAGTGCTTCCAGCCTGCAGTCGGTCACTGCCGGTCCTTTATCGCTGAAGCAAGCCTTCGATACCGCGTGGGCGCGTCAGCCCGAAGCGGAGTCCTCGTCTGCGCGTCGTGAGGCGGCCACTGCCCGTCGAGCTGTCGCCGACAGCTGGACCGCCGAGCCCATGGCCCTGGAGCTGTCGAGCAAAGGCGACCAGCTCAATGGCAACGATGGCAGCCGCGAGCACAATGTCGGCCTCGCCATCCCCCTGTGGCTGCCCGGTGAGCGCTCGCGTACGGGCGCCGTGGCCGAGGCCGAGGCCCAGTCCACCGCCAGTCGCGCCTCGGCTGCGCAGTTGCGCACTGCTGCTGAAGTGCGCGAGGCGTACTGGCAGTGGCAACGCAGCCGGGTCGAAGCGAGCCTGGCCAGCGAGCGCGAGGGCAATGCCCGGCAGCTCGCTGCCGATGTCGCCAAGCGGGTCAAGTCGGGCGAGCTGGCCCTGGCCGATCAGCACCAGGCCGAGGGTGCTGCGGCTTTGGCCGAGATCGAGGCGGCGCGAGCCAGGAGTGCGCTGACGACGGCTGCGCAGCAGTTGCGCAGCCTGATCGGCACCCTGCCGGTGGGACGCGAAGAGACTGCGCCTGGCGTTGCTGCCGGTGAGCCGGTACCCGCGCTGCCCGCCGACTTCTCTGTGCTGGATGCCCAGCATCCGACTGTGTCCGCACTGCTGGATCAGGCCGAGGTCGCCCGCCGCTCGGCCGAGCTGGCTCGCGTGCAGACCCGAGCCAATCCCGAGCTGACCTTGTCGACCAGCCGCGAACGCGAGCCGGGGGAGTCCTATGACGAAAGCCTCACCCTAGGCATTCGCATCCCCTTTGGTTCGGGCAGCCGCAATCGTGCCAAGCAAGCCACGGCCGAGGCCGAGGCCATCGAGGCCGAGGTGCAGGCGCGTCTGGCGCGTGAGCGCCTGCTCGGCGAGCTGGAGGCCGCCCGGCTGGCGTTCGAATCCGCCCGCGCCCAAATGACGGCTGCCGAGAAGCGTGCCCGGCTCGCCCAGGAGTCGCGTGGTTTCTTCGAAAAATCCTTCCGTCTCGGCGAAACCGATCTGCCGACGCGCCTGCGTATCGAACTCGAGGCGACCGACGCCAAGCGTCAGGCCGCCCTGGCCCGACTCGATCAGGCGGCGGCGATCTCCTCGCTGCGTCAGGCACTGGGTCTGCTGCCCGAATAAGGCCGGAACGAACCTACAGGACTGCAAAAATGACACTGTTTCCAAGGCTGACAGCCTTCACTGTAGCGATCTTGATCGCTGCCGCCCCCCTGGCCACTCAAGCCGGCGAGGGGCATGACCATGGCGAAGCACCGGCCACTCCGACAGGGTCGGCCCTGCCGCGTTTCGCAGCGACTTCCGACACCTTCGAGCTGGTCGGCGTGCTCGATGGCCACGACCTCACCCTGTGGCTCGACCATGCAGCCGATAACAGTCCGGTCGAGGGCGCGAGCCTCGAACTGGAGATTGGCGGCGTCAAGGTCGAGGCCGAGCAGCACGAAGCCGGCGAGTTTGAGGCCGAGCTGGCGGCAGAGCCCGAGGAGGGCGAGATCGCCATCAAGGCCAAGGTCGTCGTCGGCCAGCGCACGGAGCTGCTGAGCGGTGATCTGGATATCCACGAAGAGCACGCCGAAGAGTCTGCATCTGGCGCCTCTTGGGGTACCTATGGTGCCTGGGGGGCCGGCGGGCTGGTTCTGCTCGCCTTGCTGGGTTGGGCTATGCGCCGCGCCCGTGTCGCTCCTCGTCATTCGTGAAGGTGTTCCATGAAAGCTAATTTTCTGATTTCCGCGGTGTGCTTGGCTCTGCTGTCCCTGACCTCGCCAGCCTGGGCTGGCGAAGGGCATGACCATGGCGAAGAAGCGCCTGCAACCAACGGAAACGGCCCGCAGCGACTGCCCGACGGCAGCGTATTCCTGCCCAAGCCGGCGCAACGCCAGATCGGGGTGCGTACCTTGCCGCTCGAGACGGCCGAGTTGCCGCGCTCGCTGGAGTTGGCCGGCAAGGTGGTGATGGACCCCAATGCCGGCGGCATGGTTCAGGCCGTGCTGGCTGGGCGCCTCGTGGCTGGACCGCGCGGCTTTCCCAGCGTCGGGCAGGTGGTGAAAAAAGGTGAGGTGCTGGCCTATGTCGTAGCGACCGGCGATGTCCTCGAACGGGCCAATCAGGCTGCGCAGCTGGCCCAACTGCGGGCGGCCAAGGGCCTTGCCGACCAGCGCCTGGCGCGCTTGCGCGAGCTGGCCGATACGGTGCCGCGCAAGGATATCGAGGCAGCGGCCAGCGAGGCCGCGAGTCTGGGGGCGCAAATCGCTGCGCTGAGTTCGGGCGTCAATGCGCGGGACGCACTGGTTGCGCCGGTTTCCGGGGTGATTGCCTCGACCAATGCCGTCGCCGGCCAGGTCGTCGACGCCCGCGAACTGGTGTTCGAGGTAGTCGATCCCTCCCGTCTGCGTATCGAAGCGCTGGCCTACGACCTGAACCAAGCGGCCGATGTGGCGGGAGCCACTCTGGCGGTGGGCAGCGAACGTGTGTCGCTGACCTTCATCGGCGCGGCCCGCAGCCTGCGCGATCAGGCCCTGCCGATGCTGTTCCAGGGCGAGGGCAGCGCCTTGTCCCGGCTTGCCGTGGGGCAGCCGGTGAAAGTCTTCGTGCAGACCGCCAGTCGTACCCAGGGCATCCGGGTTCCAGCAGCGTCGCTGATGAAGAATGCTGCCAACCAGAATGTCGTCTGGGTCAAGACCGCCCCGGAGCACTTCGTGCCGCGCCCGGTCACCTTTGCCGCGCTGGACGGGGTATCCGTGGTGGTGACCAGTGGGCTTGCCTCTGGGGATCGTGTCGTGACGCAGGCCGCCAGCCTGATCAACCAAATTCGCTGAAGGGAGCCTGACCCATGTTCAAGTGGCTCCTCGACAACAGCCTCGGCAACCGCCTGCTGGTGATCATCGCCAGCCTGGTGCTGATGGCTTACGGCGCATTCACACTGTCACGCATGCCCGTGGACGTCTTTCCCGATCTGAACAAGCCCACGGTCACCATCATGACCGAGGCTGGCGGCATGGCCGCCGAAGAGGTCGAGCAACTGATCACCTTCCCGCTGGAGACCACGATGAACGGTCTACCCGGCGTGGAGAGCGTGCGCTCGGTCTCCAGCAGCGGGCTGTCGTTCATTTACGTCACCTTCGACTGGAGCACGGAGATTTTTCGGGCCCGGCAGATGGTGTCGGAGCGGCTCTCCGCGATGGAGGAAGGCTTGCCACCGGGCGTGATCCCGCGCATGGGACCGATCAGCTCCATAATGGGCGAGATCATGCAGATCGCGATCCCCATCGATGCGGACAAGACCACCCCGATGCAGGTGCGCGAGTTCGCCGACTGGGTGCTGCGTCCGCGCCTGATGGCGATCCCCGGTGTTGCTCAGGTGATCCCGATTGGCGGTGAGGTCCGCCAGTTCCAGGTCCAGCCCGACACGGCGCGCATGGCCGAGCTGGGTATCAGCCATACGCAACTGGAGGAGGCGCTCAAGGGCTATTCGTCGAACACTTCCGGCGGCTTCCTTGAACTCAATGGACGCGAGTACCTGATTCGCAACCTGGGGCGGACGTCGAGTCTGGAGGATCTGTCGAGCCTGGCTATCACGGCTCGTAACGGCCAGCCGATCCTGCTGCGGCAGATCGCCGAAGTGACCTTTGCCGCGGCCCTGAAGCGCGGCGACGCCGGCTTCGAAGGCAAGGCCGCGGTGATCCTCGGCATCCAGAAACAACCGACGGCCGATACCATCCAGCTGACCCGCTCCATCGAGGCGGCGCTGGGGGCAATGCGCAAGTCGCTGCCGGCCGGAATGGAGGCCCCCCAAGTCACCTTCCGCCAGGCCAGTTTCATCGAGACCTCGATCAGCACCCTGCAGGGCAAGCTGATCGGCGCCTCGGTGTTCGTCGCGGCGATCCTGTTCTTCTTCCTCGGCACGCTGCGGCCCACCATCATCGCGCTGACGGCCATTCCGGTGTCGATCTTCATCACCGGTCTGGTGTTCAAGTACTTCGGCCTGTCGATCAACACGATGACCCTCGGTGGTCTGGCCATCGCCATCGGCGGCCTGGTCGACGATGCCGTGGTGGGCGTGGAGAACGTGCTGCGCCGGCTGAAGGTGGAGCGGGCCAAGCACCCAGAGCACCGCCTGCACCCGCTGGAACTGGTGGGGCACGCGACCATGGAGGTGCGTTCGGCCATCCTCTACGCCACCATCATCATCGTGCTGGTGTTCCTGCCGCTGTTCGCCCTGCCGGGTATGGAAGGGCGGCTGTTCGTACCGCTGGGGATCGCCTTCATCGTCTCGACCCTGGCCTCGCTGGTGGTTTCGGTGACCGTCACCCCGGTGCTGTCCTTCTATCTGCTGCCGCAGATGAAGTCGCTGGAGCATGGCGACACCAAGCTGCTGGCTTGGCTGAAAAGCCGCTATCGCAGCAGCTTGCAAGCCGTCCTGCAGCGTCCGAAGGCAGCTGTAGTCGTAGCTGGCATTGCCGTGTTGATCGCGGCAGCGAGCGTGCCGTTCTTCCCGAAGACCTTCCTGCCGCCGTTCAACGAGGGCACCTTGCTGATCGGCCTGCGTCTGAACCCCGGTGTGACTCTGGCGGAGTCCTCGGCGCTGGCCCAGCAGGCCGAGCGGTTGGTCATGCAAGTGCCGGAAGTGACCCACGTCGGTCGCCGCAGCGGCCGCGCGGAGCTGGATGAGCACGCCGAGGGTGTGCACGTCAGCGAGCTGGATGTCGGCCTCAAGCCGGCCGCCGAGCTGACCCGCTCGATGGATGAGATCACCGGCGACATCCGTTCGCGGCTGGTCAATCTGCCGGCGGCCATCGGCATAGGTCAGCCGATCTCGCACCGCATCGACCACATGTTGTCCGGTGTGCGCTCGCAGATCGCCATCAAGATCTTCGGCGAGGATCTGGATACCCTGCGGGGTCAGGCGGATGCCCTGCGCAGCAAGCTGGCGGATATTCCCGGCATCGCCGACCTGGAAATCGAGAAGCAGGTGCTGGCTCCGCAGATCAAGGTGCGCATCGACTACGCCGCCGCCGCCCAGTACGGCGTGCCCGCGCCGCAGATCCTGGCGACGCTGGAGAGCCTGGTCGAGGGCGAGAAGGTCACCCAGATCGTCGAGGGTGGCCGGCGTTTCGCCCTGGTGGTGCGTCTGCCCGAAACGGCGCGTTCGGCGGAGGGGCTGAGCAACATCCTGTTCGAGACCCCGACCGGTCGGGTGCCGCTGTCGCGGATCGCCAGCATCGAGGACGGCGACGGCCCGAACCAGATCAGTCGCGACGACGGCAAGCGTCGCATCGTGCTGTCGGCCAACGCCCAAGGGCGCCCGCTGTCGGAGATCGTTGAAGACATCCGCAAGGTGGTCGACGAGACCAAGCTGCCGGAAGGCTACTTCATCACCCTGGGCGGCCAGTTCCAGGCTCAGGAGGAAGCGTCGCGTCTGGTCGGCCTGCTGTCCATCGTCTCGCTGATCCTGATGTTCGTGGTGCTCTACAGCCGCTACAAATCGGCAATCCTGTCGGCGCTGATCATGGTCAACATCCCGCTGGCCCTGGTCGGCGCGGTGCTCGGCCTGTGGTTGTCGGGGCAGCCGCTGTCGATTGCTGCGCTGATCGGCTTCATCACCCTGGCCGGTATCTCGGTGCGCAACGGCATCCTCAAGGTCAGCCACTACATCAACCTGATGCGCATCGAGGGCGAGAACTTCGACCACGCGATGATCCTGCGTGGCTCCCTCGAGCGGCTGAGTCCGGTGCTGATGACCGCTCTGGTCACCGCCTTCGCCCTAGCGCCCCTGCTGTTCGAGGCCGAGCGTCCGGGTACGGAAGTCCTCCATCCGGTGGCGGTGGTGATCTTCTCCGGCCTGATCAGCTCGACCCTCCTCGATACCTACCTGACCCCGGTGATGTTCTGGCTGTTCGGCCGCAAGGACACCGAGCGCCTGATGGCCGAGCGTGAAGTGGGGGCTTTCTGATGGATCACCTCATTTTTCATCGCAATCACAGCCCTCCGGGGCGGTATTGCGCACCACAACATAACCGTGTTTGCCGACAAGTGATCCGGAAGCCGAAGTCGCTGAAGCAGCACTCGTCAAATTACCGAAGTGATAGAGGAATTCAAATGAAAACCCTGAAAGCAATTTTGGCCATCTCGATGTTTACCGTCT
>Ga0075011_10001385_pt1 | contig 13011 bp, 9 predicted proteins | sample TARM_MetaG_T_14_FD_72354 | JGI IMG/M metagenome (GOLD analysis project Ga0075011, IMG submission 72354) | Freshwater microbial communities from Pennsylvania, USA, analyzing microbe dynamics in response to fracking - TARM_MetaG_T_14 | ecosystem: Environmental > Aquatic > Freshwater > River...
CTTTTAAAGAATTTAATTCTTTTATTACTTCCTCACTAGTATTTTTATCATTCCAAAAGTTAGACTCGAGTGTTTTTGCTTCTAACATTTTTATTTGATGTTGTTTTTTTTCTAAGTCAAAGATGCCCCCTATTTTCTAAAATATTGGCTCCTATTTTTTCCATTTCTCTTTTTATCTCTAAAATATCCACATTATATCCTCTCTTTTATCTTTATATTTATATCAGCTTCATTATATTCTTGAATTTTAATATTTTTTTCAAAATCAATATAATATTTTTTATTATTACTAATTACTAAATCCAATTTAGGCAAATTTTCTATGTTTTTTATCAAAGATAAATTATTAGAAAAAATCAATTTATTTGAATAATTTAAGTTTTTAATATATACTTTTTCATAAATCAAAGGTAATTCTATATAAAATATATCCTCATCTCTACCAAGGCTTAATTTATAATCTGTAAAAAATACAAAACTAGAAACAATATCTCTAAATGCATTAATAGCTTCTTCTTGATTTTCAAATTCAGAAATACCGTAAACAAAATCTTTACCTATAACAGCATAAGTATTTTCTAATTTATTATCATCTTCTAATTCTAAAAATTCAAAATCTGGTAATATCTTACTAAGCAAATAAGAAAATATTTGATTCTGTTCTTTATAAATAAATTCTAAGCTATCTTTACTTACTAAAGCTTCTATTAAATTTTCTTCTTTATTCTCAAAACTTAGGTCTATGTTTGCAAAATTAATACTTTTTGTTACAAGTTTATCATCAAATACAAAATTTATTTCTTTTTCCTTAATATTTAAATATGCATAATTATAAATAGATTCATCTAAGCTAAATAATTTAATTAAATCTTCCAAATTAAGCAAATCCGTATAATCTTTATAATAACTTATCTCTTCTCTTTTAAAAAATAAATTCATTGAATTACTAATTATTAAATAATCTTTATTAAAACTATATATATAATTAGCTTTTGCATCAAAAGCCACATCTCTATCTTTATAAAGTTTTTTCCAATTAAATTTTGTATTATTACTAATAAATCTAGGTAGAGGTCTTGTATCCAATTCAAATAAAATCAAAAAATCACTTCTACCATCTATTTCTTCAAAAACTAAATGATACTTGTAGCTATCCATTAATTCTTCTAAATTAACATCATTTATCATATTATAGTTCTTAATTAAATTTATTTTTTCTAATAAATTTTCATCTTCTAACTTAATAAAATTTATATTATCACTTACAAAGTAATATTCTGATTCTGCCCTTAATAAAGGTTTTGAAAAAATTATAAAACTATAAAATACAAAGGCAAGTAAAAATAATATTTTTTTTTTCATAATCTATTCTCCTTGTATATTTTTATATACTTTTTTAATACATTCTTAATAAACTGAATGTTCAACTTTATTGACTTTTTAATGAAAGAAGTTAGAGCTTTATAATAATAGCTCTCTGATAAATTATAGCATAAATTCAAGCTTTTTTACAATAAAAGAAGTTTTTTTATTAATATAGTTAAAAAGAGGCAACTATTTTAGTTGCCTCTATATCACTACTCTATTCCAATGCTTATTTGCTCCATTCTCATAGTTACTTTTTCATTTGCGATATCATATTTAACCCAGTCTAAAACATTTGCTAACTCTGCTTTTTCATAAGGTCTATATTGTGTTCTTTCTATAATAAAAACTCTATTTCCATCTATTTTTACTTTTAAAATATTTGATTCATAATCAAATATTTCTTTAATTATATTTTGGCTCAATCCTATTTGTTGTGGATGAGTTGATCTCGTTATATTTTCAATCGAGTTTTTAGGGAATATTGATTTTTCTTTTGCTGTATCTACAAAATTACTTTCCCCTGAATTAATTTGTTTTATAAGTTTTTCAGCTTCTAACTTAGTATTTTCAATTTCTTCTTCACCAACATTGAATTGTACTAAAATATGACTAGCATTAACTTCATTTTCTTTTTTATCTTCTATTTTTATAATATGGTATCCAAATTTTGTTTCAACAATTTCAGGATATAAACCAATATCTCCTTTAAAAGCAACTTCTTCAAATTCAGGTACCATTTGCCCTTTAGAGAACCAACCTAGTTGTCCACCCTGTGCTGAGCTTGGACAATCAGAGTATTGCATTGCCATTTGGGCAAAGTTTTCTCCATTATTTAATTTTTCTAAAATTTTACTAGCTTTTTCATATTTTTCAGACTTTGTTTTTTCACTCATTTTAACTTCTAACTCAATAATATTTATACTTGCCATTTCCTTAACATCATATTTTTCTCTATTTTTTTCAAAGTATTCTTTGATTTCTGTTTCATTTATTTTTTCTTCTGCTATTAATTCAAGTCTTAATTTTTCTCCTAAATAAAAAATTTCATCTGCTTTAGCTAAATTAGCTTCAGGATTAATACCTTTTCTTTTAGCACTTAATGCTTTTCTTACTTCTTTATTAATGTCTTCTTTAATAGCATCCATAGATACTTCCAAATCTTTTAAACCATACATCAATTTAATTCTTTCTAACATCATTTTTCTACCAATTAATTCTACATTAGTAAATTTATAAGTTTCCATTTCATATACTATTTTGCTTTCATATTGTTGGTAATATCTTCCTTGCTCATCTTCAGTCCAATTTAAAATCGCTTTATCTTTTAGATTTTCTAAGAAATAAGCATAAGCCTGTCTATTTTTATTTTTTAATAAAGTTTCCTCTATTTCTACTCTAACTTCATTTATTTCTTTTTCAGCATATTTTCCATATTTATTATTTTCAAAATATTCTCTTATTTCTGCTTCTTCTATTTGAGCACTATTGTTTAATTTTTCTACTACTTTTTCTATTAACAAACTTTTTTTGATTTCATCTTTCAAAGAATTTTGAGTAAATCCTTGAAATTGTAAAAATCTAGCATAAGCATCCTTACTTTGAAATTGAGCTTTAAAAGCTTTAAATTGCTCATTTACCTCTCCAGAAGATACTCTTATTCCCAAGTCTTTTGCAGATTGTGCCAAAAGTATATTGTTTATAAATTCATCTAGTAAAAGAACTTTAATCTCTTCTTCTTCTATACCTTCTTGGAATGTCTGTCTATACTGGCTTAAACCTTGTTCAAATGTTCTTGCAATATTTACTGCAGAAACTTTTTCTTTATTAACTAATAAAACATAATTCTTGTTATTTTTCAAATCACCTAAACTTATAAAAAAAGTTGCCAATATTGTCAAAACAAAAGCTACAACAAATATTGTTATTGGTATCTTCATATTCTTTCTAATCTTTCTAATTGCCACTTTACTACCTCCAGTTCCAATATAATTTTGTCCTGTTTATTATACATATATATCAATCTTTTTTCAAGCAGTTTATAAACTAATTATTTTCATTAGATAAATTTTATATATAATTTTAGAGTATCATCCAACTTTTTTAGCCTTTTAAAACCTTTTGCAACGAATTTGAATGAAACTTAGAGCTTTAGCTCTTTAGTTGAATTTATGCAGTAGCTCTCGAATTTTGCGAAAATTCTAAAACCACTTTTTTATTTATGATTATATACAAATTATGATGTAGTTTTGCTACTAGCTAATTAATACCACTCAAAATAATCTCTTACTAGGCATTAGTCTATAATCTTAAAAAGTTTTTTATCATAGTCATTCCTTGTGGTGTATATACTGATTCAGGATGAAATTGTAAACCTATTAAAGGATATTTTTTATGACAAATAGCCATAATTTCTCCATCATCTGACCTAGCTTGTATTACAAATTCCGAACTCAAAGTTTCTTCTAAAATTGCTAAAGAATGGTATCTTGCAACTTTACATGGATTTTCTATTCCTTCAAATATACCTTTTGCATCATGGCTAATAAGCGAATATTTCCCATGATACAGTTCCTTTGCATAAGATACAGTTCCGCCAAAAGCTTCTCCTATTGCTTGATGCCCTAAACAAATACCTAAAATAGGATATTCTTTATATAAGTTTTGAATTAATTCAATACAAATACCTGCATCCTTTGGTGCCTTTGGACCAGGTGATAATACAATTTTACTTGGATTCAATTTTCTAATTTCATCAATACTTATCTCATCGTTTCTATAAACGACTATATCTTTATCAACTGTACCTATGTACTGATAAAGATTATATACAAAAGAATCATAATTATCTATTAATAATATCATTTTAGCCTCTCTATTAATTTTATTTATTATTAATTTAATATAAAAAATTCATTAAAGAAAAAGTAGGTATAAACCTACTTTATTACTTCTACCAATTTTTCTACTAATATTTTCTCATCTTCCTCATTAATTAGTTGAAGATTAAAAATTAAAGTTCCTTCATTCAAAAGACATAATATTCCAGGCTCACAAAGTCTTAATTCTTTTTCTATAAGGCTTGCATCTTTATTTAATGGTTTTAAAACAATTAATTCTCTATTAAAAGAGTCAGCATAAGAAACACCTTCTTCTACCTTTAAATAAGGTCCTTCCATTAAGCCTAGCTCTACTAAACCTTCTAATTGATTTTCCAATAAATTTATTACTCTTTCATTGGATTTTCTTACAAGTTCTTCATCCTTTGCTAAAACCTTACTTAAGTAACTTTCCTCTTTTTCAGGACTTATTTTATTTTTTAAATTAAGGTAATATAACACCTCTGCTTCTTTTGACAGTGCAAATAATTTTGTATAAACACTATCTTTTATAGCCTTGATATCCTCTTTATTCCCTACAATCACAGCTCCTTCTGGAAAATCTTCTGTTTTAGACAAGTCTAAAACTAATAAAGTATTTTCCTTAGATAAATCTGCTAACTTGTATGCAAATTTGCTTATTTGCTCATGTCCTGTATCCAAATAAACTTTATCACTTAAAAAAACATTGTTATATTTTTTTCTTAAATCTTCTGTTTCAGCTAAAGATAAACTTGCCATACCTTCAAGCTTATTACCAAAAAAATCGCTATCAAGAATTACACTGTCTTCACTGGCTACCTTTTCGTAATCATAAGAAGAAATATTATTTATACTCCCAACCATTTTAAAGTTAATTCCACTTTCTTGTAATACAGAAACTATATCACTACTATTGGAAAAAGTATAACTTTCTTTTACTGAACAAATTAAATTCTTATTTGGATATAATACTTTTAATATGGTATATAAAGCACTTGATACTGATGATAAAATTATATAATCTTTTTCCTTGTTATAAGTTTTAAAAAAATTACTAATTTCTTCTTTAATATCTACACCTTTACTTGTTTTCAAATCATAATTCAAGGTATTATAACTAGTAAAATGTTCTGAAAACTCATCCAACAATTTCTTTGAATAAAATTTATCGCCTAAATATTTAGAATAAATAGTTCCCATTAAATTGAATATTTTTTTACTACCAAGTTCTCTTTCTTCTACAAACATTTCATTTAACTTTTTAATATAAAAATTCATTGAAAAATCTAGCTTTTTTAAATCATCTTCACTTTTAGATGTAGTTATTAGCAAATGCCTCTCATCTAACAATTGATTTATTTTATTTTCCAAGGCTAATTTAGAGAACTTATTGCTAAAAGCATCTATTTCTGGTAAAAAAAGTAATTCTTCTAAAGTAGGAATTTTATCTAAATAACTTTGAATTAACATAAAATCCATAATTAGCTCCTATTATTCTTCGTCTTTTGTTCTCATTATTGTTCTTCTTTCTAAGTCATATTTTCTTATTTTTTCATATAAAGTAGTTCTTCCAATTCCTAATAGTTTTGCTGTTTCTTGCTTATTCCATCTGGTCTTTTGAAGAGCACTTGCAATTACCACTCTTTCTACTTCTGCTAATTCATAAATATCTTTTTCTAAAACTTCTTTTAATGGACCTATTCCTGTAACTGTTTTATTCTCAAGGGTATTAGACTTCATTTTTATTTCAAGTGGTAAATCTTGTATTCCTATGACTTTATCATTACACAAAATAACCATTCTTTCAATTATATTCTTTAATTCTCTAATATTTCCAGGATACGAGTATTCCAATAAATATTTCATAGCCTCTCCAGAAATAACAATCATTTCCTTATGCAAGTCACGTATTATTTTATTCAAGAAATAGTTAGCTAATAGAGGAATATCTTCTCTTCTATCTCTTAATTTAGGTACTTCAATAGGGAAAACTGTTAATCTATGATACAAGTCTTTTCTGAAAAGACCTTTTTTTACAGACTCTTCTAAATCTTCATTTGTTGCAGCAACAAATCTTACATCAACTTTTATCGTTCTATTTCCGCCAACTCTTCTTAATTCACCATACTCAATAACTCTAAGTAATTTAGCTTGAGATTTTAAATCCATACTTCCTATTTGGTCTAGGAATAAAGTTCCTTCGTCAGCTTCTTCAATTATTCCTTTTCTTGTAGTTGTAGCTCCTACAAAGGCACCTTTTTCACAACCAAATAATTCAGTTTCTATCATAGTAGGTGATATTGATGCACAATTTATTGTAATAAAATTTTTCTTTCTTCTATTGGATTTTTTATAAATTTCTTTAGCTACTAATTCTTTTCCAACACCATTTTCACCATTTATTAAAACAGTTAAGTCGCTATCTGCTACCTTATCAATAATTTGTTTTAATTCTTTTATTTTAGCATGTTGTCCTACAATTTCTTCTGACTCTTCACTATCACTTAATTTTTTTTCTAATTTTCTTTTCTCTTTTAATAACTCTAAGTTATTAAGTGCTGGAACAATGATTCTATTTATATCTTTTACACTAAAAGGTTTTAATATATAATTGTATATATCTGCATTTTTTACCTCTTGTATAGTTTCGTCATTTTCTTCAGAAACTAAGGCAATTGTAACTATATCCTTACCTATTCCTTTTAATTTTCTCATTGCCTCTTGGAATGTAAACCAAGTTAAATTTTCATCTAATAAAAGTATATCAAAATCACTCTCTCTTAGCATATCTAAACCATCTAAAAAATTATTGAAAGTTATAACTTCATAATCATCTTTTAATTCTTTTCTAATTTTTTTTAGTAATTCTTTTGTTTCAGAAATTACTAAAACAGACTTTTGTCTCATAATAAACCTCCTTTACTTTTGTACAAAAAAAAAACATAATTTCTTCTTATTTTTATTTTAACACCTTTAATGTATTTTTTCAATACTTTTTTTTATTGTTTTTATAATTTTATCCCAGTTTGTCCTAAATCCCCTCATAATTTTCATAAAATATTTCAAACTTTTATTATTTTATGCTTTTGTTTTCTTTATTTTCAAATTATTCAGAACATTTCATCTAATTTTACTAAATGAAATTTCTTAAATTAATTTAAGAACACTTAAAAATTCAAACATAATTTTATAAGTAAGCACATTATAAATATGCTATAATATCTGTAAATAACAAAAATTATCAGAATAGTTATTTTAAACTAGTTTTGTGAATTTTGGAGGAAAATATGACTAATAAAGAAATTTTACAATTAGATATTGATAAAAAATTAATTGAAGAAATCACAGAGAACTTTATTCACGAAAGAAAAATATTTCCATATTTGAAAAATGAAAGAGATATTTTTGTTGCAATGGTTAATCCAAACGATATAAATACAGTGATGCATATAAAAACTAAATTTAAACGAAAAGTTATTCCTACACAAATTAGTACAGAAGAATTTTTTCTATTAGCTCGAAAATATTTTGGTGTTGGAGCAGGTATGTTCAATGAAACTAGCAAAGGAAGTATTAGTTTTTCCAAGGATTTTGATATTGATGACACAAAAGAAAATGCTGAAGTGATACAATTTGTAAATAGAATCCTATTAGATGCCTATAATAAAGGAGCTACAGATATTCATTTAGAACCTGTAAAAGATGATATATTATTAAGGTATAGAATCGATGGGGTTTTACATAATATCCCCTTGCCTTCTGCAATAAAACATGTTTATTTATCGGTTGTTTCTAGAATAAAAATAATGGCTGAAATGGATATAGCTGAAAAAAGACTTCCTCAAGATGGAAGAATAAAAATTAAAACTAAGACAGAAGAAACAGAACTAAGAATTTCTGTTATTCCTACAGTTAATGGTGAAAGTATCGTTATAAGAATTTTAGCAAATCAAAAAAAAGAAATGGAACTTGAAAATCTAGGAATGACCACTGAAATCTTGGATAAATTTAAAGAATTAATCCAAAAACCAAATGGAATAATTTTAGTAACTGGTCCCACTGGTAGCGGAAAAACTACTACTCTATTCTCTGCTATAAAACAAATAAATAATGGGCAATTAAAAATTTTGACAATAGAAGACCCAGTAGAATATCAATTGGACGGTGTATCTCAAATACAGGTTAAATCTGATATAGGACTGGATTTTGCAAGTGGTCTAAGAGCAATACTTCGTCATGACCCTGACATTATAATGATTGGAGAAATAAGAGATAGGGAAACTGCTGAAATTGCTATTCGTTCGTCTTTAACAGGTCATTTAGTTTTTGCAACATTACACACTAATGACTCCATTAGTTCTGTTACTCGATTAATCGATATGGGAATAGAACCATATCTAATAACTTCTTCATTAGTTGGAGTTTTGGCTCAAAGGCTAGTTAGAAAAATATGTCCTTATTGTAAAACGAGTAAAATTATCGACAATGGTGAAGAATATTGGTATGGTAAGGGCTGTGATTACTGTTTTTATACAGGTTATAAAGGTAGAAGTAGTATACATGAATTATATGTTATTGACGATACTACTAAAAAGGATATTTTAAAGGGTAAGAGTAATTTTGAAATTAAATCCCACTTGGTAGAAGATGGATGGAAGAATTTAAAAGCCGATGGTATGACTAAAGTAAAATTGGGTTTAACTACATTGGAAGAAATTATGAGGGTAGCTTGGTAGTTGACAAGTTATGATTTATATACTATAATGGATAGTTAATATAATTAGGGAGTGATAAGATGTTAGAGTTAGGAAAGTATAATAATTTAAAAGTTATTGATAAATTAAAAGATTCATTTATTTTAGATTATGGAGTTAAGTTGTTTTTTAAAGAAACTTTAGACCAAGAATTTCATATTGGAGACCTTATAAACGTATTTGTATATAATGATGTGGAAAAAGGAATAGTGGCTACACTTAGAACTGCCTATGGTGAAGTTGATGATTTGGCTTTATTAAGAGTTGTTGGAACTAATGAAATGGGTGCCTTTTTAGACCTTGGGATTGCAAAAGATGTATTATTGCTAAAAAATAAAATGGAATATGATGTGTTAGAAGGAGATGAAATTTTAGTTCTTCTTAAATTAGACAATAAAAAACGTATTTCTGCAACAATGAGAGTTAGCGATTATTTGGAAATAAAAGAAAATGTAAAAATAGGTCAAATGGAAAAAGGTATTATATATAGAGTTAATCCTGATATGGGTATTTTCCTTGCTATTGACGGAAAATATCATGGCTTTATCCACAATAATAAATTAGATAGAGAGTATCAAATAGGAGAAAAGGTAGAAGCTCGTATTACAAATATACGTACAGATGGGAAAATTGAACTTAGTCTAAAAGAACCTTTAAATATTGCTATGGACAATGATTCTAAACTTATTTATGACTATATGCTAAAAAGAGATGGCAAGCTAGATTTAAATGATAAATCTGATTCAGACTTGATTAAAAGAAAATTAAATTTAAGTAAGAAGGCATTTAAAAGAGCTGTTGGAAAATTATATAAAGAAGGTAAAATCGTAAAGGTAGAAGACTCTTTTGAAATAAAAAAATAGTAACTACTCAGGTATTCCCCTATTTAATCACAAAGAAAAGAGAAAAATAGAGATACACAAAGAAAACATTCCCTCTCAGTCACTACGTGACAGCTCTCCCATAGGGAGAGCCTTGAAATAAAAGAATATAAAATTATTTCTTATGTTTTTCTTAGTGAGTCTTTGTGTTCTTTGAGTCTTTGTGCTGAAATTTTATTCATGGCTAAGCAGTTACAAAAAATAAATTAAAAGCCGAGATTAATTCTCGACTTTTTTTGTTTTGAAAAATTCCAAATCTTTTTTTAAATTTTTAGATAAGTCTTCTAAAGAATGAATAAGTTCTTGCTTTCTTATTAAAACTGATTTAATATTATTTGAAATATCATTTACATCAATACTTAAACCTTCTATTTGTGTTGAATTTTCAGAAATAGTACTAATGGCTACTGTTATCTCCTTTGAAGCAGTTGCTTGTTCCTCTGAAGCAATGGCTACTTCACTAATATATTCATTATTTTTAGATATAGATTCTTTTATTTTCAGTAAATTATCTTTTGAAATATTCATTAAACCTAAACCTTGAGCTACTTTTTCCTTTACTAAATCACTTCCTTTTTTTACACTATCCACTTCCTTTTGTACATTTCCTGTCAATTCTTCAATTTTATTTGTTTCTTTATTAGTTTGCTCAGCTAATTTTCTTATTTCATCCGCTACCACTGCAAAGCCTTTACCTGCTTCTCCAGCTCTTGCCGCTTCTATTGCAGCATTTAAAGCCAGCAAATTAGTTTGTTCTGCTATTTGATTTATTGCAGTTAAAATAGTTCCTATATTATTAGTAATATCTTTTAACTTATCTATTTCAGTATTTGTTTGTTCCACACTTCCATCTATTTCTTCCATACTAATTGACATTTTATTTATGTCTCCATGACTTGTGTCTGCAATCTTCAATGTTTCTTTGAAAGAATTAAGTGCAAATTTTATTTGCTCCTTAACACTTTGGCTAGTTGCAGATATTTCTTGTAAGGCTGCAAAACTTTCTTCAGAAGAGGCAGTTTGATTTCTAACATTGTCTAGAACCTCATCTAAGTGACTACTTAATTGAATTATACCTTTCTCTAACTTTTCGTCTAATTGATACTCACTTTCACTTCCCTTTATAATATTATCCATTATCATTCTAAGCTCTACATTCGTTGATTCTACTTCATTAGACATACTTTTAACTTTAGTAATCATTAAATTTAACTTGTATATAAAATTATTAAATTCTTTAGCTAAAATTCCAATTTCGTCTTTAGATTTTACATCTATGGAAGAATTCAAGTCCCCATTTGCAATTTTTATAAATTCATCAGCTAATTTTCTTATAGGGTTTACAATACCACTAGTAAAAGTATAAGTTGCTACAAAAGAAATTACTAAAACTACCAAATATACAATGATTATTAGATTCCTTAATTGCTTAATTTTAGCTTCTATATGATAATTTGTAAATGCTATCTTTGCTTGTCCTACTTCATTATCATTTAGTATAATTTGGTTTTCAATTTCTTCTATATATTCAACTGGAATTTCTTTGTTTTCTTCATTAATTGCCTCTGCAACAATATCTCCCTGAGTAACAATCTGAATTGATACAAGACTTGATTCATTTATAAAAGTGTTAATATTTTTGGCAATAGCATCATAATCAAAACCCCATATACTACTTGCATTAGTTAGTGATACTAATTCTGTAATTCTAAGCTTACTTTCTTCATATTCTTTTAGTGTACTTTTACTTAAATTACTTAAAAGTATATAAGCTAACGAGAAAAATCCTAAAGTAATTATTAAAATAAATACTGTATTTAACTTTGCTTTTAATTTCATAAACCCAACTCCCATCTTAGTAAAATTTAGTTAGTGTACCTTCTAACTATGGCTTCTATCTCTCCATTTTCCTTCATTTTATTTATTTCCTTATCAAATTTTTCCATAAAATCTTTTTTATAAGAATACTTATCACCACTGCTTGTTGTATATCCTAAATAACCATATTCAGTTCTAATTATAGTCCCTATTTCAACATCAACAAAATTGGTTCTATATTCACCACTGGATTTTAATTGTTGTAAGCTCCAAAGCATTGATATTCTATCATTTGCATAAGCATCTATCCTTTTTGCTCCTAATTTTAATAAATTACCTCTATTAGTAGCCTCTTCTTCTATTTTAATAAGTTTTTTTTCATCATCTGAAAAAACAGCAAATCCTCTGTTTATTCCTATAGTTAACCCCTTATAGTCATCTATCCATTTTTTTCTTGGTAGTAAGTCTTTTCTTACAAGCACAGCCATTTCTTCTGCTAATATAGGAACAGAATAGTCCATATATGGTCTTTCTTTTGGTCTATAATAAGGTGGATAAATAGCAAAACCTTCTCCACTTTCCAACATAGATAAACCTCTAAGCCAAGGAATAGGCTTCATTTCTACATCATAACCTTCCATCCTAGAAAATGCTGTTTGCAATATTTCTGCATAAATCCCCACTGCCAAATCTCCTTCCTTATAGGAATAAGGTGGATATCCATCGTCTGCATATACAATAACTTTCATATTTTGTCCATAAATACTCAAGTAAAAAATAGCTAACAAAATAACTAAAACCAATCTTTTCACTAACATCACTTCTTTCAAACTTAGTTTAATCTATATCATACTGTTAATATATATCAAAATCTTTTGTGTATCAAAATAAAATACTAAAAAATATTAATTAGCATTTATTATTTCTTCTGTATTTTCTAGCATATCAATATAAATATCATTTTTTTCATAATAGTCTTCATAGTATTTTTTAAATATTTTTGAAAATATTCCATTTTCTTTTATTAACATTAAACCTAACTTTAATTTTTCTGCGTATTCTACATAATTTGGATATTTTTTTGAAAAAACTACATGTGCATTAATTTTTTGAATATAGTCTTCTGTAATTCCCCATTTTTTTATTTCCTCTGGATAATAATTATTTAAAGTGTTTATACCACTTAATTCAACAGCAAAAGCAATATCACTTCTACCTAAATATACCTGCTTAAATAATTGTTCCATATTAGATACACTTTCTACTATTAAATTTTCATTAGATTTCAAAACTTGTTCATCAGAGCTTCCTAATATAACACTTATCCTATAT
>Ga0075011_10001386_pt1 | contig 13007 bp, 13 predicted proteins | sample TARM_MetaG_T_14_FD_72354 | JGI IMG/M metagenome (GOLD analysis project Ga0075011, IMG submission 72354) | Freshwater microbial communities from Pennsylvania, USA, analyzing microbe dynamics in response to fracking - TARM_MetaG_T_14 | ecosystem: Environmental > Aquatic > Freshwater > River...
CCTCTCCCCTTCCCCCGGTTCTTCCTCCCGCGCGCTACACCACGTCGCGGGCGCGCATGCCGAGGAGGAAGAGGATGGCGTCGAGGCCGAGGGTGGAGATGGCCTGCCGGGCGCCCTGTTTGACTTTGGGTTTGGCGTGGAAGGCTATGCCCAGGCCGGCGAGGTTGAGCATGGGCAGGTCGTTGGCCCCGTCGCCCACAGCGATGACCTGTTGCAGGGAGATGCCTTCCTGATCGGCGATGGACTGGAGCAGTTCGGCCTTTTTTTGGGCGTCCACGATATCGCCAACGGCCCTGCCGGTGAGTTTGCCGTCCTGTATTTCGAGCTCGTTGGCGTAGACGTAGTCAATGTCGTAGCGTTGACGCAGGATCTCGCCGAAGTAGGTGAAGCCGCCGGACAGGATGGCGATCTTGTAGCCCACGTTCTTGAGGTTGGAGATGAGTTTTTCCGCGCCTTCGGACATGGGCAGCCGGTCGGCGACCTTTTGCAGCACGGATTCATCCAGGCCTTCAAGCAGGGAGAGGCGTTTACGCAGGGACTGCTTGAAGTCGAGTTCGCCGCGCATGGCGGACTCGGTGATGGCGGCCACCTGTTCGCCCACTCCGGCCTCCTTGGCCAGTTCGTCAATGACCTCGGCCTGAATCAGGGTGGAGTCCATGTCGAAGGCCACCAGACGGCGGTTGCGACGGAAGATGTTGTCTTCCTGGAAGCCGATGTCGACCATCATCTTGGAGGAGATTTCCAGGAACTGGGCGCGCAACCCGGCCACGTCGTTGGGGGTGCCGCGCACGGTGAACTCGACGCAGCCGCGCGAGCATTCGTAGTCGTTGCAGTCAAGCGGCACACGCCCGGACAGGCGGTAGATGGTATCAATGTTCAGCCCGGCATCGGACACGACCTTGGTGATGGCCGCGATCTGCGAGGAGGAGACCGAACGGGCCAGCAGGGTGATGATGTAGCGCGGTTTGTGCGCCTCGCCCACCCAGGAGCTGTACTTATCCTCGTCCAGGGGGTGCAGGCGCATGGTCACGCCGAGCTCGTGGGCCTTGAAGAGCAGGTCCTTGAGCACGGGCTGGGAATTGGCGGGCAGCCGGATGAGTATGCCGAGCGTCAGAAAGTTGTGGATGACCACCTGCCCGATGTCGAGCACGTCCACGTCGTAGCCTGCCAGGACGCCAGACAATTCAGCCGTCAAACCGGGCCGGTCGCCGCCCGTCACATGCACCAATATGATCTTTTCCATGGATAAAACCCCCGTGAGAACTTCGAGCGGACCATCTCATATATCCCCATGACAGTAAACCTCGGGGCAGAGCACCTCCGGTCCCCGGAGCCACAACCCAGACCAGCCCCCGGCGCGGCGCGGCGGGGGCTGGTCTGAGGGAAAACGGGACGGGCCGGTTACTTCTTTTTCGGTTCGGGTTTGGCCTCACGAATGTAGGCCAGGCCGTCGGTGAGGGAGCGGAGATGGCGCTCCAAGAGCAGGTCGGCCTCGCGCTTGTTTTCGGCGGTATAGGCTACGTATTCCCTACCCTTGTCTTCAATGACCACTTCAAACATGATAAACTCCGTTAGACCCCGTTATCGTCGGAGCCGGTCTTGGCGATTTCAAGTTCCCTGGCGGCCGGCTTGGAATTGCCGCCGCCGAAATTGGCGGACACGATCTTGGGTTTGGCCTCCGCGGCCGCTCCTTCGATCATGTTGATGGTTCCTTCAACCACGGCACCGTTTTCCACCACAAGCACCTTCGTGTCAAGACTGCCCTTGAGCACGCTGGTCTTCTCGAACACGGCCTTGTCCTGGACATGCACCTCGCCGAGGATTTCGCCGCAGGAATTCAGCTGCCCCACGCGCACAGTCCCTTCGATGTGGGCCTTGCGCCCGAGTATGAGCACGCCTTCGGTGGAAATTTCACCTTCGAAACGGCCGTCGATGCGGACCGTACCGATAAAATCAAGTTTGCCCTTATATTCTGTTCCCACGCCCAAAAAAGCGTTCAATTCATTATTATTCTTTGTTTTCTTGCTGGAAAAAAGGCCCATTTCGTCTTCCTCGCTCGTTTCCCGGTCGGCCCAGGCCGTCCAGTGTTGCGGTCATTATAACAGCGCAGGATTTCCCTATATACCCGGTTGACGCCGAATGCCACTTTTTTTTCCACAGGGGAAGAGGCCGGTCTGATGGAAAAACAGCCGCTTCAAAAAGAAGGCTTTCGACCGGGTTCGGCATCACATGCATATAATTGGACATGGCGGCATTGATCGAACAAACGACATTGCCTTTCAAAACAATGCGGAGTGGCCGCAAAGAAAGGCGCTGGGGGCTAGTCCAGGACCTTGCCCATGCTCAGGCGGGGCTCGACGGTAAAGCCGTTGGCCTCGTAAAAGCGGCGCACCGCTTCGTTGGACTCCAGAATCTGGAGGTTGACCTTGACGCAGCCGCGCTCCTTGAGGGCGGAGAGCGCGTGGTCCAGGAGACGGGAGCCCAATCCCTGCCCGCGCTGATCCGGGGTCACGGCCATGGAGTATATCCAGCCCCTGTGCCCGTCGTATCCGGCCATTACCGTGCCGGACACAACGCCCTCGTCCTCGGCCACCCAGAACAGGCCGTCCACCGCGAGCTTGCGATCGATGACGAAACCGGGGTCATTGTAGACGGCCGGGTAGCCGAAGACCTCGCGCCACAGGCCCATGACCCGGTCGCGGTGGCGGGCGTCTTCATAGAGAGTGATGGTAATGGACATACGGTTCGTCTAGCCCGGTCCGACGCCGGAAGTCCAGCCGCAACCGCCGCTTCTTCTTGACGCCGATACCGGGCTCACCTAGATAGAATTCATGAAACGCAGCGAGATCAACGCCCTCATCCAAGATGCCACGGAATTCTTCGTTTCCTTCAAGTTCGCCCTGCCGCCGTGGGCCTTCTGGTCCCCGGATCAATGGCAGGGCAAGGGCAATTCCGAGGTGGTCCGCAACCAGCTCGGCTGGGACCTGACCGACTACGGCGCGGGCGAGTTCGAAAGGCGCGGACTTATCCTGTTCACCATCCGCAACGGCAACCTGGCCGCCAACCATCCCAAGAAGTACGCGGAAAAAATCATGATAGTCCGCGAGAATCAAGTCTGCCCCATGCATTTCCACTGGTCAAAGACCGAGGACATTATCAACCGGGGGGGAGGCAATCTGGTCATCGAACTGTACGGTTCCACGCCCGGCGAAGAATTGGCCAAAGAGCCCCTGCCCGTGTCCGTGGACGGGTTCACGCGCATCATCCAGCCCGGCGGCACGGTGGTGCTCACACCCGGCGAGTCCATCTTCCTGGAGCAGGGCATGTACCATCGGTTTTACGGCGAGCCCGGCAAAGGCAAGGTCCTTGTCGGCGAGGTCTCGTCCGTGAACGACGACAATACCGACAACCGCTTCCACGAACCCCAGGCCCGGTTCCCCGAGATCGATGAGGACGAGGCTCCGCTGCACCTGCTGTGCACGGACTACCCGGATTACGTGTAGATCAGAAAAGTCCGGCCCCCATCGAGCACCTGGGGCGCGATTTTTTCCTCTTTTCCAATAGCGATGCCGCTCGCCTCTTCCGGGCATAGTCACGCAACTACTCTGTTTGCGTGACTATTCGGGTTTATCTTTGCGGAGAATAATGCAGACTGCTATGGTCCTTTTTTGATTACCGACGGTCGGGCGCGGGCGTTCAAGCAGCCCGTCCAAGGCCATCCCGGACAACATCCAAGCCCGAAAGAGGTATTTCCTGATGAAAAAGATCCTGCAATTGCCGCTGGTCGGCGGTCTGCTTCTGTTGCTGCTGTGCTCTCCCGCCCTTGCCCAGCGCACTGTCACCGACCAGTTGGGCCGGACCGTGGCCATCCCGGACACCGTTAACCGGATAGTGGTCCTCCAGCACCAGTCCCTGGACATCATGATCCAGCTCGGAGCCCAGGACAAGGTTGCGGGCATACTCGACAAATGGGAAAAATACCTGCCCGGTGCGGCCAAAACCATGGCCGACATCGACGCTCTGCCTACTCCCGGCGGGCTCGACACCGTGAACATGGAGGCCCTGCTGGTCGTCCAGCCCGACCTGGTCATCGTCACCCACTACGCGCCCAAGGAAATGATCGAACAGATCACCTCGGCGGGCATCCCGGTGGTGGGCCTATCCTTGTTCGATGCGGCCAGCAGCGAGGTCGCCAAGCTCAACCCGGACTTGGTAGACGCCCAGGCGGCCTACAACAAGGGGCTCAAGGATGCCGTGCTGCTCCTGGGCGAAATATGCAACAAGCAGGCGCGCGCCGAGCGGCTCATGCAGGTGGTCGAAGCCAACCAGAAAGTGCTCAAGTCACATCTGGGCGATATCCCCGAGACCAAACGGGTCAAGTGCTACATGGCCCGCAACAACCTGCATACTTACGGCGCGGGCAAGTACACCAGCGTGATCATGGAACGCGCGGGCGGCGTCAACGTGGTCGCCAAGGAAGTCACCGGCTTCAAGGAGGTGACCATGGAGGACGTCCTGCGCTGGAACCCCGAGGTGGTTTTCATCCAGTGGCGGCACCGCTCCGCGGCCGAAGGGCTGCGCAACGATCCGGCTTGGCAGCAGGTATCGGCCATCAAAAACGGGCGGCTATACGTCACGCCCGAATACGTAAAGCCATGGGGGCACGCCCTGCCTGAATCCATGGCCCTGGGCGAACTTTGGATGGCCAAGATCCTCTACCCCGAAAAGTTCAAGGACGTTGACCTGGATGGTTTGGTCCAATCCTATTACAAGGAATTCTACGGCATTGCCTTCAAATAGACCCTACCCCCGGCGGCCGCGCCCGACCCTCGGCAGCCTTGCTCCGTGGGCGGGTGTGGCCGCCATCTTCTGTGTCGGGCTCGCCTGGGGCCGGTATCCGGTGAGCGTGAGCGATGTCCTGCGCGTCCTGGGCCACGCGGCCGGACTGCCTCTGGACCACGACTGGCCGGGTGTGCTGGACACCGTGGTCATGCAGGTGCGCCTGCCTCGCGTGCTGGCGGCCATGCTCATCGGCGGGGGCTTGTCCGTGGCGGGTGCGGCCTTCCAGGGGCTGTTCCGCAACCCGCTGGTCTCGCCCTATATCCTGGGTGTGGCCTCTGGGGCCGGATTCGGCGCTGCGCTCGGCATCCTGCTCTGGAACTCGCCCTGGGTCATCCAGGGATCGGCCTTCTTTTTCGGCATGCTGGCCGTGACCGCGGCCTGGGGCATGAGCCGGTTGTACCGTTCTTCCGGGCCCATGATCATCATCCTGGCCGGCGTGGTGGTCGGCGCGTTCTTCCAATCCCTGCTCTCTCTGGTCAAGTACATGGCCGACCCGGACGACAAGCTGCCGGTCATCGTCTACTGGCTGATGGGCTCCCTGTCCTCCATGACCATGGACCGGCTGCTGACCGTGTGCCTGCCCGTGGGCGTATGCGTACTCGGACTGTTGCTGATCCGATGGCAGCTCAACGTCCTGTCCCTGGGCGACGAGGAGGCTCGGACCCTGGGAGTGGAAGCGGGCCGCCTGCGGCTGGGCGTGATCGTGGCCGTGACCGTAATCACGGCCAGCGCGGTCTCGGTCAGCGGCATCATCGGCTGGGTCGGGCTGGTGGTTCCGCACCTGGCGCGCATGCTGGTGGGTCCGGACTACCGCAGACTCATCCCGGCCAGCCTGGCGCTCGGGGCTTGCTACCTGGTACTCATCGACGGTCTTGCCCGCAACCTGACGGCCACGGAGATTCCGCTGGGCATTCTGACGGCATCCGTGGGCGCGCCCTTCTTCGCCGTGCTGCTCGGTAGAGGGAGAACGGGATGGGCCTGACCCTGCACGCCGAGAACCTGAGTTTCGCCTATCCGGGCCGCGATGCGGTCTGGACGAACGTCGGCCTGACCGCTCGGCCCGGCAGGGTGTTGTCCATCCTCGGCCCCAACGGCACGGGCAAGTCCACCCTGCTGCTCTGTCTGGCCGGATTGATCCCCACACGGACCGGACGTGTCCTGGCGGGTGACCGCGACCTCGCCTCCTTAAGCCGCCGCACGACAGCGCGGGCCATCGCCATGGTCCCGCAGACCCACTCCCCGGTCTTCGCCTACCGCGCCCTGGACATAGTGGTCATGGGCCGGACCCCGCACCTGGGCGCATTCGCTTCGCCGTCCGATGCGGACTTCCACGCAGCCCGGTCGGCCATGGAGACCATGGGCATCCAGCACCTGGAGAACGTGTCCTACAGCGAGACGAGCGGTGGTGAGCGGCAGCTCATCCTCTTTGCCCGATCCCTGGCCCAGGGTGCGGACATCCTGCTTTTGGACGAGCCCACCTCGCACCTGGATTTCGGCAACCAGGCGCGCACCCTGTCCCTGATCCGCTCCCTGGCCGACCGGGGGCTGACCGTGATCATGACCACCCATTTCCCGGACCACGCCTTCGAGATATCCGACCAGACCGCCCTGCTCGCCCGTGGACGGCTCCAGGCCGTAGGCGCTACCGGCGAGGTCCTGTCCCCGGAGGCCTTGTCTTCGCTTTACGGCCTGGGTGTGGACATCCACAGGCTGAGCAACGGCAAGACCGTGTGCACGGTGCGCCGGGAGGACCCATGACCCTGCCTGTATTCGCCGCCGGGAGCCTGCGCAAGGCCCTGCCTTCCATGGCCGAGGCCATGGGATTGTCCCTGGACGTACGATTCGGCCCGGCCGGATTGCTGCGCGGGCTGATCGAGGACGGGGCGCGCCCTGGGCTGTTCCTGTCCGCGAGCATGGCCCACGCCCGGGCCGTGGCGTTGCTTGACGACTACGGCGAGGCCGTCCCCCTGCTGGAAAATCGGCTCTGCCTGTTTGGACGCGAGGAAATCTTGGACGACGGCGACGCGCTGCGGGCCATGCTCGACCCGGACAGCCGTTTGGGCACATCCACCCCGGGCGCGGACCCGGGAGGGGACTACGCCTTTGCGGTCTTCGACCGGGCCGAGACCCTCCACCCCGGCAGCCGAGACATGCTCCGCGACCGCGCCCACGCCATGGTCGGCGGCGACCTGCCGGATGATATCCCCCCTTCGGGATCGCCCGTGGCCGCCCTCTTTCAAACCGGGAAGGTGGACCTCTTTCTGGGCTACCGGACCACGGCCGTTGACGTGACCGCCCGCTGCCCCGGCCTGGCCCTCCTGGAACTCCCCCCCGAGCTGGCCGTGCGCCCTCGATATGGCGGCGTGGCCCGCAACACCGACCAAGCCCGCGCCGCCCTGGACGGACTGCGTTCGCCAGAGGCGCTTAAGGCGGCCATGGCCTGCGGCTTCCATCCGCCGCGCGAAGCCCTGGCATAGGACTTTTGATCATAAAAAGGCTCATCCGGTTTGAGGATACTTTTCCATGAGCGGCCGCTTCTTCCCTCTGTCATAACACCGAAGGCGGCTCCTTGACCGCGCGTCAACCGGGAGCGAAGCGAACGGCTCTGCGGAGCGAGCGCGACTTGGGCTCTCGTGTCCCCGCATCCTTTGCCCGCGTGGGTCATCTTTTGGTCCAGCCAAGCTCCACCACACGCGCTTTCATGGCTTTGACTCCCTAAAAGTACTTGGGCCGGATGAACCATAAAAAAAGCCGCCCAAACGGGCGGCTTTTTCTTGTCAAAACCTGCACGCCGCTAGGCGGCGACCCTGCCCTCGGCCATGCTGACCGTGCAATCGGCCCGGGCCGCGTATTCATTGTCGTGGGTGACCATGACGATGGACAGCCCGTCCTCTTTCAGGTCGGCCAGCAACTGCATGATGGCTTCGCCGGTCGCCTTGTCCAGATTGCCGGTGGGTTCGTCCGCGAACAGGATGGCCGACTCCTTGACCAGGGCGCGGGCAATGGCCACCCGTTGCTGCTCGCCTCCGGACAGGTGGCCGGGCAGCTTGCCGCCCTTGCCGGACAGCCCCACTCGGTCCAGACAGGCGTCGGCCCGCTTGCGCACCTCGGCGGTCACCGGCCCGAGTCCCTGCATATAGGGCAGCAGGACGTTCTCGCGGGCCGTGAGGTACGGAAGCAGGTGATGAAACTGGAAGATGACGGCAAAGTCCCTGCGCCGGAGTTCGTTCAGGCGCGCACGGGACGCATGAGTGATGTCCTCGCCCCGATAGACCAGCTGCCCCGAGTCCGGGGCCAACAGGGTGGACATGATGTTCAGGAAGGTAGTCTTGCCAGAACCGGAGCGGCCCACAATGGACACGAACCGGCCTGAGTCGACCAACAGGTCCGCGCCGTTGAGCACTACGGTCTCGCCGCCCTCGCCGTTGAAGGTCTTGGTGATGTTTTTGGCTTCGAACATGGTCGCTCCTAGAGTGCGATGAGGGCTTCGGACGGTTCCACCGACGCCGCCTTCCAGGCCGGAAGAAACGCGGACAGGACCGACACGGTCACGATGAACAGGCCGGTCAGGGCCATGTGCGCCGGGTTGAACGTCAGGGCGGCGTCCGCGGCCATATCGAGCAGGGCCAGGACCTTGAGGCTCAGGGCGTATCCGCCCGCATAGCCCGCTGCGCCCGCCACCAGGCCGATGAGCACGGCCTCAAAGCAGAAGATCGCGAAGACTCCGCCCCGGCTGAAGCCCAGTGAACGCATCAGCCCGATCTCCTTGATCCGCTCGTTGACCGAGGCCAGCATGGTCACGCCGACCATGCAGCAGGCGATGAAGAGGATGACAACGGACACGGTCAGAATGAGCCGCTTGACGAAATCCACCGAGTACATGCGCTGCTTGACGATGGATTGCAGGGCCTGGATATCCGTGCCGGGCAGGGCGGTACGCAACTCGGCCACGATCTCGTCGATAGGGCAGCCCGCGCACAGGGCGGCCACCTCCACGAAGCTGACCCGCCCCGGCTTGCCGAAGTGGGCCTGGGCAAAGTCCATGCCCGCGAACAGGACCGAGTCGTCGTCCGAGCCGGTGGATTTCAGCACCCCAGCCACGCGCACGGGCGTTCCGTTCAGGGTCAGTTCGGAACCCGGCGCAAGGCCGAGCGAGGCGGCGGCCTTGGCCCCGGCGAGCACGCCGTTGTCCGCGGTGGGGAAGGCGCCGTCCACTGCCCAGTAGCCCTTGAGGACCTTTTCGCGGTCAAAACGCACGCCGACCACGCCCACGGCGGTGTCCCCGGCCTTGGCCATGGTCACCAGCTTGGGGGCGACCACCGCGATGCGTTCCTTGAGGTTGATGTGGGCCACTCGGTCGGCCACCTCGGCCTCGCCCAGGTCGTGCACGCCAAGCGCCATGTCGCCCAGGGCGAAGCCGCCGTAGCTGACGGTCAGCTTCTCGCTCTTGGGCATGATCAGGATGTTCGCGCCATAGGCCGAGAGCTTCTTTTCCAGGGAACCGCCGACCACGCTGGACACATAGTTGAGCGAGACGATGGAGGTCACCCCGAGGGTGAAGACCAGCAGCAGGAGCAGGGTCTTGACCCATTTCCTGCGGGTGTTCCGCAGGGGAATGGTCAGGATGTTCATGCTAGAAGTACCCCGCCCCGGCGGCCAGGTCGCCGACCTTGATGGTCACGTTCCGCGCGTCGTAGGCGCGGGCAAGGGGCGAGGGGTTGCAGCCGCCCTTGACCTCGTTGATGCGCGAGGAGTGGAAGCGCTGGCCGCAGTTGTTGCAGACCAGAAAATCGCCGTTCTGGGTGTAGCCTTTCTTCTCCCCGTAGCAGACGTCGCAGGCGTCGAAGGCCGCCCGGATGACTCCGTCCCGGCTCTTCATGACGAAAAACTTGATGTCTTTTCCGCCCGTCTCGTAGGTATAGAAATGCGCGTCGCCGTCGGCCACATCGCTCACCGGGATGGCGACCACCCCGTTCTCGGCCGTGACCGAGTCGCTCCCCCCGAATCCCCAAAAGGCATGTGCCGCCCCGGCAATGCCCAAAACCAACAACGACGCGACGACTATGGATTGAATCCCTTTCATTATTTCCTCCTGATTATAATTCCAGACTTCTGCGGTATGAAAATAGTGCAGACCTCTCCCGCAAACAATGAATAAGCCCTGTTTCATGCAATCCGCGCACCATTCGGGAACACAAATCTTCCCCGCAGGTTACCCGTTCCGCCTCCACCAAACCCCGTGCACCCCAATGCGCAATTGCACAACATGCGTGCAGTTACCTGCACAACCCATCAATCAAAACTCCCGCGCTATCGGGTGTCGTCTGTCTCAGCCAATGCCCCTTGGAGCGACTCGGGAGGCAAAGCCACCCGACAGCGGCTCTCACACCCGCACATGAGCAGGCGCAGGCGCCCTCTTCGAAAACCGCCTTCCCGCGCTCGTACACGGTGTGGCTTTCGAGATTGGGTCAGCGGTGCATTTTCTTCCGGTGGGCTTTCAGCGTAGTGTAGCCGTCTACCTGAGGATGAAAGCCCACCGGGGAAAATGTGCATAGGCCCGCTATCGGAAACCGCGCGCCTACTTGCCAAAGGGACATTTGGGGAAGGAGCAGGACTTGCAATTCATGCAGAATCCGCCCTCGCCCAATCGGGCCAGGTCTCTTCGGCGCAGTTCCTGCCCGGCGAGGATGCGCGGCAGGACCACGTCGAACGCCGTGGTCTTGTAGAACAGGGCACAGGCCGGGACGCCGATGATGGCGGCGCTGCCGAGCTTGCCCACCAGGGTCATGGTGCCGGGGAGCATGGGCACGCCATAGAGGTCGCCGTGCAGCCCGGCGTCCACCAGGGCGGCGCGAGTGACGTCGTCCGGGTCCACGGACATGCCCGCCGTGGTGATGACTACCTCGCAGCCAGCGCCGAGCATGGCCTTGGCCGCCTTGGTGATGGCCTCGCGCTCGTCGGGCACGATATCGGTCATAATCACCTCGCAGCCGAGATTGATGACCTTGGACGAGATGATCGGAATGAACTTGTCCTCGATGAGCCCCTGGAAGACCTCGGTGCCGGTGACCAGAATGCCCACCTTGGCGGGTTTGAGCGGGAGCACGGACAGGACCGGGCCCTCGCCCAGCGCTGTCAGGGCGCGGCTGAACTTGTCGCGGGAAATATACAGGGGGATGGCCCGGGTCCCGGCCACGCCCTTGCCCTCGGGCATAACCGAACCGTCGTGGCGGGTAGCCAACATGACGTCCGGAGAGAGGTTGAACCGGGAGAGCGCGTCCAGGTCGATGGACAGCATGCCCGGATACTCGGCGAAGAAGTTGATCTTGCCTTCTTCCGGATCGGGGTCGTAGGTGATGCCCGGACCGGCCATGCGCTTTGCGAATGCCTTGACCGCGTCGTTCTCATGGACCCACTCGTCGCTGGGCACGTCCTCGTTGTCGTAGACGTTGAACTTGCCGATGCGCTGCAAACGGCAGACATCACCGATGTCGAGAATGTCGCCCGCCTTGGTGATGGGCCCCTTGGATTCGCCGGGCTCGATACCTGTCATGTCGTGAACCGCCTGCTTGCCCACGGCCTGCTCCACAGGTACGACCTTGAGGTCCGGTGCGTCGTCGGCGCACAGGACGCCTTCCATGGACACGTACGGAGCCTCGCCCTGGCAACCCCGGCAGATGGAGCCGTCCGAGCCGGGATAGGCCTCGCCGCAGACCGGACAGACCTCGATGGTGGTCATGTGGCCGTGGCCGAGATACTTCTTGGACACGGTCACGGGCCGGATGGAACAGATGGTGTCACCGGCCTCCTCGATCTCCTTGAAGAGCTGGTCCGTATCCTGCTCCGCCTTGGGCTTTTCCTTCATGAACCAGGCGCGGATCTCGGGCCACTTCTCAAGCCTGGTCTGGTCCACGGCCACGCGGAACCCCTGGCCGGTGAATTTATCGTACAAGGACACGGCGTAGCGTCCCAGCAGCTTGACCTTCATCCAGTTGTTCCCCGTGGAGCACAGGGTCAGGAGCTGGACCGCGTCGGGCAGACACTTGCCGGACTCGACCAGGGCCTCGAACAGGGTCCCCTCGGGCAACCGCGCCTTGGCCGCTTCCACCATGTACCCGCCTATAAGCAGGCCCGGTGCGGGGTAGCCGTGAAAGTCCTTGGCCTTTTGTTTGAATTCCTCAAAGGTGTACTGTCCGATATTCATGCTTGCCTCTTCGTTCGATAGAGTACCCGGCGTTGCCGCCGCCGTGAAATCTCCACATTGCCGCTGAAAAATGGTTTCGCACTATGCCACGAGCGTTACAGGGGCGCAACATAGGCCCACCTTGCGCGTTTCGGCACTACGATTGAACGGGTATAAGCCGAATCAACCTTCCGTCCCGATGACCCCGCGCACCCCCATCAGACTGCCCGCCGGATCTCGAAACACGGCTTCCGGGCCGGTCTTGCCGCCGGGAACGAAACCATGGAGCACAGTCCCCCCATAGGCCTCGACACGCTTGAGGACAGCAGACACATCGCGCACGGCCACCATGGGAATCCATACGGCCACCTCCATGGCTACCGGCGAAACAGAGATGCCGCCACGCGGCTTGTTCCCGGCCAGAAGCATGACCCGGGGAGCGCCCCGCAGGCTTGCCCTCCTCGTCTCGTACCCGGCCAGCCCAGAGTAGAACAGCTCGGCCGAAGCGACGTCCGGGGCCCACAGTTCAGCGCCCAGGAAAACCCCCTCCTCCGGTCTCCGGTCCCTGGGGTCACCCACGGGTGAGGCCAACAGAGTAGCCCGTGCGCCCTGCGGGTCGCGGATCTCGGCCATGCGGCCCCGGAAAGGCCGCTCCATCGGCGGGGCGACAGGCTGCGCCCCGGCCCGGAGTGCACGCGCGTAAGCCGCGTCCGCGTTTGATACGGACAGGCACGGCACCCAGCCTGCCTCACGCCCGTCCCACTGCCTGCCGCCGCCGACCAGAAAGATCGAGCCGATGCGGCGGCCCTTGTTCAGGATGGTCTTGACCGTGGGGGTCCCCTGGTCGGTCCGCTCCACCGACCAGCCGAATACGCGGTCATAGAACCGGGCCACAGCGTCAATGTCCGAGGCGTAAAGATCGAACCAGACGAATTTGCCGGGATATTCCAGGTGCCCTGCGTCCGGGGTGACGGTAGGCAGG
>Ga0075011_10001388_pt1 | contig 12994 bp, 18 predicted proteins | sample TARM_MetaG_T_14_FD_72354 | JGI IMG/M metagenome (GOLD analysis project Ga0075011, IMG submission 72354) | Freshwater microbial communities from Pennsylvania, USA, analyzing microbe dynamics in response to fracking - TARM_MetaG_T_14 | ecosystem: Environmental > Aquatic > Freshwater > River...
CGCATATAGCCTATGGTCTTACCGGGCATAAAAACTCCTAAAGTGTAGTTTTAAGGTCAAGACATTATAACACTCTTGTCAATAAAAGACAATTCATATTTATAAATGACACTTTTAAGCATATCGAGTGATTGTCTATTTGGGGTATAGTCTAGGTGGACAGGAGATAACGCCTTTACTTTATTTGCTTGTACGCCCTACTCTTCTTTATTAGTGGTATATAGTTGCAAAGTCTTTATATATGCTGTATAATAAGCCTATACTAACTAAAGGAAGTAATTATGGAAGAAACAATTATTAATGAATCGGATTTCACTACTGATATAGAACTAGAAAGCAATACATCAGTAGAACATATCAATAAGCGTATAGACTTTACTATTAAAACTATGCGACGACTAGAAACCATGTTGCCACTCTATTCTCATGAAGCTGGTAAATGCTCTCAAAGTGAGCTATTAAGCTATGTAGTGGATAAAGCGGTCAATAAACTCTTTGAAAGTGACTTCAAGAAGAAGCTAGAGGAGCTTTAGGGCCCATGTATCTTTTTCTCAAAAAGACAACTAAAGAGAAAAGGACAAGGTATTATAAAATCCATGTGTTTAAAAATCTTCTTGGTGATTTCGTTCTCTCAAGAGAGTACGGTAATATTTCCAACAAGGGACCAACTAGAATTATCGAGGAAGTGAAAAGTTCTTTTGTACAGGCAACCAAAGAAGCACTAGCGCTGTGTGGAGCGAAAGAGCGAAAAGGCTATGTTGTTTGTCTTGGGGACAGATATAAACACCAAGCATCAACATGTGCTTAGAATTTTAAAAATAGGACAGAAATGGCTAAGTATATTCTATTAGACACGGAGTCAACTGGCTCAGGTGACGAGGACCGCATTATTCAGCTAGGCTTTATTGTGCTTGAAGGCAAAAATGCTGTACTTCACAATGATTATTGCAACCCAGGCATCCCTATCGCAACAACAGCCATGGAAGTACACGGCATTACTCCTGAAGATATTGAACACAAGCCCACAATAGAAGAAACCTCTTCTTTTAAAATGTTGAATACCTTAAATAGCCATGAGAACTTTTTACTCATCCATAACGCCCCCTTTGATCTTGGAATGCTTAAAAAGGAAAGATTTGAACCACAAATGCAAGTAGTTGATACATTGCGCTGCGCAAGACATCTTTTTCCAGAAGAAGAAGCGCATCGGCTACAGTATTTTCGATACAAGTTGGGGCTCTACAAAAAAGAAGCGGACGAGGCTAAAAAACTAGGTATTGAGGTGAGGGCGCATGATGCCATTGGAGATGTACTGGTTTTAAAGCTATTTATGCGCTCTTTATTAGAACAACTTCCTAGCGACATGGACTTTCACGATAAAATGAAAAAACTTGTGAGGCTATCCAACGAGCCAGTTCTTGTGCGCACGCCCTTGCGTTTTGGAAAGCATAAAGGGCTTAGGCTTACAGAGATAGTGGCACAAGATAGAGGATATTTGGAGTGGATGCTAAAAAATATGGAGGATTTAGACAGTGATATAAGATTTACAATCACATCACTGCTTTCGTGAAATTATCACAAAAAGACATCTCTGCATTGGTGGATAAAAAGTGGCGGTCTCAAAAATACAGTTATCACTTAAGTGCGTAGACGGAGAAAACCAATGAGCAGTCTTTATATCATAGGCGATGTGCATGGATGCTACAAAACTCTTATGGCACTAATAAAACAATTGCCCAAAGATGCGAAGCTTGTGTTTGTGGGCGATCTTATAGATAGGGGTCCAGATTCTGCAAAGGTAGTAGAGTTTGTAAAAAGCAACAATTACCCATGTGTGTTGGGAAATCATGAAGTGTTTATGATCCAAGCACTCAATCAGCAACTTAAAGAAAAATCGATAAGCGAATATATGAATAACCACTATTTTTGGAGAAAAAATGGTGGTGTCGCAACACTTACAAGTTACCACAACCCAATGTACAATATCAATGAACATTACGAATGGATGAAGCAGTTGCCACTATATTTAGAATTTGATATTGAAGACGAAACCGGCAGAACTCTTTTAATCACCCATGGAGCAGGATTACCATTTTATGACAAGCTAGACGGTCACCAATATGAAGTCACAACAAACCGAGAAATGACTAAAACCAAGTGGAATCATGTGGTTAATGTCTTTGGGCATAGTCCCTACAAGGAGCCAAAATTCTATTTAAACTATATAGGCATTGATACAGCATGCGTGTATGGTCGATATGAAAAAGAAGGTTATTTGACAGCTTTGGAATGGCCTAGTAAAAAATTTATTCAACAAAAATATATTGGATAACCCATGAAGATAGACATTCTCTCAGACATTCATATAGATATGTGGCATGACCCAAAATCTACACTCACACTACGTAAAAAAAGGATGCTTTTTGAAAGAGCATTACCTCGGTCTTCTGGGGAAGTTTTAGTGATTGCAGGGGACCTTGGTCACCATAATAAACAAAATCTAACCTTATTAAAATGGTTCCAAGATGAGTATGGATATAAAATTGTCTATGTCTGGGGAAACCATGACTATTATTTAGTGAGTAATTCCCAAAGAAGTGAATACAAAAACTCTATTGTTAAAGCTCAAGAACTAAGAGACATAATAAACGAGCAAGAAGGCATGTATCATCTTGACGGGGAGGTGATAGAGGTAAATGGAATCCGCTTTGGGGGCTGTAATGGTTGGTATGATGGCTCGCTTTATAATAAAAATAACGAATTAACCAATGTTCTTTGGAAGGATTATATGAATGATGTGAATATAAAACTTCCCGCTGGAGAAAAAAGGTTGCGGTTTGATACTTTTCACCAGCAAGATCTTCCAAAAATAGAAGCTGTACATAAAGAATGTGATGTAATGATAACTCACGTTTGTCCTGTTGCTGATTGGAGCATCTTTAGAGCAATGTACGGGGAGCAAGACCCAGTGAGAGCTTTTTATTGTTTCGATGGCGAGAGGTTTGTTAAAGAAGGGACAATGCAGTATTGGATTTTTGGACACACCCATAAGCCCTATGATAAAGAGCATTTTGGTAAGCAATTAATTTGCAATCCCTTTGGGAGGCCATCAATAGGTAAAATTAAGCCCACGGTATCTTCAAAGCAGATAGAGATTTTATGAGAACAGTATGTAAAGTTTTTGCTATAATTGTCAAGGACTCGCCACTAACTGTGTCAGCAGCCTGTCGCGGAAGAGATTCTTCCGTAATCTGCCCTTCTTTGAGGGGATTGTGAGAGCACAGGAGGTCTGCAGAGGTATCGAGTCCCTTTACTCAGCGTTCAAACTAACTCCAAATAAACTCCAATTACTTTCCAAGAACACTTTTTAGCCGAGCCCAACAAGAGTAGAATATATGAATTACCAAACTAGGTAATACGTTAGTGCCTTCTTCCAAAAAAATTAACCAAGTCGTATAACTTAACTTTCGCGCCCATTTCGTAGTTTTACTCAAAAAGTGCAATATAACCGTCATCGTATAATTAATTTGGTCCGACTTTGGAGCCAAATTCGTTGCTGATTTTTGCGTCAATCTTGCAAGCAAGCGAGGTGCCATTTTGGGTATATATCACGCTAGGGATATGTAGCCACAAATGGCAAACTCGCTTACACCCCAAAAGGGGTGTTTTTTGACCTTCTTTTTAGGTCGATTTTGTTTGCTTGTTTTAACTCATTTTTGATTTTTATCAAATAATAAAAAGCGCCACTGCTGTGTGGCGCTTGACAAAGCGTTATCAACAGGTGTAAAATTTTATTAAACATTTGAGAAATGGAACGTTTAAGTTTTAAAAATATCGTAAAGAGGGGCATCAAAATGAGAGGGCTAGGCAACGCAGCAAAGCTTAGGTCCGCAATAGAAAAACGCGCGCCAAACATTCTATATAACCATATTCTTAAGAGCACAAAAACAGGTGCTTTAGTCGCGTTTGCGGATGAAATTAGGTTGATGCTTTCTGGGCTCTTTCCAGTGCTTGACCAGCTTGAAATGCTTGAAAATTCTGCTAAAATCTCTATCGTTCCAGACACTTACAGGTTATTTTTGCGTGAAAAGTTTGCGGGCGAATACCGAGACTATTTGGTAAATATGGCATTTTTGCGCAAGTACCGGAAGATACTTGAGGCGGTTGAAACCATGGCCGACAAGCGTGAGCAGTTCGATTCTCTTGGGCTGGTTTTGATTGGTGGAAACCGCAAAATAGAGGTATTTTTTGAGGACTATTTGCATTTTTTGGATAAATATCTGCCAAAAATTGAAAACTTGATCGACCATGTAACTATTAAAAAAGTAGAAACTGCAAGAAGGCGCATTGAGCGGAAGGAAGACGGTTCTCTTGAGGTGTTCCCTGTTGAGCCACCAGCGCTCAAGACTTTTGAAAACACCCTGCTCACACAGCCTTTGGCTCCTGAAGTGGCTCCTGTTGCTATGGGTAAGCAGGATGCGCCAGTGGCTGGCAAGGTTGCGCTGGCAACGGGCGTGACGGTTGATTGTATTCCAAAGCGCTATGAGATTGTCAGGGATGTAATGGCAATTCCAGAGGGTGTTAAGCCTTACGCCGAAACAGACTATATGCTATTTAAGGAAGAGTTTGTCTATATCCCAGATGAGCGACTGATTGATGCTGCAGTGTATGATTTTCAGGATGGTCAGCTGGTGGTTTGTAATACTACATTTACTGCTGGTCGGTTTGACTATATTTGCTTTAGGTATCACAGGGGGGTGTTTTACCACGTACAAGATGTGTTGCCAGGGGGCTCTAGGGTGTCTTTCATTCGTCAACTAACAACCTTCGCTGAAGATCATTTTACTAGACAGTTTGCACAGTTTGTGTTTGATGAGTGGGGGCCGTTGCAGTAAGGTCTAAAAAATGGCTACAGCGGTTAAGGAAGCAGCATGAGGGCTGTTTTACCTCTTAAATTTAGCAATATGTTGTTTGGTTTTTGGGGACCAGCTCTAAAGTCCTGTCATTGGGGCAATATCTTCTAGCGTCTGCTGCTTCTCTTTTATTTTTTCGACCGTCTCAAAATAAATCTTATCGCTTGATTTCATTTTTAAAATAACTGCAAACATTTTATCAATATTGTTTGAGCTGACCTTTGTTAGAAGTGTATTTATGTTGACCTCTTTGTCTAGACTTATAATGGAGAGTAAAAATTTAGCAACTACAGGGCTTGCTCCTGTTTGACTCTCCACTATGTGCAATAAATCGTTTAATTCATCCATTCTCTTTTTCCTCTGTAGAAATTAGTATAGCAATGAAGCCAACATGAGAAGTTCCGCAGGACAACTCATCTAAACCAACTACGTGGATACAAGCAAATGGCTTTGCGACCAAGTAGCGTCGCATGCGGTGCGTCAAGGTGCCCACTGTCCTCTGCTGACGCCCTGTGCTCTCACAATCCCCTCAAAGAAGGGCAGATTACGGAGGATAACCCCCCGCGACAAGGCACTGACACAGTTAGAAGTGGGCATATCAAATGTATCTTTTTCTTCTTTAAAATCTTCTAAAGGATATGTTAAATATCTCTTTGATCGGCCCTGACCTGCACAATGCGGCCCGTGCCAAGCTCTAGTGCTGTTAGCTTTCCGCCAAAGGCACACGACGTGTCAATACCAAAATAGTTTTTACCCACGAGCACTTCCTTGAATGCGCAGTGGCCAAAAACATTCACTACCTCATACTCTTCATAGCCTCTCTCCCAGTCTTTCATCTCCTCTGCTTTAGGTCTGTCTATTCTATTGGTAAGCAATGGAAGCTTTGAGCTAGACAAGTCTTTGCGCTTATAGTAAGGCAGTCCAAACCCGTGGGTAATAAAATACCCTTCCCTTTCAAGGTAACGTGGGAGTGTCGCTAGCCAAGCAACATGCTTATCCACCAAGTGCGGGTAAACTTCATAGTTCTTAATAGTGCTAGGGCCTCCCCATGCCTCCTTGGTAGCCCAATTGGAAATGCGCTTGTTTCCATGGATGGCATCTCTTAAATAGTTAAAAAGCAGATATTCGTGGTTCCCATAGACACAAGCATGGCCGCCCTCTTTGACAAACTCCATGACGTGTACGCTGTGCTTGCCCCTATCAACCAAATCTCCCACAAACAATAAGTGAGCATCAGTGGGGAGTTTTTTGATCAAAGATTCAAGGGTAAACATACAGCCATGGACATCCCCAATGACAAATGTGTTGTGCATTTTATTTCTCCAAACCAGCAACGACGCTCATCTTTAAAGACGCGGTAATGCTTGCACTAAAAAGCAGAAATTGTTGCTGGCAATAAAATTATACTTTATTTTTAAACAACTGTATATATGCACAATAGTATGCCTATATTTGCACTTAATCTTTATTCATGCTATTATTACACATATAAAGCATCACAAAAAGAGCTCCTTATGAAAATAGACTATTGCAGCGACCCCCACTTTGATGCGTACTTTAACCCTAATCGCCCCCTTGATGAAAAGGCATTTAGGGCTTTTTATGAGCCCTTTATTTTTGCCAAAGGAAGAACACCGGGTGAAGTGCTTGTGATTGCAGGGGATTTGAGCCATGAGAACACCCTAAGCCTTGAAGCACTGAAGCTTTTAAAGCGCTATTACAGCCATATTGTCTGCGTACTTGGAAACCATGATTATTACCTCTCCTCGGCCAGACAACTTAAGGAGTTTAGCGACTCTTTTGAGAGGGTAGAGACGATGCGCGCGCTTATCAACAGTCAAGAGGGGCTCCATTGCCTTGATGGCACAGTAGTCACCATCAATGGAATGCGCTTTGGAGGGTGTGACAGTTGGTACAACAGTGCTTATGAAAAGCACTATTTTTTAAACCGCGTCTTTACTCAATCTTCCACCAATGAAATGTGGAAAAAAGCGATGATGGATGCAAAGTTTATTAAAGGAGTGAAAGACTTTGATGCCATCTTCGCCATTGAAAAGCCCAAGCTTGAGGCTGTCTATTCATCGTGTGATGTAATGCTCACCCATGTCAATCCTTCGTTTAAAAAAGCCCACCTAGACCCTTCATGGAAAAATGACCCCACCAGTGTCTTTTTCTCCTTCGGAGGCCATGAATACTTAAAAGAGGGCACAATGCAGTATTGGATTTTTGGCCACACCCACACGAAGATACAGTATGAGCTCCATGGGGTTAGTGTACTGTGTAACCCCATTGGCTATCCAGGAGAACCTAATCAGTTTAGAATGGAATCCTTTGAGATTGACAAAGGAGACATCAGATGAAAAAGAAGCTATTTGCCTATGGCTCAATGAAAAAAGGTTTTATTAATGAGTGGAGATTAAAAGCCCAAACACTTATTGGAAATGCAACAACTGTAGAAAAGTACACAATGCACCCATCTGAAAGCTTTAGATTCCCCTATGCTGTAGAAAAAATACAAGAGTATCTTTTGCATGGAGAGCTTTATGAAATTAATGATGGACTTTGGGACACAATTGATCTTTTTGAAGGCACCCCAAAACACTATTATCGCAAAGAGATAGAAGTTACATGTAAAGGTGCAAAACACAAAGCTTATATCTATTTCCGCTCAGAAAGTAATCCCCACCCATGCGCGCATGACATACATACACACACATGGACTAAAGAGTTTGAAAAAGCTGGAGCCCTTTTGGAAGAGTTTAATGACCAACTCATCCTTGCGAAGCTAGAATCAACCCCGGAAGAAAAGATGGACACAATCGAAGATGATTTAAAGCACTTAGACAATCTTCTTAAAAACGCGCTAAGGGAAACCAAATGAAATTATTTGTTTATGGTTCTCAAAAGAGAGGCTTTAGAAACGATAAACTGCTGAAAGACCAAACATTCATAGGGGAAGCGACGATTATAGAAAATTATACGATGTTTCCGTCCCCTGACTTTCGTGTAGCAATAGCACTGGAAAATTCCAATACATATCAACTTCATGGGGAACTCTATGAAATTTGAGTACATAACAGCCGACACCCACTTTGGCCATATACACATTAATACCTATGAGCCCTCTCGCATGGGCAAAGCACAAATGGAGGGATATGATTACTTTGATCATTATATGATTGATGAGTGGAATGATAGAGTAACGCCAAGCGATAGTGTTCTACATCTTGGAGACGTTGCATTTAAAGATGGGTATAAAATAGCAAATAAATTAAAGGGTAATGTGACGCTCATAAGGGGCAATCACGATAGAGGAAAACATCTTGAATATTATCGTTCACTTGGATGGAGAATTATTGATTCCATTGAAGTTGAACTAGCAAACATGAGAAGTGAAGAAGATGCTGGACTTAAGGGGTTGCGAGCAAAAATAGCAAATTCTAAAGAGCACAAGCTAACCGCTGCCCTTGTGGCAGAATTAAATGGACAAAGGATTTTGTTCTCTCACTTTCCTGTGTTTGACAATAATCCCTATGATGAAAAATACAAAACAACCACCGATGCTTTGGAAGAGGTTTATATGCTATTTAATTGCACACTTAACATCCATGGACATACTCACTCGGCTGGCGCCAAAGAGAGATTTTGCAAAAGCGCGTGTTTGGAGCTTAATGATTTTAAACTACTTGAGCTTCAAAATATCCTTAAGCATGTGGACAAAGAGTGATGATTTTTAAAATAGGCCCAATAAGATGAGAGCAATAAAGTGTGACCGCATAACTTTAAAATAGACTACAAATAATCTAATGTCAAAATATCTATAATAAATTAGAGTTTATTTGATTTTATGCTATCATCTTCAAAATATCTATCATAAAAGGTGTTAACATTGGTAGGAAGAAAAAAAGAACTTGAACTTTTAAGCTCACTGTGCGAAGAGGATAAAAGCCGCCTTGTTGTCATCCATGGTAGAAGAAGGATAGGAAAAACCTACTTAGTGGATTATATGTTCCAAACCCACAGAAAAGATTGCCTTTTTTTCAAATTCACAGGAAGTGCCGACCAGGACTCTGCAGTACAAAAAGACTATTTTATTGAGGCGATTTATGACTGGTTTAAAGCAGAACCAACAAAGCCTATCTCTAAATGGCATGAAGCATTTATCTTTTTGAAGCGCACCATAGAGCAAGAAGTGCAACAAAAAAAGCACCAAGGCAAGGTGATTGTTTTTATTGATGAAGTGGCGTGGATAGACAGGCACAACAAGGCAGGCTTTTTGAGTGCATTTGGGCATTTTTACAACACGTACATAGAAAAAAACAACAACCTTATCGTGATACTGTGCGGCTCAAATGCTTCATGGATTAAAAATAAAATCCTCAAAGACACCAGTGGGCCACTCTACCATAGGGTTGATGTTGAGATACCCCTCTTTCCTTTTGACCTCAAAGAGACAAAAGAGTACTTACTGAAAGAAAAACGATTTGACATCGATGATAAAAGCGTGGTAGATATCTATATGATACTAGGTGGTATTGCCAAATACCTTGACTTTCTTGATCCTAAGCTCTCCATAGCCCAAAATATCAATAACCTCTTTTTCTCTTTACATGCACCTTTGTATGGCGAGTACGAAGCACTCTTTAAATCTCTTTTTTACGAAAGAGCATCAAACCACCGAAAAATCATGGATATGATGCTATCTAAGCAGCGTGGATTTACATTCAAAGAGCTAGAAATTCTCCTTGAAGACATCAAGCCTTTTACCCTAAAGGCCAACCTCGATGAACTCATCGATACAGGGTTTATCAATCCCATTGGCAGGTTTGCCCATGCGAGCAAACATACAAAATATGTAGCGAGTGACCCATTTTCTAATTTTTTTAATAAATGGGTACAGCCGCTGAGTAAAAACGACATCGCAACACTGATAGATTATTTTGAAACAAAATCAACCAGTCACGACTACCATATCTGGCAAGGATTTGCTTTCGAGATGGTCTGCATGGCCAACATCGCACTTTATCTAAAAGCACGGGGGCTGAGTGCTGCGGTTAAGAGTATAGACTATTGGGACCATGCGCCACAAAACGAAGAAGATGCGGGAGCACAAATAGATATTCTCATAGAGTACATTGGCAATACTTACGATATCGTGGAGTGCAAATACTACAACGATGTCTTTTCTATCGATAAGGCTTACGCACAAAACTTACAAAACAAAAAAGAGAAGTTGATAGCACATGGCATCAAAAATAAAAAGTTTGATTTAAAAGTAGTTATGCTCACAACTTATGGCACTAAAATAAATCAATACTACAATCAAGTGCCCATAGCCAAAGATATTAAGCTTGTGGATTTGGTATGAATACCCCTCTTTACATCATCAGCGACGTCCATGGCTGCTACGAAACCCTCATGGCCCTTGTTGCCAAACTTCCTCCCAAAGCAACGCTTGTCTTTACAGGAGATCTTATAGACAGGGGTCCAGATTCTACCAAGGTCTTGGAGTTTGTCAAAGAGGGCGGCCATGCTTGCGTGATGGGCAACCATGAAAAGATGTTTTTGGAGGCCATGGATATTACCCAAAGCTTAATTGACCAAACCATTGCCACAAAACTTTGGCTTCAAAACGGTGGCGACACCACCCAAGAGAGCATAGACAGCGCTTTTTCCCAAGAGAAACTTGAAACCTATATCACATGGATTGCTTCTTTGCCTAGTTTTTTGGAGTATAACATCCCTGATGAAAACGGAAAAACCCTCTTTGTGACCCACGGGTTTGGCTTACCCTATTGGAACAGAAGGCACACCAGTAACTACCACTCCAGATTTCGCCACAACCGCTTTAAAAAGCGCATTGACACCCCAAAAGTAAGAGAGCATTACGATTACGATAAAGACTATATGGACCATCCTGTCTTTAATGTTTTTGGACATGATCCTCAAGAGGAGGGAAAGGTTCTGCTCACCGACAGCTACGCAGCCATTGACACGGGGTGCGTGTATGGCATGTTGCATCGTGGACTACCCGTACTAAAACACGCCTCTCTTAGTGCCCTAGAGTGGCCCAGCAAGCGCATTATTCAACAGCGCTACATTGGCTAAGGAAGAAACATGCAGATAGATTACATTTCTGATTTGCACTTAGATATGTGGATAAGGGGCATGGTGGACGAGGAAGATTTAGCCTATCTGCTTGGAAATGAGGGTTTGGCAACTCTTCGTAGCAGCCCAGGGGATGTTTTACTCATCGCTGGAGACCTTGGCCACTCCAATTCACAAAACCAACACTTTTTGCAACTTATGCGCTCTTTTTATCCCCATGTTCTGTTTGTGTTAGGAAACCATGATTACTACCTTACCCCCACACAAGAAAATGCCCAGTTTAAGACGTCACGGGAACGGGTACGCGCCATGCGCACCTGGGCGAAAGAACAAACAGGTATCTACTGCCTTGATGGAGATGTGGTGGAGATAGATGGTGTTCGCTTTGGCGGATGCGACAGTTGGTATGATGGCAGCTTTGGGCACCGCTATTTTTTACTCAATGACGCAAGATTGCAACGCCTATGGAAGGCGTGTATGAATGATGCCCACTGTATGCCAGGGATTCCCAAATGGAATACCTTGTGGAAGGAAGAAAAACCTAAACTTGACGCCCTTTATCGCGCGTGTGATGTTATGCTTACCCATGTGCCACCCTCCTCCAACAAAGCCCATGTAGCAAAGCAGTACCAAGAGAGTGATATCACCTCATTTTTTACCTTTGATGGAGAGGCTTATGTAAAAGAGGGGGCTATCTCCCATTGGGTGTATGGACACACCCATGATCAAACCCTTTACATCAATCATGGTGTAAAACACTATTGTAATCCACTGGGATATCCAGGGGAGAGGAAAGAGCAGGCTTGTATCGAGAATTTTACGATTAAAGGATATTCATGAATCTTGAACTTACCGCAACACTACACAACCGTTTTAAACCTATGTTTCCATCCCTAATAAACTTTCACTGCGATGATGGATGGTTTGATATACTGCGCAATACTTTTGTAGATATGGAGCGTGTTTGTATTTCACGCAAAGCACCCCATCCCTCTATTGTGCAAGTTAAAGAAAAATTTGGGGAGTTGCGTATCTATTTTAGATGCCAAACAGAAGAGAGTGAACTAAACAGGCTTCTCCATGAATGCACCCATGAAGCCCTCAGGGCTTCATGCAGTACATGTGAATGTTGTGGAGCTATTCCAGCTAGAAGTTGCATACTAGAAGATAAGGGAAATCGTCAAAAAAGCCTTTGTGAGAAATGTGAGGTAAATGCAAATGCCCAAGGGCTGGAGCACAGTGTTTATGTGAATATGCGCTTACCTAGAAATATAAGTGAAGAGAAACACTAATGGCTACTTTGCTACTATCTAAAAAAATGAAAAGGACACCTAATGGCTGAGAAAGTCAGAACCACCGTCACATTGGACGCAAGCACCAAAGAGCAGTTTGACAAATTCAAAGAAGCGGGGATAGATTTGAATATGTCTGAGATACTCTCAAGTATCCTACGCTTTGATTTTAACAGCATTGAAACTTTTATTGATTGCATGAAGAAGGTCCATGGGCCCAAAAGAAAGTTTACGCGCTACAACGTGCGCAATGGAATGCTGGTGGTGGGTGATGTAGAAAATGCCAAACTGGTGAACTATATCATGCAAGCAAAACTTAGCCGCCCAGAAGTACTAGAGAGCGTGTTGATGTCTAGGGCAAGGAAAAGAGAACCCATTCCCATTGAAAAGCGCCTAAAAAACCTTGAAGAACTGGCACTTATGCACAACAGCTCTATTTCCAGCATTGAAGATTATGTCGAAAAACAAAATGCAGACGAAGAAATTGAAACGATAAAACAAGTTTCAGAGGGAGGTAACGATGTCTAAGGTCGCTCTTTTTGCCTATGGCTCTATGAAAGAGGGAGCGTTAGAAATTTTGTGTCAATCTGATAGAATTTATTCTAAAGGATTGAACAATGAATCAAACACTTGATTTAACAGATGCACTTGAGCAAATTAAAGCTGGTGCAAAAATAGAGG
>Ga0075011_10001391_pt1 | contig 12986 bp, 12 predicted proteins | sample TARM_MetaG_T_14_FD_72354 | JGI IMG/M metagenome (GOLD analysis project Ga0075011, IMG submission 72354) | Freshwater microbial communities from Pennsylvania, USA, analyzing microbe dynamics in response to fracking - TARM_MetaG_T_14 | ecosystem: Environmental > Aquatic > Freshwater > River...
GCCACTTCATCATGAGCCATATGTCCCCACCAGATTAGCACATCAGTTTCATTTAAGACTTCTTCCGTTAATCCATGTTCTTCTTCATCTAGAGTGGCTGTTCTGACTTCAAATTGATCCTCCCCTAAGAAACTCGCAATTTGTTCATGAATACCATTAGGATATATTGCTTGAACAGTTTCATCCGTTTTTTCATGGCGGAATTCATTCCATACTGTAACTTGTATCATCGTCTTCTCCTTTGTATGTCTTATTGACCTAAATATACTGGTTTACCTGTTTCAGCTGATTGATAGATTGCCTCTAAGATTTCAGTTACAACGAGTGCTTCTTCAGGTTTTACCACAGGATCTGTGTCATTTACAATCGCATCAATCCATGATTGAGCTTCCAGTAATTCTGGATCATAAGCAGAGCCATCAAAGAAGTCTACGCCACCTGGGTCTAAAACGATTTGTTTATCGAATAAAGTGCCATACTCTTCACCGTTTATTCTTAAACCATTATCCATATCAGCTCCAGCTTTAGAACCCATTAAAGTAGTTTTAGCTTCTTTTACATCTAACGTGTTTAATGCCCAACTTGATTCTAAGAAGATAGTTGCACCATTTTCCATTACAACAAATCCAAAAGCTGAATCTTCTACTGTGAATTTTTCTGGATCCCATGGTCCAAAAGCATTTGCTGAATTACGATTTTCGCCTAATTCACGATAAGTATTCCCCATAACATATTTAGGCTTATAATTATTCATCATCCATAATGTTAAGTCCAACGCATGAGTTCCAATATCAATTAACGGGCCGCCCCCTTGAGCATCTGCGTCTAGAAACACTCCCCAAGTTGGTACTGCTCGACGGCGAATCGCGTGTGCTTTAGCGAAATAAATATTACCCAAATCTCCATTAGAAACCGCTGTATGTAAAAATTGTGAGTCTTGACGGAAACGGTTTTGGTATCCAATTGTTAATTTCTTGCCTGTACGTTTTGAAACTTCAACCATTGCACGTGCTTCCTCTGCAGTTTTAGCCATCGGTTTCTCGCACATTACATGATTATCTGCTTCCATCGCTGCGATTGATAATTCTGCGTGTGTATCATTTGGTGTACATACGTGAACAATATCTAATTCAACTTCCGCTAACATTTCGCGATAATCAACATAGACTTGTGCATCTTGAGTACCAAATTGTTCCTTAGCTTCAATTGCTCTTTCGATAATCAAATCACAGAATGCGACGATTTCTACACCTTCAACTTGCGCTAATGCAGGTAAATGTTTTTTAGTTCCGATGCCACCGCACCCAATTATTCCAATTTTTAATGTCATTATTACAACTCCTTGTAAACGTTTTTCTTAATCTCATTATATCGAATGCGATTTCAATATTCTTCCTATTTCTTTTGCAAAAATTCCCGAATATTGCTCTCGGATAATAATCCTCTTGAAAACTAACTATTCAGATAACGTTTAATTATCGTAAATCTTCTAATCCGTAATCAGAAAACCCCGGACTGGTTCCAAGTCTTTTTAACTTTCGTTTAACCGTTCTTGTTTGATAATACAGCGATACTTTTGTTGGAATAATGAGTTAGCTCAGCGACTTATTTTCCAAAGCGGTACATAAGGCAATCGGCGTAGCGTGCTCTGCCTTTAAACATAGCGAATTAGTCAGAGCCTAGCCGATTGAGCTGGAAAAGCATGAACGATCGTGAAGGCTTTGAAAGCGACCACTGCCTTGGAAAACAATAAGCTGAGCGCAGCATAGAGCTTGATAAATCAACATAAAACTTGTAATTCCTTATATTATAAAATAAAGCATTATCAGCTCCCTTATAGAGGAAGTGATAATGCTTCTTGATAACTTAATTTAAATTAAATGTCTTTTGATATTGTAATGGGGATTGCCCTACCGCATCTTTAAACACGTGATGGAAAGTTTTAACGCTCGAAAATCCAGCTTTTTCTGCAACTTCTGCCATCGGAATGTTCTCATTAGCTAAAATAAATTTCGCTTGATTCACACGGTATTCAGATAAAAATTTACCAAATGTTTGACCAGTATTCTTTTTAAAAAAACGTGTGAAGTAATACGGACTAAATCCGACAACTTTTGCAATATCTTCTATAGTAATAGTTTCTTGATAACTCGTCTCGATATACTCGAATACTTGATTCAATCTTTCCAACGTGTCTTTGTATTGAATAGTTGAAAAATCGTGGTTTTCGGTTAATAATGCACGTTTTGGTAGTTCCTTATAAAAGTTTCCAATCATTTGATAGAGTTTCGCCATGATTAAATAATTTGCTCCAGTAGGTCTGTCCTGATCGTAAGTATAGAGAGCTAACAGTAATTCACGTGTTTTCTCAGTCAATGTTTCCGGCCAATTTCTACTATGTGGTTCACCCGCTTCAAACAACTGCATTAATGTTTTCTCGTTTTCTCTTAAAATTGCTTCGTCAAATAATTGTAAATCAAATTGATAAACTAAGCGTTCACTATCTGGTGAAGCTAAAAAGTAATGAGATTCTCCACTTGCAAAAAAAATCATTTCTCCTTCAAGCAAGTCTACCCGCTCGTTATTTACGCCTATTCTAACACTTCCATGAACAGCATATATGATTTCAATTTCCTTATGAAAGTGGGGATAAACAACAGTCAGACCGTCATTTAATAGCGTTCTGAATTTTATAGGGTGCTTGAATTCTGGTATTTCTACATAGCGACTACTCATTGTTTTCCTCCAATATTATTCTCTTATCTGTTATATTAACACATTCTTATTCCATCTCAAGCGCAGTAGTGATGGAATAACCCCAAATTGGATTGTAAGTTATTTTGATAGCACCTATGTCATTTGTAGCCAAAGTCGGTATGTTAAAAAATTGAAGACGTTGTAATACTTCTGCGTGTGGATGTCCATAACGATTATTTTCACCAGCTGATATTAAAGCTAGTTGAGGCCTTAATTGCTCGAGTAAAAGTTCAGATGTACTTGTGTTACTCCCATGATGTGCTACTTTAATAATATCCGCAGTTAAATTAGGATAAGCGGTTATCAAGCGTCTTTCGCCTTCAATCGATAAATCACCTAAATTGAGAAATGAAAGTGCTCCAAGTTTAATATAACAGATTAACGAAGAATCGTTTGATTGATCTTCTTGATAATAGGTTACATGTTCTTCTAAGGCTAGTATAGAAAAATCTGTTGCTTCCACTTGGTAAACTTGGCCATTCTCCAATACATTCGTTTTAATATTACTGTTTAGATGAGGTTTAATTTGTTTCCACAAAGAACTTTTCAAAGTAAAATTATTAATAAATAAGTACTCGATGTCAATTTCTTGAGATAGAGCCAATAAATTACCTGCATGATCGATATCTGGATGAGTTACCACAACACCTTTTAGTCGTCGAACGCCTAAAGCTTTTAAAGCAGGTAGCAATTGCGCTTGAGCAGCTGCTGTGTCTAAACTAATTCCCTCATCATTAAAATTAATGCGTCCTCCCGTATCAATCAACCAAGTATCTCGGCTAAAAGCTGGTTGGTAAAGCAACGCATCACCTTGCCCAACATCTAGCACAATTAATGTCGTATTAAAATTAAAATTCGAAGACAAAACTAGTATTAAATAAACAATTAATACACTGACATAAGCTTTTAAAAGCCGTTTTCTTTTTAAACACCATAACCAACAACTAGCACCTGCATATAACATGAACAATTGGCTAACTGAAATACTTCCGATTATCAAAGTTGTCCATTTCAAGAAATCAATCGGTATTAGCTGGCTCCATATTCTGTTAAAGATCAGAGAAAGTCTTGCCAAAACTACTTCAAACGACCCGAAAACGTGACTCAGATAAATAATCAAGGTCGTCATGCACATGCTGGGCATCAATATTCTGTCGAAAATAAGGCCGAAAACTAAAACAATCACCAACTGCATCCAATTCCATTCGGCATTTGAATGGATGAGTAGTGGCCAAGAGAATATTAAACAGGTCAAGGAAAATTCTATCTGTTGCTGAAAACCCTCATCCTGTTTACGTGCTGAAAAGTAAAATTGAATCACATAACTTAGTAAGAAACTTAATTGAAAGCCTAACATCTGACTAAACAATGGATGAATGATCAACATCAAAATCCCAACAATCGCCAATGTATCTAATGAACTAAATGGTAAGTCGAAATATCTACAAAGCCTTCTACCATAATAAGCTGCTAACGAACGAATTACGCCTGCTGGCCAATGAATTAACCAAGCATAGAAAAGCAGCAATACTAATAGAAGTATCTCAACAAACTCTATTATTATTCCTATCCGCAGCAAACTATACCGAAGCCTTTTACGTATATACTCCAAATGAAATCCACTAATTGCAAAATAATGGACAACTCCCAGAATCAGAAAATCCTCCCGAAGAGTTTTATAAGCCGATGAACTAATATTTAGTAATAATTTATTATGGACTGCCACCCAACTAAAATCTTCTAATACTCTAAAAGGTTTAGTAATATTAGCACGCCAAACTTGCATTTTCTCTTTCACAGTTATTGGCGCAATCTCATTGATTGAAAAGATCTCAGTAATATCCATTTCCCATACAATTTGTTGTCTCAGCAAATAGTCTTGGTAATCGAAGACTGAAAAATTTCTAGCACTATCTGGTTTACTTATTTTCCCTTTTACTTGCCAAACCGTTTGGCTATCGATTAACCTTGAATTTACTTGGAAATCTTCTGGTAGACGGTAATACACCTGAATTGGAATGCTTTCCTTTACATTTTCTGAATGAAGCAGGCGAGCTGTTCCAGTTAATTTTTCAGAATCTAAACTCACACTTAAGGGTGAGAATACAATTGTGTAATTTGTGTCTGCTTCTGTGTAAGTTAGGCTAGCCACATTATCCAGATGCTTCATCTGTCGCAACGTAAGGGCCAATACCAATAATGATAGAATTGTTACCCATTTCCATGTCCCATTCTTTAAATAAAGGAGTCGAATTCCAAATAATGCCAAGCAGATGAAGCCCAACCAATGTGGACTAAATAATAACTGTAATCCCACCATTAACCATAGAAAAATAAAACTCCAATGAAATTGTTGCTGTGCTAATAGGTGTTTCATTTAGTCCACCGTGATGAATGGAGCCAATTGATCAAAGGTTTTCTGTCCAATTCCACTTACCTCTAACAAGCCTTCAATTCCTTTAAACGATCCGTTCTCTTGACGAAATTGAAGAATCGCACTTGCTTTCTTCGGTCCTATTCCAGGTAATGTTTCCAACTCTGAAGCATTCGCTTTATTGATATTGACTAACTGACCTTGCTGACTTAATAAGCCAGAATCCTCTTCTACTATAGATAGAAGTTTCATGTTTTCTTCTTCCTCGGCAGCATACTCTTCATGTGTAAAAATATAAATTAACATTTGATCATTCAATAACAAAGCTTGATTTAATGATTGAGTCGCAGCATCAGGCAATAAGCCGCCTGCCATTTCAATTACATCGAATAAGCGACTGCCTAAAGGTAAAGCATAAACGCCTGGTTTAGCTACCGCTCCTTTCAAATCTACATAAATCATTTCAATTTCATGAACTTCTGGCTCTTCTATTGATTCTTTTACACCTTCACCCAGCAATGAACTTTCAGATTCATCGCTTGTTATGAGCAATGGTTCTAATAGTTGATTACTTACAGATTGAGTAGACTGAAACCACAGGAACATCGCAACTAATAACACGAGAACAAATCCCACTATGATATTTACTTGTATTTTATTCATAATTATCCCTCCTATGTATAAATACGTAAAAATCATGAAAATGTGTGTTTGAAAATGAAATAATTTGTTTTATATCTTTTTGCTTGATATAATATAGAAAAATCACGGAAAGGTTGGGTGTCGATGTTAATTTTCTAATTAAATTTAAACTTCAAAGTAGGCATAACTATCGTTATTTTGATAGGCTTGTTTGAAGTGGTTTAATTAGAAAATTTCTACACTTAACTTCACAGATTTCCTAGCTCTTAGCTAAGGATTCTCTGTCTTTTGGTGTACCAATTTTGATAAAACCGCTCAAGCAAAGTCTTGAGCGGTTTTTGTGCATTAAAATAACATTATTCAAAGGAGGTATATTATGTTACAAGTAAAGCATTTAACAATGACGCACACAAAAGATTTAAGAACGCTAATTCATGACTTAAATTTCACTCTCAACACTGGAGATAAAATGGCTATTATCGGAAATGAAGGTAATGGAAAATCCACTCTACTTAAATGGATAATGGCTGATGATAAGATTGAAGATTATATTCAAGTTGAAGGAGAGCTGGTTAATCAATTTAGTCACGTAGAATACTTACCGCAATTTCTACCCGATAAAGACAGTCGTATGTCATTAGAAGAATATTTCTTTGGAGCTGATGCTGTTGAAGTATTAGACTATACAGAACTCTATAACATAGCCAGCCAATTGGCTTTTGATCCTGACCGCCTGACAAGCACACAGATCTTAGCTAACCTGTCTGGTGGTGAACGCATTAAAGTACAACTGATTAAAATTTTAGCGAAACATCCAGATCTTCTATTACTCGACGAGCCTTCAAATGATCTGGATTTAGATGCAATATATTGGCTAGAACATTTTATTCGCTCATCATCCCTAACAATACTATTTATTTCGCATGATGAAGCTCTTTTAAAACAAACAGCATCTCGCATACTACACATCGAATTATTGCGTCATAAAACGATACCCGTGACAACAGTTGCAAACCTTGATTACACAACTTATGTTCAATTACGTAATGAAAAAATAGTGACTCAAACGCAGATTGCGAACAAACAGCGTGAAGAACATGATAAAAAATTGGAAAAATATCGTCGGATCGAAAGCAGTGTTCATGATGCTCAAAATAAAATTTCACGACAAAATCCGGCTGCCGCGCGTTTATTGAAAAAGAAAATGCATGCTGTCAAATCGATGGAAAAACGTTTTGAAAAAGAAAAAGATAAATTCGAAGATATTCCAATACAAGAAGATCCAATTCTAATAAAATTTTCCGGTACAGAACCGTTGGCCAATGGGAAAACAATATTAACCTTAGATAATAATACGGTCAGTATTGATAATATTTTATTAGCTCAGTCCATCAATCTTTTAATACGTGGTCCACAAAAAATCGGTATTGTTGGAAAAAATGGTGTTGGTAAAAGTACATTTCTGAAACAGTTATGGAACTCACTAAAGAATAGAACAGATATTAATGTAGGCTATATGCCACAAAATTATCAAAGTCAATTTGAACTCGCCTCTTCTCCTATTGATTTCCTTAGTACGACAGGTGATGCTGAAGAAACCACACAAATTATGACCTATTTAGGAAGCATGCGATTTACAGCTGATGAAATGAAACATCCCATTAATGAGTTGTCTGGTGGACAACAAGCTAAATTATTTTTACTTAAAATGGACTTGAATGGTGATAATGTACTTTTGCTTGATGAACCCACAAGAAACTTCTCTCCCCTTTCACAACCAGAACTGAGAAAGAGTTTCGCTACATTTAAAGGTGCGATTATTACCATTTCTCATGATCGCCAATTTTTAAAAGAAGTCTGCGACAAAGTCTTTGAATTAACACCTAATGGATTATTTGAAACACTCATTTATTAAACTTATAATCCCTTATTAAAGAAGCTTCAGTTTTTGAGCATTTCACTTCTACTTTTTTATCCAGAGGTGTAAAATTAAGTATTGTTTAAATGTTGTGTTTAAAGCGTTCTTATCCAAATTCAATGTTGCAAAAACAGCTTTATTTCGATAACATTCAAACATAAGTACTGTTTTATATAAAAAGTCATTATTTCTTCACATTTATATGATAAATTATAAAATAACGTTAAGAAACTGAAGAAATTATAAGTATAATCAAAGAATAGGTGGCGAATTAGTTGAAGAAAGGTCTTATCATTACGAGCGTAACGCTGTTAGGTTTAGGTGCAGCTTATTTAACGGGTGTAGGGTACTATTCAAATCGTTTTGTAGCAAATACGACATTTGGAACCGTTGATATTAGTAATTTAACATTAGTAAAAGCTCAAGAAAAATTAGAAGCTGATTTAAACGAGCGTGAAATTGTTTTAACTGAGAATGAAGTTGAAGTTGCTCGCATTAAAGTTAGTGATTTAAATGGTGAATATAACACAGAATCTAACTTAGAGAGTGTTTATCAATCACAAGACCCTATCGTATGGGTAACGAGTTACTTTGAAGAAGAAGCCTTCGAAGATGTATTAGCTGATCAAGTAGCTTTTAATGCTGAGAATATTAAAGAGGTACTAGCTGCAAACGGCATTACAAATGATAATCGTGAAGCTGCCGTGAACGCAACAATTGATTATTCTGATGAAGATGGTTACTTCATTGAGAGTGGCGTTAAAGGTACAGAAATTGACTATAATAAATTAGGCGCTTCAATCGCTAATACAGTTGAAGCAAACGAGAATACAATCGAATTAGAAGATGTCTATGCTGAACCTACTATTGATGGAGAAAGCGATATTGTTACATCTGTTATGGGCACGATTGAAGATTTTTCTGATATTCAATTGACGTTACAAATTGCTGGTAATGACATTACCATCCCACAGTCGACAATTGAAAGTTGGATTTACTTTGACAGTAACAATGAATTATTAGTTGATTATGATTTAGTCTATTCATATGTTAATGCATTAAATGATGAGTACGCAACTTACAATAAAACGCGCCAATTCATTAGTACTTTACAAGGTGAAGTTACAGTTCAACCAGGAATTCTTGGTTGGGGAATTGATACCGAAGCAGAAACACAAGCTATCATTGACGATCTTTATGCTGGAGTTGATGTGACACGTGAACCAGCTGTATTCAGTTCAGGTGGGAATGCAAACTCAGCGGATGAAATCGGGAATACTTATATTGAAATTGATTTAACTTACCAAATGATGTATCTATATATTGACGGAGAATTAATTGTTGGAACGGATATTGTGTCTGGAAAGTTAGAAGCCGAAACAGTTCCTGGAGCTAACGCAGTCAACGAGATGTTGAGTAACACTAATTTAGTAGGTTATAACCAATTCAAAGAAGATGAATATTCAGTTCCAGTTAGTTATTGGATTCGTTTCGATAATAATGCTCAAGGTATCCACGATGCCTCATGGCAAGGATCTTTTGGCGGAAGCGTTTGGCAATATTCTGGATCTCTAGGTTGTATTAACACTCCATACTGGGCGGTGGAAACAATCTATAATAATGTAAGTTATGGTACACCTGTACTTGTATTCTATTAATCTGTTTTCTAGGTTCTAAAATTTTGAGTGTTAGTGGGGAAATTCCTCGCTAACATTCTTTTTAATTTTAGGTACAAAAATAGCCAGTGAATTCCTTTATAATATAGTCACCACAACCATCAAAAGGAGAATTCACTTGACATATTTACATAGTATCGCAAAATTGTTCGAAATTAAAGACCCAAATATTGTATTAGAGGATAAAGTAGACATACAATTGGTTAATAAAGTTATTTTCGGGACGCTATCTTATCAACCCACTACTTGTCAAAACTATGGATGTCCACAACCATCGATTAATCGATACTATTCCGGATCGTATTCAAAAAGAATTAAGGGATTACTTCATGCGCTATCCACGCGAAGCACGCTCGGGCATTAAGACGGTTACCATCGACATGTATAAACCTTATTATCAGTTCTTTCAACGTCTCTTTCCGAATGCCGAAATAATCATTGATCGTTTCCATATTATCAGTTATTAAATCGTACATTGAATCAATCGTGCATTCAATTAATGAATCGTATTCGCTATACACGCCCTCAGATTACAGTAATCTGAACCATTTATGGAAGGTCCTGTTAAAACATCGCGAAGAATTAAACTTTGAACGCTATCATAGCCATCGTTTAGTTGAAGGACTCGTGACCCAAAAGAATATGGTTGAATACCTCTTATCGATTGATCCAAAGTATCGCATAGAATACGAGTTGATTAATGATTTAAAAACCGATATCATCATGACTAATGTCACACTATTTGAAGTAGATTTATATAAAACATGTCAATATACGGTCTCGAGACATGTACGAACGACTTTTACGACACCCTTTCATTATCGTGAAGCCACTGAGAATAGTTTAACCTATACCTTATCAAACAACGTCGTTGAAGGCATGAATAGCAAAATTAAAACAAAAATAAAACAATCAAGCGAAGTGGTTTTGGATATCGAAACTTTGAACATTTACGTACGCGTGTCTTTCTAAGTCAAAAGCTACTCGCTCGATCTAACAAAACGATCCGCCCTTTATACTTTTCAGATGAAGTAACCGCAGCTTAATAACTAATAATTATTCGACTATAAGACTTCATAAGAAAACCTCGGACTTTGTCCGAGGCCTCTTTAGATTTGCTTGTCTTCTTTGACTCCTGCACGATTGTCGTATACTATCCCCGTATGACTTCTAAAATATTCTGGAACCATTTCAGAATGGCAGTTTTGACAACTAAATTTAGGCGGATCGAGTGGAGCACCGCCATCTAAGAAATCAAAATGTTCGACTACATCCAATGGTATGAGTTCTTCTGCTTTACAAGATTGACAGATATAATTCACGCTCCCGTTCGTTAATGCTCCGGTAGAGCGCATCCCAATCGAAGCGAATTGCTTTAAATAATGTTTCTTCTGCTTGTTTTTGCTCACATTGGTACGTTTCTTCTTCAAGTCGACCTATCTCCTTCACTAAGTAATCGTGGGCTTCTTTATCGTTCGCGTATCCTACCTTTAACTTCCCTTTTTTGCGCACAACCGGCTCCCTGAATACATAACAGTTGCCACAGTACGGACATTCCAAGGGATCTTTCTTGAATTGTTCGAGCGTGAGTTCTCGCCAGCTTTTTACCCGCGTCATTTGCTTGGTATTTAATAAGATTTTTTTCACTTTCTGCTGGTAAGCCAACACGATTTTTTGACAGAGAGTCTTGATTCGTCGGCTGTACAACCCATAATGACGAATCATCTTGAAACCTTTATCTGGGATATGACGCACTAACGATAGAATAAACGCTTCTACTGGCATCACCAACAATTCTTCTTGGTTCGTTCGCTTATCATGATAACTAAAGGCCACCTGTTCACCATCATAAGTCTTGATTCGTTTCAAAGCGATCGGGCCTCGCTTCATATATCGACCAATATAGGCTAACAAGCTTTGAAAATCCGTCTGACTGCGTTGCGGAGCGTTCACATAGAAACCTTGCGCGTTCTTCATATAAGCTTTCTGCAGAAGCGGTTGATTCGCTCGTTTCTCTTGCTTAGTCAACACCCGTCTCAACAACTTTAGAACAGCGTTTTGCCAATAGACACGTAACATGGCATAGGGAATATAATCATAATCTTCCCATTCACCATCCGCCGTTAAACCTTCCATTGTCACAATCATATGGATGTGTGGATTAAACTCGAGCTTAGAGCCAAACGTATGCAAATCCCTTATACTATGAAAAAAAGCCAAAGTGATGACTCACTTTGACTTTTTAGGGTCACCAACACTCAAAATTTTACAGCCGTAATTACTAATGTTACTTTTGTTTAATTGTATATTAAATTGGAACCCATTCCCCTATCCAAACTCTTTGTGTTAAATTGTATAGCCTTCGATACCATTTACCGTTAATTTCTTGAAGACGCCATTCTATGACATCTGAAAATGGTTGCACCTCCACCGCATCAACAATACGATTTCTATGTGTATAAGAAATATTAAAACCTAACTGTAATGTCAGTATAAAAACTAGTGCTAAAAATTTAGTCTTTTTCTTTAATTTCATTTTTTCACCTTATCTAGCGACTCATATATTCGAATTCCCTCAAATACAACACTGCTTATATCTTTAAATGTATCAATAAAATTTCCATCTATATATAAGTCATACCCCTTTATATTATTTTTAACAAAAAAACTATTTTTCTTTGTAATTGCTATAGTACCTTCAGTTCCAGGCGGATCCACATAAGCAGGCTCAAAAACAACCGATGTTGATAAATAGAATCCTAAGATGAAAATTACGAACAGTGTTAGGAACTTTGGCTGGATTTTTTGCTTATTTAAGATGTTACTAGATCTTTGATATAACGGCTTTCCGTATGTTGAAGCAAAGTAAATTGCAAATTCTGAATGTTGTGGTTCTTTATGTTGTTCACTTTTTACTTTAAGCATAAGTTCGATATATTCTATCTTTTCTTTCGTTGAAAGTGTTTCTGTAATTTCTTCATCAACCCTCAGCTCGATTATTCGAGAAAATTGCTCCCTAAATACATACATCACTGGATTCCACCAATATACTATCAACAAAAACTCATACAAAGCTTTTAAAAATAAATCCATTTTTGAAATATGAAGATACTCATGTCTTAAAATATACTGTAGTTCTTTTTCAGTAAGTATCATTTTCGGCAGTAATATTGTTGGTTTAAAAAGCCCAATTACACAAGGGGTTGTTACATTAGGTAATATTTTAATTGGATAATTTTGATATTGTAACGGTAAATTTGTCATAATATCAGACGATTCAGGCCCTAATTTAAGCATCTGAATCAATATTCGATAATCTCGGATTACTTTTATCAGTTTATAAACACTCACTAGGACCCATATACAATATAGTAAAATCATTAAATTTATCTTGATAAATGGTAGCTCCACTAATAAAACATCCCATATAAATGTCATAATCACTGTGGAAGGGATGGTGATTGTATAAAAAAATTCAAAGGGTAATAACATTCTACAAATAAAAACAATTGAACCTGAATTATTCATACCTCTAAATGTGGATAACTATTTCTATTAAACTCACTGCTTTTTTAGACATTTTTAAGTATTAACTGTCTATCATGCCACTTTATATCCT
>Ga0075011_10001392_pt1 | contig 12982 bp, 10 predicted proteins | sample TARM_MetaG_T_14_FD_72354 | JGI IMG/M metagenome (GOLD analysis project Ga0075011, IMG submission 72354) | Freshwater microbial communities from Pennsylvania, USA, analyzing microbe dynamics in response to fracking - TARM_MetaG_T_14 | ecosystem: Environmental > Aquatic > Freshwater > River...
CATTTATACTAAAAGCCGTGATATTTAAAAAAACCAGTTACACAAAATAAGTTTTACATACTTAACAATAAGATACATTGAAAAACAACGTTTATCTAAGTTTTAAAAATATAGCGAACAGGCCATTACTCGCAGTTCTAACTGCCCACAAATGCTCGAAAGAACACAAAAAAAACTCGATATCGAAAATAAATAATGCATTAATGTTATAAATAATCTAAGCTTATCTTACATGGTCAATAATGTTCGTTCGAACCACGACAAACAAGGAGAGCTTAAGATGCATAACGAGAAGCAAGCACAGGAACAACAACAAATTTTAGATCTGCTTGTTGTTGGTGGCGGTATCAATGGTGCCGGTATTGCCGCCGATGCAGCCGGCAGAGGTTTGAGTGTCGGATTATTTGACGCGGCTGATTTTGCTTCTGCAACTTCATCCGCCAGCTCTAAGCTAATTCATGGCGGTTTACGTTATTTAGAACATTATGAGTTTCGTTTGGTGTCTGAAGCACTGGCAGAGCGAGAGATCATTCTCAAAAAAGCCCCTCATATTGTTAAACCTATGCGCTTTCGTCTACCTCACCGTCCATTTTTACGTCCGGCCTGGATGATCCGGATTGGCCTGTTTTTATATGATCACTTGGGCAAGCGCACAATTTTAGACTCAAGCAGGCAGATTAACCTGGCGAAATCAGGTCTGCTGAAAAAAGAGATCACTACAGGTTTTGAATACTCCGACTGCTGGGTAGATGACGCGCGTCTGGTTATTCTTAATGCAATGGCGGCAGAGTCTAACGGCGCCGAAGTAAAAAACTATTGCCGAGTTGAAAAGGCGCAGCGGGTGGATGGGTTATGGATGGTGACTATTATTGATGAACAGACTAACAGGCGTTTTCAGCGTAAAGCACGGGTGCTGGTGAATGCGGCAGGTCCATGGGTTAAACAGTTCTTCGATGACGGTCTGACGGATACTTCTCCGCGTAATATTCGCCTGGTAAAAGGGTCACATATAGTCGTGCCACGCCTGCATAACGAAGAGCAGGCTTATATTCTGCAGAACCAGGATAAGCGCATTGTTTTTGTTATCCCCTATATGGATGATTTTTCCATTATCGGTACAACGGATGTTGAATACATTGGCGATCCGCGCAAAGTAAAAATTTCAGATGAAGAAATCAGTTACCTAATTGATGTTGTTAATCAGCACTTTGTGAAACAGTTAAATAAAGATGATGTGGTCTGGACCTACAGTGGCGTTCGCCCGCTATGTGATGATGAATCAGACTCTCCGCAGGCAATCACCCGCGATTACACATTAGAGCTTGAGCCGAAAGATAACCAGCCGCCATTACTGTCTATCTTTGGTGGCAAGCTGACCACTTACCGTAAACTCTCTGAATCTGCGATGAAATTAATTAAGCCCTATTTTGCTCAATTAGGCGATTCATGGACAGCAGATCAGCCCTTACCCGGTGGCGATTTTAATTATCCGCGTAAGCAGCTGGCCGAGAACTTAGTCGCGCAGTATGGCTGGCTCCCCATTAAAACGGCAAACCGCTATGCCAGTCAGTTTGGGACGTTAGCGTGGCGGCTATTTGATAACTGTACCTCAGAAACTGATTTTGGTATTCATTTCGGCAACGGCTTATACAGCCGGGAAATCGATTATTTGATTGCCAAGGAGTTTGCGAAAACAGCAGAAGATATTTTATGGCGCAGAACTAAACTGGGTCTGTACTTAAGCGCAGAACAACAAGCTGAGGTAACAGCTTATGTTGATGCTAAGATTCAAAAAACAATGCCGCTTAAATTTCCTCTGGCCGGTTAAGCTGTTAAATAAGGGGAGCAAATTGCTCCTCTCATAGAGCCAGCCAACACTCATCGCCGACTCCTTTCACCACTTCAATTTAGCATCTCCTTGAAATTCTCAAATATAGCTGCCGCATAATGAACACAAAAAAACAATTTTATCTAATCAACAAACAAATATGAGTGTTCATGTTAATATGAACCATTATTTCAAATAAAATTTAATTATCGTGAGCATCTTTATGCAAGAATCTCTATTACAACGCGCTATCGATATTTGTAAACAAAAAAAAGTCCGTTTTACACCGATACGGCAGCGCGTATTCTTATTGATGGCGAAACAAAAAGGCGCCGTGAGTGCTTATGATTTACTCGCATCATTGCAAAAATATGAGGCGAATGCCAAACCGCCGACTATTTATCGCGCGTTGGATTTTCTATTAGAAAATCATTTTATTCATCGTATCGAATCGTTAAATGCCTACCTGATGTGTAACCATTTTGGCTGTGAACATCCGATGCAATTACTGATTTGCGATAAGTGCCATAAAATTATAGGGTTAACAGATCCTGTGATAGATGACGCATTTTCAGAACAAGCTAAAAAATCGGGCTTTCAAATTACGAATAAAGTGTTAGAAGCGCATGGTATTTGTTATAACTGTCTCTATAATTAATTTCTTGTACTCAGACTACTGGGTATACCTTAATAAACGTTTTCGACTACTAAATACAAGTGTATAAACTATGAATGCAGAATTTGTGAATCCTTTTTTATCTTCTTTTATCAATGTGCTACAAACTATGGCTCAAATAGAGGTAAAACCGGGAAAACCCTGCCTTAAGAAAGACGCGATTGCACGTGGCGATGTATCAGGTTTAATCGGCATGGTCGGCCCCACCGCTAAAGGGTCTTTTTCAATTAGTTTTGAAAAAAAGTTGGCGTTAAATGTTTTCCGTTTAATGGTTGGCGAAACGGTTGACGATATATCAGATGATATTACCGATATGATGGGCGAGATAACCAATATGGTCGCCGGTGGTGCAAAGCGCCAATTGGGTGAAAAAGGCTATGAGTTCAGTATGGCCACGCCAGTGGTTGTTTCTGGTCCAAACCATGCGATAAAGCACCAGGTTGATGGCTCCAAAGTGCTGATGCCTTTCCTCTGTGAGCACGGCAATGCATTTATTGAGATCTGCTTTAACCAATAAAACTATTTTCATCTTTTTTACTAACGCCACTCATTTATTTAGTGGCGTTTTTTTATGGCTGGTAAAATTTCAAACGGCACACAGCGCAGACATTGCCATTTAGAAGATAAAAAAACCCCTTTGCATAATCACTTGCAAAGGGGTTAAAAGTTAAACAAAACTAAGGAAAAACTATGAAATTTTAATTAGTTCAAAGCTTTAGTCCACCGCAAACTTAAAAAGTTCAAAATTATTTATAATTTAAATTAATGCGCCTCGTCCCAGTTGTCACCGGCACCCGCATCGGCAATCAAAGGCACATCCAAATCAGCTGCATTGGCCATAATACGTTGAATCTCTTTGGTGTATTCCTCGACCAACTGTTCTTTTATAGCAAAGACTAATTCATCGTGCACCTGCATTAATAACTGCACACTTCCCGCTTCTTTCTTTTTTACCCAGTCCGCCATATCGATCATCGCTTTTTTGATGATATCAGCAGCAGTGCCCTGCATTGGCGCGTTAATAGCAGCTCGCTCTGCCGCTTTTTTGAGCATACCATTACGCGATGTGATCCCCGGTAATTGTAAGCGGCGCCCCAATATAGTCTCAACATAGCCTTTTTCATGCGCCAAGAGACGTGTGTTTTCCATATAGGTTAAGACACCAGGATAACGCTTAAAGTATCTATCCATATATTGCTGCGCTTCCTGACGGCCGATATTGAGTTGCTTGGCCAGCCCGAAAGCACTCATGCCGTAAATCAGTCCGAAATTAATCGCCTTGGCACTGCGTCTTTGCTCACTGGTCACCTCATCCAGTGCGACAGAGAACACTTCCGCTGCGGTCGCTTTATGGATATCTTTACCTGTGGAAAAAGCCTCTAATAAACCTTTATCCTGGGAAAGATGGGCCATAATACGCAGTTCAATTTGACTGTAATCGGCGGCCACTATTTTGTAACCCGGTTGTGCGATAAAGGCCTGACGAATACGTCGCCCTTCTGCGCTGCGAATCGGGATATTCTGCAGGTTTGGATCGCTTGATGATAGACGTCCGGTAACTGTTACTGCCTGATGATAAGAGGTGTGCACTCGCCCTGTCTTTGCATTGACCATTTTAGGCAGTTTATCTGTGTAGGTTGATTTGAGTTTACTTAAACCACGATGCTCAATAATCAACTTAGGCAACGGGTAAGTTAATGCCAACTCCTGAAGAACTTCCTCTGCCGTAGAGGGCGCTCCTTTCGGGGTTTTCTTTAACACAGGTATATTCAGCTCTTCAAATAAAATGGTCTGTAACTGCTTGGGTGAGCTTAAATTAAAGGTTTTTCCCGCCTCGTCATAGGCTTGCTCTTCAAGCTCTAATAAACGTTTACCGATTTCAACACTCTGCTGCGCAAGTAATGCACTGTCAATTTCCACACCGCCCCGTTCAATATCTGAAAGCACGCTTAATAAAGGCAACTCAATCTCAGAAAAAACGCGCAGTAATGCAGGTGTCGCTTGTAATTTCTCAAATAAGTGCAAATGTAAACGCAAGGTAATATCCGCATCTTCTGCCGCATAAGGCGCCGCTTCTTTAATCGCTATCTGATTAAAGGTTAGTTGTTTAGCTCCCTTACCGGCAATATCTTCGAATGAGATACATTTATGATCCAGATATTTAAGCGCTAAGGTATCCATATCATGTCGACCCGTGCTGTCAAGCACATAAGATTCGAGCATGGTATCAAACTGGATCCCTTTTAATTCAATCCCGTAATTTAATAAAACACTGCGATCGTATTTTAAATTCTGGCCCACTTTTTTACATTCATCCGATTCTAAAAGCGTTTTTAATTTCGCTAATGTTGCGTGTAAATCTAGCTGCTTAGGCGCATCGCTATAATCATGAGCAAGAGGGAGGTAAGCCGCATCGATAACAGGCGCTTCGTCACTGCCAACGTTAGTTTGCACAGCAAAAGATAAACCGACAATCTCAGCCTGCATGTAATCCAGGCTGGTTGTTTCTGTATCAAAAGCAAATAGCGGCGCAGCTTGTAACTTTTCAATCCACTGATCTAACTGCCCTTGTGTATAAATTGTTTTATAACTGCTGCGATCAACTGCTGATGAGCTAGCAGGCATTATATTGGCCGATGGCGGGATGACGCTTGCAGAAGATTGTTTTGCACTCATGCTGCCCCCCTCTAACAAAGCGGCTAACCAGCGCCTAAATTCAAGTTTGCCAAATAATGCGATTAACGCATCACGATCTTCTTCTTTATGAACAAAATCGGTATAGCTCAGAGATAATTCAACATCGGTTTTGATGGTGGCAAGCTGATAAGAGATGCGCGCCAGCTCTTCATTGTCACGCATTTTCTGGGCGATGGTTTTACTGCCGCGAAAGCCAAGGGCAGCCAGTTTTTCAAGATTTTTATAGATATCGTCCAGCGAACCTAATCCCTGCAGCATAGCCAGTGCGGTTTTTTCACCCACGCCGGGAACGCCGGGAATATTATCAGCCTGATCCCCCATTAATGCCAGGTAATCAATAATAAGCTCAGGTGGAATACCAAATTTTTCATTGACCCCCTGACTGTCTAAAATTGTATTGGTCATGGTATTGATAAGTAGCGTGTTTTTATCTACCAGCTGGGCCATATCCTTATCACCTGTGCTAATCAATGTGGCAATACCCTGCGCGCTGGCCTGACGGGAAAGCGTACCGATAACGTCATCGGCTTCCACACCGGGCACGATTAAAATAGGCAGCCCCATTGCTCTTATCACATTATGCAGGGGTTCAATTTGACAGCGCAGATCATCAGGCATGCTCGGCCGATGTGCTTTGTACTGTGCATACAAATCATCACGAAAGGTTTTACCTTTAGCATCAAAGACCACCACAATATGGGTCGGATTATATTGCTTTAATAAACTCTGCAACATATTCACCACACCGTATACAGCACCGGTTGGCTCTCCCGCAGAATTTGTCAGGTGCGGCGGTGCATAAAAAGCACGGTAAAGATAAGATGAGCCATCAACAAGGACAAAAGGGTTTTCTGGAATAGTTGCCATTAACTTTTTACCTATAATAGAGAATAAGGAATGATTATACCGATTGAATCACTAATAACCGAACATATTTAGGAAATAAGCGGAACCATTGTCTTACTGTCAATGTAAGTGGTTATTCACTTTCAACACAGCAAAAGGCTGTGGATAACTCTGTTAATAGTTTTAAGCATAAATGTATCCTGTCACAAAAACAAATAATTTATGCTTTGTTTTCAATGGGATAAGTTTGTAATATGAAAAATAAAACAGATAATAATAAAATCATTATGTGCATAACAAAAATCAATCTGTTTTATTTTTGAGCTGTTTGGCTGCCAGCATGGTTCTTAACCGGGTTTGCATACATGGTTAGTACCCTTGCTTGCAATTCCGGTTTAATCGCCTGCAGGTGCTTCTCAAAGGCCTGTCTGTCAGATTCTGTTATCTTTGTAGAAGCTTGCTGAGCTGCGATAAAATTAGAGGGGTGGAGATAATAGTTTTGGTAAATCTGCGCATCTATCTCTTTTGCCACTTCATCAGCGTCTGTAAATTCGCCCTGCAGCGGCAAGCCAAAAGCAACATGAACGTGCCCTTTTTTACCAACAATACCACGCACAATACTTTCAATATCCTCAAACTGTGATTTCTTATACTCCCCCTTTTCTTCTTTATCATGAAGCTCCTGCGCTTTTTGCTGATCGCAGGGATCAAATTCATAAGAGACAGCAACAGGGACGATATTGAGCTGCTTAATATAATCACTAAATGCGATTTTTTTCTTTTTGCCGTTCACATAAAACATTTTAACAATAGCGGGCTCGGTTTTATCAAAACCATCTTTTGCCCGCCCTTCTCTCTGCGCAATCCAGATACTGCTGTCTTCTTGTAATGAACTAAAAATATACTCAGACAGATGCGTTAATGCTTTCATCATCTCACGCACCCCGGATACTGAACGCTTAACAATAAAGCTTTTGTTCATACGCATCAAATCAGAGACATAGGGCTTACTTAATAAATTATCACCAATGGCAATACGTACTGTTTTGAAATTTTCAGAAAATAGTGCCCAATTAACAAAAGAGGGATCCATAGCAATATCACGGTGGTTAGAAACAAAAAGGTAATTTTTGCTGGGATCGAGATGTTCAAGACCGGAATAAGAGAATTGGCTAGTGGTTGAAGCAATCATATGCTCTATGTAACCGCCAACCACTTTCTGCATTCCATCAATACTCTTAATCGCTCCCCATTTATATAAGAAATAACGACGCAATAATGGTTTTAAGATGAAACCGGTAAATCTTGCTATTTTAGAGAAACGGAAGCAGATAATTGCATCAAGAAATTCATTATTATTGATAACACGCTGAATCGCAGGCTGAATTTCATCGTCATTATAAGGCCGGATATCACTGAATTTATCTAACGAGTTAACCATCTTTTCACTCTCTATAAAATTGAAGGCGCATTTTACCTGCTTTTAAAAGGTACAGCGAGTTTAATTAATAAATAAGCGAAAACAGCATTTATGGCCAGAGCGGTTTAAACCGAAATAGTTCTTGCCGTATAAGCATTTTGTAGGTCCCGGCATCGATCTCAGATTCCTGCAAATAACCATCCAACCACTGTGCCTTAAACAAACGGGATGCACGTAGTTGATCATATTTTGCAAAGCGTACCGCCTTAAATAATATTTTCCCAACCACAGTGCGCTCTGCAAAGGCGACTTGTTCAACCTCCTCTCTTAATGCATTAATAAGGTGCGGAAAATCTTTATTAAATATTTGCTCCGCTAAGGTAAGACTTAACTTCAGGCTGGATTGTGAAACGAGTAATGCCTGCAGAGATGCCGAGTCAGTCTGTATCTCATAGAAAAAGTCATGACGTTCTTTCTCTCCTCTGTCTCTCGCCTTATCAAGACAAGCAGTGCGAACCACTTCAAAGGAGGTGAGATACTGCTGATAACTTGCCACATAGGCGAAATTAACCATAGCTGACAGCAGCATACCTTCATAAGGGCGACGATAATTTTGTTCGTGCATTAACGCGATGCAGGTCTGCCCTAAGGTTATTTCATAACGCCAGAGTTTTTTCGCAAATAAAGCGTTATGGTGACTGTAGGCATTAATACGGTATTTAAATAAAATGGCAGGTATCAGATAACGCAGCACATCCGTGCCAATTAAGCCGATTGCACTTTGAATATCGCGCACATTGCGCGGGTCCCGTCCAAGTGCCGACATAAAATTATCACTGCTGACTAAAAACAGAAGGCGGTTGCGCGTACTGATATTTAACTCGAGCAAAGAGGCTAATACCGAATAACGCGGCTCACCTGCAAGTAATTTTGTTAACAGTTCAACCGTGCTTTCTCTGAGTTGTAACTGGTCATTGATGACATTGCCGCTGTTTTCTAGCTTTTCATTAACCACGCTGAGCAGTGACTGCTGGAAATAACGCATCAATAGCGCGTTGCGTTTGTTTCTTAGCCGGTTATCTGCTTCAACACGTTCAACGCGCTGTTTTTCAACATCCAACAAAATACGCTGATTCCAGCCATTTTTGTTTTGAGATGACAAAACCTGCGGATCATCTCCTAATTCATCTTCGAGTAAACCATCGTTATACTCTTCTTCTTGATATATCTTATTTTTGCCCACTAAAAAGCGCAGAAACAATTTATTAATTGCTTCAACAAGGGACTGAGCAGTTGTCACGTTAATTTTACTGGTCATAAACGTTTATTAAATTCCCAAAAAAAGCGGGTGGCTGATTAACTATATTACTTAATTGAAAAAAAACTGAGTTGATCTAGATAAAAGCAAATGCATCACCAAAAATATGATCAGGCAATGCGCCTTGTTTCACAAAATCTTCACGGGCAATTTTTGCCATTTCAAAACGCCCGACTATGTAAATATCAAAGCCACTGAGATTGTCAAATTCATTGAGAACGGCCTGATGAACATAGCCCTGATGCCCTTGCCACTGCGCTTCAGGCAATTCAATAACAGGATGAAAATGGATGTTAGTGTGTTTTTCCGCCCATGCCACGGCCTCATTTTCAAAATAGAAATGAGAATACTCTTTTACCCCCCAATAGAGGTAAACGGGATTTTCCAATTGCAGATGCACAATTTGTTCAAGCAGAGCTTTCACATATGAAAAACCGGTGCCGCCTGCCATTAAGATGATTGGGCGTTTCGAATCTTCACGTAAATAAGCATCCCCCTTCGCTATCTCAACATCTACTTTGCCGTCACTTTGCATTTTTTCAATAACCTGCATCGCATAACTGTTTTCAGGGGTAGCACCAATATGTAATTCAATTTCATTTGTTAAGGGCGCATTGGCGATGGAGAAATGGCGCTTATCCCCCTCCCCCATTACGACCGACAGATATTGTCCCGCTTTATAAGAAACCGCTTGGGTGGGAATCAATAAGATACGATATAAAAAATCATTTAACTTTTCGATAGATTTTATAGTACAAGTAACTGGCTGCATTAATTTCTCTTTTTTAAAGTGAAGCATCTAAAAAATAACGGACAATATTTAACAAAACAGCAACAATTATGACAGGATTCCTAATTCTTGCCAAAGATCATCTATTTTTTCTTTGACCTTTTTATCCATAACAATCGGTTGCCCCCATTCTCTATCAGTTTCACCCGGCCACTTATTGGTTGCGTCCAGTCCCATCTTTGAACCTAATCCAGAAACCGGCGAGGCAAAATCTAAATAATCAATAGGGGTATTTTCAATCATAGTCGTATCACGAGCGGGATCCATACGGGTTGTGATCGCCCAGATCACATCATTCCAATCGCGCACATTGACATCGTCATCACAGACGATAATGAATTTGGTATACATAAATTGACGCAAAAAAGACCAGATGCCAAACATCACACGTTTGGCATGACCCGGATAACGTTTTTTGATTGAGACAACGGCCATTCGGTACGAGCAGCCTTCTGGCGGCAGGTAAAAATCAACAATTTCAGGAAACTGTTTTTGTAAAATAGGCACAAAGACTTCGTTGAGCGCCACCCCAAGTATGGCTGGCTCATCGGGTGGACGTCCCGTATAGGTGCTGTGATAAATCGGGTTTTCGCGATGACTGACATGGGTTACAGTCATCACCTGAAAATCATCTACCTCATTATAATAACCTGTATGATCGCCATAAGGCCCCTCAGGCGCCTCTTCACCTGGCTGCAGATAACCTTCAAGGATAATTTCAGCAGACGCCGGCACATCGAGATTATTACTCAAACTCTTGGCAACTTTAGTGCGCGAGCCGCGCAGCAAACCTGCAAAAGCATATTCAGACAAGGTATCCGGGATCGGCGTTACCGCGCCTAATATTGTCGCCGGATCGGCGCCCAGTGCCACTGAAACAGGGAAAGGTTTGCCCGGGTTGGCTTCCTGCCACTCACGATAATCAATCGCACCACCGCGATGGGATAACCAGCGCATAATTATTTTGTTTTTACCCAGCAACTGCTGGCGATAGATACCCAGATTCTGGCGCTTTTTGTAAGGCCCCTGGGTAATAGTTAAACCCCAGGTAATTAAAGGGGCAACATCGCCCGGCCAGCAGGTCATCACAGGCAGTTTAGTTAAATCGACATCGTCCCCCTGCATAATCACCTGCTGGCAGGGAGGATTACGCACGCTTTTGGTGGGCATATTTAACACTTGCTTAAATATGGGTAATTTTTCCCATAATGATTTGATGCTCTTCGGTGGCTCAGGCTCTTTTAAATAAGCAAGCCACTGCCCGACCTCTTTTAATGCGCCGACATTATCTTTGCCCATCGCCAAGGCGACACGCTCTGTTGTACCAAACAAATTGGTCAGTACAGGGATCTCATAACCTTTAGGATTTTCAAAAAGAAGCGCCGGCCCGCCAGCACGAAGTGTACGATCCGATATTTCAGTCATCTCTAAATAAGGATCAATTTCTTGGCTAATACGTTTTAATAAACCTTTTTCTTCAAGCTGATCGATAAAGTCACGTAAGTCATCAAATTTCATAACAAGCCCGCTTAAAAAATAGTGAAAAAAAACGCTACAAAAGTAGCGTTATATTATTTTGTCAACGACACCAATGCATCTATTTTGCCTTTGGATTTTTCATTGCGCTGAAAAAGTCATCGTTGGTTTTACTTAAACCCAGCTTATCAATCAAAAACTCTGTTGCGCCAGTTTCACCCATAGGATGCACAATTTTACGTAAAATCCACATCCGCTGTAATTCATCAGATTTAGTGAGCAATTCTTCACGACGAGTGCCTGAACGGGTAATATCAATAGCAGGATAAACGCGTTTTTCAGCAAGCTTACGATTGAGATGGATCTCAGAGTTACCTGTACCTTTAAACTCTTCGTAGATAACTTCGTCCATTTTAGAACCCGTATCTATCAATGCCGTTGCCAGAATAGTTAAACTCCCCCCCTCTTCAACATTACGAGCCGCACCAAAGAAACGTTTCGGGCGTTGTAAGGCATTGGCATCAACACCACCTGTTAATACCTTGCCTGAACTTGGTACCACAGTATTGTAGGCACGCGCCAAACGCGTGATCGAATCAAGCAGGATAACCACGTCTTTTTTATGCTCAACAAGACGTTTCGCTTTTTCAATTACCATCTCTGCAACCTGCACATGGCGGCTTGCTGGTTCATCGAAGGTTGATGCAACTACTTCACCACGCACTAAACGGCGCATCTCAGTTACTTCTTCTGGCCGCTCATCAATTAATAATACGATAAGCACCGCATCCGGGTAATTAATACTAATGCTCTGCGCTATATTTTGCAGTAACATCGTTTTACCCGCTTTTGGCGGAGCAACAATTAGACCACGCTGACCTTTACCAATCGGAGAGACTAAATCCAGAATTCGTGCCGTAATATCTTCGGTACTACCATTGCCATTTTCTAAACGGAAACGTTCATCAGGATGGATGGGAGTAAGGTTTTCAAAAAGGATCTTATTACGGGAGTTTTCTGGTTTGTTAAAGTTGACTTGATTGATTTTTAATAATGCAAAATAACGTTCACCATCTTTGGGCGGGCGAATCTTGCCTTCGACACTATCACCCGTTCGCAGATTGAACCTCCGAATCTGACTGGGCGAGATATAAATATCATCTGGACCAGCAAGGTATGAGCTATCGGAACTACGTAAAAATCCAAAGCCATCTTGTAATATTTCTAACACGCCAAAACCGAAAATATCTTCGCCGCTTTTAGAATGCGCTTTTAAAATTGCAAAAATAATATCTTGTTTTCTTAAACGGGCTAAATTTTCTAGCCCCATAGATTCGCCAAGATTTACAAGTTCAGCAACTGGTGTGTCTTTTAATTCAGTTAGATTCATAGTTATATAGGTATACAGATTTGAAGTGAGTGATAGTTGAAATTCGAGAATTAATTTGCTCATAATCTATGAGCTTAAAGATAGCCGGAATATAGCACTAAAATATTTATTAGTCCAGAATGGACCCATTATAGCTTATAACAGGTCCAATCTGTTTTTAATTATTTGATATTTAACTCTAAAAACTCAACAAGTTGGGTTTTTGAAAGCGCGCCAACTTTAGTTGCAGCAACTTTCCCCTCTTTAAATAATAATAATGTTGGAATGCCACGAATGCCAAATTTAGGCGGAGTTGCGCTATTTTGATCAATATTTAATTTACCGACTGTAACTTTGCCAGCGTATTCAGTAGCAACTTCACTAAGAATAGGAGCAATCATTTTGCAAGGACCACACCATTCTGCCCAAAAATCGACAAGAACAGGGCCTTCAGCGTTGAGTACATCTTGATCAAAACTTGCATCACTTAAAGTTACGATATTGTCGCTCATTTTTCTCTCCAGAAAGAATTACCAGTAAATAAATACTATAACATGGATAT
>Ga0075011_10001393_pt1 | contig 12981 bp, 10 predicted proteins | sample TARM_MetaG_T_14_FD_72354 | JGI IMG/M metagenome (GOLD analysis project Ga0075011, IMG submission 72354) | Freshwater microbial communities from Pennsylvania, USA, analyzing microbe dynamics in response to fracking - TARM_MetaG_T_14 | ecosystem: Environmental > Aquatic > Freshwater > River...
GCGAGGATCAAATACTCTTACCGTTAGTACTTGTTCCTCCGCATCAATTTGCACAAAATGACTAATATCCAATGAGAAAGAAGTATGCCCTCCCGTATGACGTCCGACAATTTGCCCATTTAAGAAAACAGTTGCTTCAAAATCTACCGCTCCAAAATTTAATTTAATTCCTTTTTTATCAAAATTAGCTGGTATGACAAATCTTTTTTTATACCAAACAATCTCATGATTTTCTTGAGTATTAATCCCACTCAACTTAGTTTGATAAACAAAAGGAACATTAATACGTTCTGGCAGTGTTTTACTAGATTCATACCATCTCTCAATCAAACCGATATTCTCATCGTCGAATGCAAACTCCCATTCTCCATTTAAATTCATCCATTTATCTCGAACGAATTGAGGTCTCGGATACTCTTCTCTTTTCATTTACTTCTTCCTCCAAACATATCTCTTAAACATTCTGCGTCTCGCCTACTTTTGCCATTCTTATCGCTTTATTTTTAGCAAAAGAAAAAGTGATTGCAATTATTAAACAAGTGATACTCACGTAATCCGTCAATAATATAAATATAATTAATAAAACTATCCAAAACTTTAATAATTTTATATTTAATTCATCATCGCTAACATATTTCTGTGTTAACACTGCATTCAATACACCTATCGTTACATATGCCATTCCATAGGTAAACATAAAATTACCTAACATCGATTGGGTTGGACCAGATAAAGTGGTTATATCCATTAAATAGAACATTGTTGTAATGATGCCAGTAACTATCTGCCAAGTGCTCGCGAGATAAATCCATAGCTTTTCAATTGTTCTTTTTTTTCGCATGCTTTCCTCTAACTCCTAACCTTTCAAACCTGCCTCTAATGACAATGATTCCATAAAATATTTTTGAGCAAATAGGTAAAGTAAGAATGTCGGAATGATTGCAATGACTGCCCCGGCTATTCCTAATCCTGGAAACGATCGATACTGACCTTGTAATAGTTGTAATCCCGGCGTGATAGTTAATTTATCAACACCATTCATAATAATAGAGGGCCATAAGAAATCATTCCAAGAGCCTGTAAAACTAAACAAAGCGGTTACAATCAATACAGGTTTTAATATAGGCAGAATAATCCGATAAAAGATTTGAAAATCATTTGCTCCATCAATTCTTGCAGACTCATCAAATGATTTCGGAATATTCAAAGCAAATTGGCGAACTAAAAATACATTACCAACACTCCCCGCTCCGGGCACTATCAAAGCTAGCTTGCTGTTTACCCAACCAAGTTCAGTCATAATGTCATAAAGCGGAATCAAGTTCACTATGCTTGGGAACATCATCGAAGCTAGCAGACATGAAAACAATACATCCTTACCCCAGAAATCCAAACGAGCATAGCCATAGGCTGCAAACGATGTGACTACGAGTACCAATAAAACATGGCTGAGTGATACTGTAACGGAGTTAAAAAACCAACTTATAATTGGTGTAGAAGGATTCTCAAAAAGAATTTCACGATAATTAGAAAGTGTCCAATTAATTGGTAAGAAACTGTACCCTAATTGACGAATTTCTGCTTCTGATTTAAAGGAAGTAAACAATCCCCACAAGATAGGATATAACCAAGCTAAAACCGCCATCAAGAGTACAACATACATAAGCGTACGCGAAATTGTTAGTTTGTTCTTTCGTTGCATATAAATCTCCCCTTAATCTTGCTTCTTCATTAAAACAAATTGGAATATGGATACAACCATTATGCAGACTCCTAACATCACTGCCATCGCAGACGCAATTCCTGCACGCGCCATTCCACTACCAAACGCATTTTGCTGTATATTCATAATCAATACTTGTGTCGAGCGATTAGGTCCTCCACCGGTTAACATAAGCGGTTGCCCATAAACATTAAATTGAGCAATAGTCGTCATGATTGTTGTATATAAAATTTGAAATCTAATGCTTGGTATAACAACTTTTGTTAACTTTTGAAAAGCATTCGCACCATCTAATTCAGCGGCTTCTAACATATCACCAGAGACACCACCAATAGCCGCTTGGTAAATAACTAAATTCCCTCCAATTGTCCACCAAACTGTTACAATCACTAGTGAAATCCAAGCCCAAGGTTGGTTACTTAATAAATTTAATTCTAAGCCAAACAAACTATTGATAGGTCCGTATGAAACACTAAGTAAAAATTGCCAAATAATCATAACAGCTGAGATGGCGAACAAGGAAGGTACATAAAAGATTGCTTGAAATAATCGATGCAATTTAGGTCGAGTTGCTAGCATAGTTGCCAATACAAGTGGCACCATAATACAAAATGGTACCGTGATTAAAACAAAGAAAAATGTATTCTGAAGCCCATTCCAAAACTGTTTATAAAAACTAGAGTCTTGATTAAATAGGATTGTTTTAAAATTCTCCAGTCCAACGAAAACAGGATCTGTGAACAAGTCCCAATCTGTAAATGATATATATATCCCATAAATAAACGGAATTAACGTAAAGACAAGAAATATCAACAAATGAGGTCCCACAAATACGGCCGGCAAAAGATTGAAGTTTTTTTTCTTATTTTGTTCATTAAACTGAGTTTTTTCCATCATTATCACCCTTTTTAATAAAAGGAGGATGAAGCATCCTCCTTTCTGTTACTCAATACATTAATAGCCCATCGTATCATTGACGATTTGTTGAATCTCGGCTAATTTTTCTTTAATATCCACATTACCTTCTAACATATCCCAAGCAGCTCCATCAATTTCTCCAAATATATGAGATGAGCCTTCATCAGTAATAATTCTGATGGCTTCTCTTGCTTCAGGTGTTTGAATTAAGAATGATTGAGGCATCGATAAATAATCTTCATTTTCCAACATGGCTAAAGAAGCGGTATTCTCCCCTGATTCTAACCATGTCATTTGATTAGTTCTTAACCAATCAACAAATTCAACTGCTGCTTGACGACGCTCATCTGGTCGGTTCTCATCGACGAACATAGCAAATTGCGACGCTCCACTGGCTTGCACAACATTATCCGCATCCCATTGTGGAGTAAATGTTTGGCCCCATTCGAAGTCTGTGATTTCTTCCATTTGACTTAACATCCAGGTGCCTTCAGGCAAGAATATTGTTTGACCGTTCATAAATTGCGCAACCGTATCTTCACCATTCTTGTTAGTGTGCCCTGCCTCATACATACTCTTAAAATGTTCTAATGTCGCCACTGCAATATCATTGTCAATCGTCAAGAATCCTTCGTCATCTGAAAAAGATCCGCCCATTTGTAAGTAAAGGTTATTAAAGTTTTGCATTGGCCAGCCAAAACCATAAGCGATAATCCCATCATTTTTCGCTGCCTCACCAGCGGTTGTTATTTCTTCATAAGTAATAATTCCATCATCCGTTGCACCCGGGACATATTGATTGACCAAATCTTGATTATAGTACATCACCCAAGTCCCCATAGTGGCTGGCAACCCATATTGGGAACCATCAACTGTCCCTACATCCCAAGCCTCAGCTAAATAATTAGTAGCATTCACTTCTGTACCTTCAATATAAGCATCCCAAGATTCCAATAAATTTTGACCTACATATTGAGAAACAGTTTCTGAGGCTACTAATGCTAAATCTGGAACACCTTCTTTAGACCTCGTCGCAGTAACTAAGCGACTATTTAATGTTGCCCCTTCCATCGCTAATAATTCTACTGGGTATGCTGGATTCGTTGCATTATACTCTTCAATATTTTGTCTAATTAAATCACCATCAGGTCCCGTAACTCCACTCCAAACCGTAATAACATTTTCCTGTGCACTCACTTCTTGATATGCTGTGGGTAATACTAAAGATAATGACATAGCTATCGCTGTTGCTAGGGTTAATTTTTTCATCATTATATTTCCTCCATCTATTTAGTTTAATTATTAACAAATGAAAACTCTAAACTCAATTCACCACAAATAAATAAACAAGTCCTCCTTTCAACATTATGAAAACTACAAGCTACCCAATTAACTAATCAGTCAATTACAAAACTTTTATATCTGACTCATTTAAATTATAATCTCTGTTTATTTTTATTGCAAACGCTTACGCTATGCAATAGACTGTATTTATATAAAAGTTAAGTGCTATACTTTAAGTTCGTTTTTTACCTTTTGATATTTACCTATAAGTAAATATCCTAAAGCAGTATATATTTTAGAGAGGATAATGATAAATGGAAATCGATACTCAAATTAGTTCACTCCCTGTACTTGAAGCCCTCGCAAGTGAATCTCGTCTAAGAATTATCAATTTATTAGCAACCGGAGAATTTAATATTAAGCAAATTGCTGAGAAACTTTTCTTATCAAGCGGTATTGTTACACGACATGTAAAACAACTAGAAGAGGCCGGTCTAATTGTGACTCATTCAGTATCCAACAAAGGAGGCAACCACAAAATTTGTCGTTTAGCCATTGATGAACTCTATGTTCGTTTTCCTGGTAAAGTCTTTCCCGATTATGAAATCCATCAAGAGAGTATTCCAGTGGGACACTTTACAGACTATTACGCAACGCCCACCTGTGGATTAGCTACTTATACTAATTACATTGGCGAACTTGATCAACCAATGAATTTTATGAACCCCCAAAGAATGGATGCTGAAATCATTTGGTTAACCAGTGGTTTTCTAGAATATAAAATTCCTAATTATTTAATCATTAGTCAACAAAAACCAGAATTATTAGAAATAATCCTAGAGATAGCTTCTGAATTTCCTATTTCTAACAATAATTGGCCATCCAGTATTGGTTTCCATATTAACGATACCTATGTCGGAAGTTGGACTATACCTGGAAATTATTCAGATGTTCGAGGCAAACTAAATCCTGATTGGTGGCCAAACAGGAATAGTCAGTACGGCCTTCTAAAGACTCTGAGAGTAACACCCCATGAAACGCTTGTTGATGGTGAAGCAATTTCACAAGTCACACTTGATGATATCAATTTAGATAGCACTCTTGTAAAAATAAAAATTGAAGTTGAAAAAAAGGATTATGCTGGAGGGCTCACTATTTTTGGTAAACGATTCGGGAATTATCCTCAGAATATTATTTATAAGATGTACTACTCAATCCTTGATTAGTCCAAAAAAATAAGCAGTTACTTTAGCTTCTTAATCATTTGAAAGATTCTAAGAAGAAAATAGTAACTGCTTATATAAATTCGTTAATGAAAAAGAGAGCCAGTGAAATTGAACCACCAGCCCCCAAATATTGAAACTTAATCTGTTGCCGATAGATAACTAAACTTCTACATCGAAATATCGTCACTCTTCGTTACTTTCATAAAGATTAACAAGGAAATAACTGTAAAGAGCGTTAAAATCGTTGATAATGCTGCGGCAATCCCGTAGTTACCACGAATAACTTCCGTATAAATTGCTACTGTCATCGTACGTGTAGGTTTGCTTCATCTGGCATTGTTGTTTCGCTCGTTCAAGTGCTTCACTAAATTGTTCCATATCGATGGGTTTCACAATAAATTCACTGACGCCATACTTAATGGCTTTCTGCGCATTCGAAAATTCACTGTAACCCGAAATAATAATCGCTGCATACATATAATCGAGTGTCTCTTCTAGTAAATCAAAAGCATCTTTAATAGGCATATTAATATCAGTAATGACAATGTCTGGATTTAACTCTTTGATTTTATCGATGCCTTCTTGACCATTACTCGCTTCACCCACCACGACACAGTCAGCGGCTTCGTAGTTAAAGCCATAAATTAAACCTTTACGAATAATCTGTTCATCTTCCACTATTAACACTCTATACATCTGTTTTTTCTCCTATCTCAATCTCTATGATTGTAAAATATTCGTCGACCTTTAATTCGAAACGCGATTCTGGATACATCAATTGCAGTCGTCTTTTACTGTTCATTAAGCCATGATGGTTGCCTAACATTTGATTCCGTTGTAGCTGATGATTGATTTGACTTGCTTTGTGTAGTTCTAAAGCTTGACCATTGTCTATTACGCGTAACACATACGTACCATCAAGACGTTGTTCTCCTTCAATTGAGATACTCAAATCCTGGCGATGTTTAAAGCCGTACTTGAGACTATTTTCAATTAATGGAAGCAAGAACAATTTTGGTACCGGTAATTGCTTACAGGCTTCATCTAGTTTGATTACATAGTTAAAATACTGAAAACGCGCTTTACTAATTTCAAGATACTCTTTTAAATAATCGATATCGGACTCCATCGTAATCTCTGTATTTTTTTCCTCGATACTGTATCGAAGTATCGTCGTCAGACGTAAAATTAATTGATTAGCTAAAGCCGTATCAAATAATATCGCCGCACGAATCACTTCCAATGTATTATACAAAAAGTGGGGATGAAACTGCGCCTCCAATTTCTTACGTTCAGCCACCATACTTTCCTTTAATAAATTAATATTCTGTCGATTGCTGTCGGAAAGTTCCTCTAACATTTGATTAATTTTATCGGTAATGATTCCAAATTCATCATCTGTTTGGATCGATAATCGTTTAGTGGCATCACCTTTTAAAGCCTTCATTTCTTGTGACAACAGTTCAACCGAGCGGGCATTTTTATAGGAAATCCGCTTAGAGAATACGAACGCAAATACCACGAGTAAAACGGCTAATAACAGCACCACTAACGTACTGATGGTCACATAAGATGGGTTGATTAGTCTTTGTTGATAGACCGTTAAGTATAAGTCTGGTGTCAATTGGCTTCTTTTAGCATAATAGACCGCATCTTTATAAGTAAATTTCTTATCAAACAGCTGACGATCGACTTTCTCTAAACTTCCCTTGATAAATTGACTCGAACTAGAAGAAAAGACATTATCATATCGATCCGAAATAATAAATTGCGCTTGAATTTTATTCAGTTGAGAGCGAACTTCTTTCCCATCAATCACATAAGCAGCGAAGCCCTTGTTATCATCTAACGGCGTCATCAAAATAAGATTATGATTCCGATTGCGATCCATATACAAGCGTTGAAGTATTTCGGTTTCATCCGATAAGTTATCAGCTAGAATTTGAATATAATTCTTGAACACACCATCTTCATCAAATTTATTGTTAGTCGCAAACGCAATATCTAATGAAGAATCCAACAGAATCAAATCACCTTTAAGCGTTTGTTGCGAATTAAATGAATAGTAGTTCCCATAAATCGAACTCTCATTAATCTTCTGCTCTAGATATGCCGAATAAATACTCTCTCTGTTCTCCATCAACTGACTCTCATACTGTTGCAAACTTGACGTGACTAATGAGCGCGTTGTCGCTTCTGTTGTGTCTAGCTGCATGTCAATGGATACTCGATTAAACACGATAAAAATCGCAACCAACACAAAGCTTATAATGGCAATTAATGCACCAGAGTACATGAGGATTTCTTTTCTTAAGCGTTGTTGAAAATGATTCTCTTTCATATGCGCCTCCTTTTAAAACAATAAGTGTAGTATAGCATGTTTTTTGGTTGCGGTTTCAAATTTATGGATTATAAAAAACCTTGCTATCCTCTATTGATGATATCAAGGTTTTAGCTTAACAATTAAAGTGAAAATTAATACTATTAATTTATTTGTTTCCTGTATTTTTTTCAAATGTTAACACTAACATAAACGCTAGAACAGCAAAGATTCATATCATTACATAATTAGTTAAAGATCCAAGAAAGATCCTTGAACCTCCGAAATCAGCGTCTGAGATTGTTGCGTAGGTAAATCCTAAATATCCTAGAACTGGCATTAAGATTACTGGGAAGAAACTAATTTGCACTCCTTGTAAGAATCCTCCGCCTGTAGAATCCGCACACTTCCCAAATTTCGAATTCACTAAGAAGCTTGGTAAAAAGTTAATTACGAAATTATATACTCTATTTAAATTAAGTTAGACATACAAGCACTACCTATTCACCAAATAATTATACAGCTCAAACGAAACAGGGTATTCTAGTTCAAAGTCGATTGTCACTACTGGCACCGTTTCTTCTTTCTTTGCCATTGTCGTTTGCTTCTCACTACCCTTAATTGGCTTTAATTTGCCTAAATAGTAAAACTCTCCCTTTTCAAGCTCATCTTTCTGTATAAATAAATGCACATCGATGCCTTTATTCTGACTTTCAATGATGCTGACTACTTCTTTAGAGTCTAATCGTAAATTACTTCTTGTATACCAATGGAAGATTCTCTCATTTATAAACGTATCGCCGTATTGGGTAGTCTCGCTAATGTGTTCACTCTTATGGTAATTGACAAAGATTGGACAAGTTTGATGCTTCACTTGATATCCATAAATCGTAGAACTATCATCTTGATCCCAGAGTAAAAGTCGACAAACATCTTTTCTGGTATATTTTGCACCAAGCATCAACGGTGAAGGTGTATACCCCGTCGGATATACTTTACTGTTATACAAGCCGACTTTTAATACATCCTGTACTAAGGCATAAAATTGTTCATTCTTCAGCAAGTCTTTAAATAAGCGATTAAAATCAACCAACTTGCTATCAATCTCGATAAAGGTTTCGCCATATTTTTGGCGTGCGGCTTGTTTGTAAAAACTTAACGCTAATACGTTTAAGCATGATTCTATTTCTTTATCCGAAAATATAATGTTTTCATCCTTAAATTTCCCCTTAATCTCTTCCAAGCTCATAGCCGATCCATGCTTAATTAATTCTCTTATTAAAACAAGTTCATGCGGTCTTTTACCATTCATCAACTCTAGCGTTAAAAATTGTAAGATTTTTTCTCCATATTCAGTAAACATCGATAAAGCATCTTCTGACTCAAACTTGCGAATCACATCTCCATAATGTTTAAATGCACTATTTTTGAAAAATATACTAGGCTCCATGTTATCTTGCTCAATGAAATCAAATAACATTGGAATTCTACCTATTCTGTTTTTTACCGTTAAATAATTCTCTCTAAGATTCGTCAATACTGATAAATTCGTTGCTCTGATTGATTTGAACACTTCTTTCTGAGCTACTTCTTCAAAGTTCACGGTCGTCATGCCCTTTAACTGATGTTGTTTGGAAGTGTTTCGACGTAAATTATCTTTATTCATCGAATGATCACCGTACAAAGCCATTGGAATTAAGTAGTTATTCCGGTAATTACCAATAAAATCTACAATTGTAACAAATTCTTTCGATTCATGCTTTCTCAAACCACGACCAAGTTGTTGAATGAATATAATGCTAGATTGCGTATCCCGTAATAAAACAACTTGGTTTACTGCTGGGATATCAATCCCTTCGTTAAAGATATCGACCGTCAGAATATAATCTAAATTGCCATTTTCTAACTGTGAGACTGCATGTTCTCTCTCTTCTTGCGTGTGATCTCCAGTTAAAGCGGTTGTTCGAAGCCCCTTTTGATTGAACTTCATCGATAATTCATGTGCTTCAATTTTTGAAGAACAGAACATCAGCCCTTTTACCTTATCCCCGCTAACACCATAGAACTCTGTTTTATCCATGATATGTTTTACACGTTCTTCAGAAGCCAAACGATTAATATTCGTATGCTCATCAATTAAATGACCATTATAGCGCAGTTCACTTACGCCAAAATATAAAAATGGACACAGCATGTCTTCTTCTAACGCTGCTTGTAGACGAATTTCATAGGCTATATTGTAATCGAATAATTCGTAAATATTCTTGCCATCCGTTCTTTCTGGAGTTGCGGTCATCCCAACTAAAAACTCCGGATCAAAGTGCTCAATTACTTTTAAATACGTACTAGCTTGCGCTTTATGTACCTCATCAATCAAAATATAATCAAATAAGTGCTTATCCATCATCTGCAAATTGTCATCTTGAGATAATGTTTGAATTGTTGTAAAAATATACTTTTTATCGGTAATATCCATCCCACTTTTATAAATACAAGTATCCTTCTCTTCAAACCCTATCACTCGTTTATAATCTGCTTGAGCTTTTCGTAATATTTGTTCACGATGGACTACGAATAAAAACTTGTTAGGTTTAAATTCTCTTACGTCGAATGCTGACAGATATGTTTTACCAGTCCCAGTAGCACTAATAATCAATGCTTTTTTTGCACCTTGCACACGCATATTTTTTAATCCTTGAAGTGCTTCTTGTTGCATTGAATTTGGCTGTATATCACTACCATATAAACCATCATCAACTTTAATCTGATCAATTATTCTAGTCGTAATTAATGGTTTTCTTTCTTTTGCATAATGTTCAATTAACTCTGGAGTCAGTAATTCTGATTGTTCCCATAGACTATCATATTCCAATTTTGTTTTAGCAATAAAATCACCATTATCTGTTGAAGTCAGCTTGATATTCCACTCATAATTTTGTTTCATTGCACCATGTGTTAAGTTTGAACTGCCAACAATTACGACTTGTTCATATTCATGCTCAAACAGATAGACTTTCGAATGCATGTTTAACTCTGGATTAGCTAATCTGACTTCGACATTGCTTAATTTCAATAATTCTTTCATGGCTAAAGGATCATTGAACCCCAAATAAGGTGAAATTAAGATACGCCCTTTACCACCTTTATCTAAAAAATCCGCCAACTGTACTTTAAGCATTGCGATACCTGCTTGTGTCACAAACGCCACACTAATCGAAAAAAAATGACACTTACTTAACTCATTTTGAATTTGAGTTAATACAAACTGTCCCTCATCCGGTTTATTCATTACAATTTCTGGTCCGTGTCCACCGTTACGATAATTCAAATTATGAATAAAACCATATTGTAAAGATTGTAGCAATTCACCTTCAAAAATCTCTTGTTTTCTATTCAAATCAACCACACCCCAACATCGTAATATAAATTCTATTGATTAAAACGCATCTTACTTAATTGCTTAACAATCGGAATATCTGCCGGTGCCCATTCTACTTCAAAGAGTTCTTCTGGACTTAACCATCTTATTTCTTGATGTTCTGTTAATACAGGTTCACCTGATTTTAAGTTGCCAATAATTGTTGATAAATTAACCACTCCAAAATCATATTCATAGGACACCGCATCAAATATAGTTGTTTCTAATTCCACTTCAATTAATAATTCTTCACTTAACTCTCTTATAAGCGCTTGATGTGGCGTTTCGCCTTGCTCAATCTTCCCACCCGGAAACTCCCAAAGATAAGGCAGTGACTTTTCCCCTCCGCGTTGCGCGCATAAAATTCGTCCCTCTTTAATTAATATCGCACCGACCACTTTAATAATTTTCTTCATCAAAATACTCCCTTTTAAATTATTGCATCTTTTATGTTCAATTTGTTAATATAGATCAATCATACCATTTTGTAGGAATTTTGAATTAAGATATTTTAGTATTTTCAATACCTTTTGTCATAAAAGTGAAACTAAAGCCAAAAAAGCAATTGCTCACCTCATGACTTGCTGTAGAACTTTCAGTTAATGTTACTGCGGAATTCTAACTGTTTAAACCTTAAATTTCAAACTATTATAAAAAAACTCTAACAAATTTTGTTTGAATAAAAATTTTTTAGAGTTGCATAATGAAGTCTTGTTTGAATTTAATACTATTTACTGATTTCTACCTTCTTATACTTCTTCCCTATCACAAACGGAATAAGGAGTGATGTAATAATAGAGGTAAATAATATTTGTGAACTAGCTGAAGTGACATATGGTTCAATTTCTGGAAATACATGCACAATTGTTGGCGCCACGATTGTTGATACACCTGCTACTGACATCATCGCAAAAGCCGATAAACAGTCCTGCTTCAACCATTTTGTATCGGCTATATACAGAACTGACATCGCCAATAAGAAAACGACAGTCAATAGAATTCCTGCACCACCGGATTTCAAAGCTTCCATAAAGTTCATGCTTTGTCCTAAGTTCCAACCTAAAAATGGTAATAAGGCTCCTACTAATGGACCAAATAATTTGCCGAAAGCGGGGTCAATATTTCCCAAGATAAAACCAATCACCAATGGAAATAAAGCTGACAATATGTGAGACCAATTAATACTGGCCAAACCTTCTGTTGAAAAAAAAGTGCTATAAATAATCATGGGTAGCATCGGAAGCGTAACTGACGTTGATAAGCCTATAATCATGCCATCTTCTTCATAGCCATACTCTTCTAATATAGACAGCTGCATTGCTGGGTTGACACTAAACATCGCCGCTACAAAAGCAACTCCAGAAATTCCCCAAACTCCTTGATGCCCAAATAAAGCCAAGAAAATAAATGACAATATAGTTGCGAAGACTATTTTGACTAACAATAAGGCTCCTTGATGTTTTAATAAACGTTTCAAAATTTGAATGTTAATTCGTGATCCTGTCGCAAAAGCTAATAAACCTGAAATAATATTAACACCAGCACTACTAAACATCGCTTCAGTAAAGCCTCCTACTTTAAATAAATCAGGCCAAAAAGTATATAACACCATACTGACAATTAGTGGGGCTAGAATCGTTCCGGCTGGTACTTTATTGATTAGTTTCAACACAAGCCTCAACTCCTCTATTTTATTAATTCTCATTGTATATTTATAACGCTTATATAACCAACTTTATTTCCTTTAGTTGCTACAGTTATTATAAAGTTGCCAATAAATTATTAATAGCGGAGTAAGGTGCACAGAGTCTATCATCTCAATCCCTTTAAACACTCTCCCTACGCTCGATGTCATTAAATTCCGTTTATCAGTTTTAACTTAATAATGAAAAACTACTTTGGTTGAACGACCATGCGTAGCACAGCGAAGTAGGCATCCCCAAACCGATTAAGCTGGAAAAGCCTCATAAACATGAGGTTTTGAATGCGACTACCACCTTGGAAAAACAATAAGCTGGGCGAAGTATAAGAGGTGTTTATTCCTTATAAAACTCAAAAAGGCAAGCCCTAGCTCACCTCACAATATATATTC
>Ga0075011_10001394_pt1 | contig 12978 bp, 12 predicted proteins | sample TARM_MetaG_T_14_FD_72354 | JGI IMG/M metagenome (GOLD analysis project Ga0075011, IMG submission 72354) | Freshwater microbial communities from Pennsylvania, USA, analyzing microbe dynamics in response to fracking - TARM_MetaG_T_14 | ecosystem: Environmental > Aquatic > Freshwater > River...
ATATTATACAGCTTATAATACAATTTGTCAAGTATTATTTTGTAAAAGTAAAAACCCTAACACAGTTAGGGTGTTGATACTACTTATTGGTCTCCCATGTTTCAAGACCAGTAAGAACTTGCTTAACCAACATCTCTAATGGAACGCCTGTATTTACAGACATAATCTGTAATGACACCAATGCTGATTGTACTAGGTCATCTCCATCAACAGGAACAGAGTGTCCACGATAGATTTTAGTAAATACCCAATGTCCTTGTTCGTCATCAAACGTTAAAGTGTATTGTGTGCCACGGTATTTCTCAATCTCTTTCTTAACTTCTTTATTAACAATATCTTGCTTGTTATTCTTTGGTTGTTTCTTAGTCATACTAATATTAATCTCCTTCATATAATAAATCAAAGCAAGCCATTACAGCTTGCTTATTAGTTTTTATTTAAACTCAAAACCTTTATGTGTCTTTTGTTCGCCAGCTAGCACACGGTCAATTACATCTAAGTCTAACTCATGTTCAGTAGCAAAGTCTACTAACTCATCTTCAGTTGTTAGTTCTGTTTCTTCATTTGTCTTAATATTGATTGCTGTGATTGTTTTAAACTCATCAGATTCTGTTTGAGTTTCTGGTTCTGGTTCAACTGTTTTCTCTACATCAGTTTCTTGAGTGTCCTCAGAGGATGCTTCTGGTGATTCAGCCACCACTTCATCATCTTCAGCTTTTGAAACAGACTCAAAAACGTTCTCTGCGACTTCCTCATCGCCAGTATTCTGTACATGAGTTAGCTCACTAGCATTAACTACAATTACTTTTCCTGTATGGTCTTTCACAACAGCTTTCAAAGTTCCAGCATAATCAAAATACCGAACGACTGTTACATATTCATTTCCTAAAAATTTCTTATTCTCCATTTTCTAAATTCCCTTCCTTATTATAAATCATATCAATAAAATAACCTAAATTAACTTGCTCTGTCTTGCTTGCATCCTTCTTAAGTGTAGAGGTAATTGTCTTTGGTGTTGTAATTAAACAACAATAATCTGATGCACGAGTGATTGCCGTATAAAGCAATTGTCTTGAGTTCAACATGTAGTGGAACGGTAATGATACGATTACAGACTTGATTGTAGAACCTTGTGACTTGTGGATAGTAATAGCGTAACCTAATTGAATCTTATTATCTTTCTCATTCACAGGTACGCTTACAGTACCAATACCGTCCATCTCAATGATTAGAAAGGAATCCTTACCGTCATCTTCAATTCTAAGTAACTTACCAGTATTACCATTGTATATTGGCATTGGATTTCCGTCAACATCTGATATTTTTCTGTCGTTCTTTGTATTGATAATTCTATCACCTTCACGAAGAATGTAGTGTTCATTATCTTTACCAAAGGTAATCTTGAACTCCTTCAAGTTCTCGTTAGATGGATTAGCAATCATTTGAGCGACTGTGTTTAGATGATAAGTAGAGTTCTTACCAGAGTTCTTTGTTGCTGATAGAATCTGTGTATTCTCAACACCATACATCTCAATAGAATCTTTAAATCGTTTAAGCGTGTACTTATACATTGATTCTTCTGCATTGTTGTTTAGGAATACATACTCTAAATCTTGATACTCTCCATACCGTTTGTTAGTATTGGACTTAACAGTTACATCCTCATTAAGGTAACCTTCACGAATAGGAACACTATGTGTAATAATAGCTGAACCTTGTGCTTGACGTTGAATCTTAGTCAATGTGAATGATGGAATAATGTTAGAGTAGATGATTGAGTTCATTACTCCAACAGAAATAGATTCCAACTGTTTACTATCCCCTAACATGATTAACTTAGACTTTGGCTTCATTGCTTTCAGTAATGCATTGAAGATTCTTAAATCAACCATAGACAATTCTTCTAATACTATTATATCATATTCCAAAGGTTTTTGCAAATTGAATTGTTGTGGAGTCCCATACATCAATAGTGAGTGTAATGTCTTAGCTTGGTTGCTTGTGGCTCTCATGATGTTATCAGATGCTTTACCAGATAAGGCAGTTGATATTACTGAATAACCATTATCTCTATAAGTGTTGATAATACCATTCATCATTGTTGTCTTACCAGAACCAGCTAGACCTTGAATCAAGCTAATGTTACTATCAAATACTAATCTCATAGCATCTTTCTGGTCATCATTAAAGTCGAACCCTTGTCGCTTTTCTACCTTCTCAATTGTTGAATCAATGTTCAAAATCTTAAAGTTGTTCTCTGACTGAACTCTCTCTACTAACATATTTGCAGTATCATATTCTAAAGATGCATTCTCTTTAGTTGTAATTCTGTTGCTACCATTACGACCCTTGATTATCATATACTCATCTGATGTATTGATATGGTTCATTAAATCTTCCCAATCAACTTCACCAATGTATTTCTTAACCTTCTCTTGTAATTGCATACCGTTAATCCATGTGTTACCATTAAAGAATTCTTCTTCAAACAAGTATTTAACATATGCTTTAATTCTTCTCTTATCCTTCATGGCACTCTGTGAGTAGTTTTCGCTACTCAAGAATGCTGAATCAGCCTTCATAAAACCAAACCCAGGCACATCTGATAGCTTGTATGGGTTGTCCTTAATCTCTTTAATAGCTAAGTCAATACTGTTATTGTAATGCTCTAACACCTTGTAAATAGATTTATTGGTTAATTTGAAAGGTTTTAAAGCTGTTATCAATGGTGAAATGTCAACTTGGCTCATGTGCGTTTCTAAGATTGAATTGGCACGAAACTCTCCAACACCTTTAACTGCTGTTAGCGCTTCAACATCTCCATCATTTAATACCTTGATAGGGTCATCCAACTGCTCAATCATAGCATCAGCTATTGACTCTGCCACAATTGAGTGTAGATAATCACTAACACCTTGTTTATCCATGTTGCTAAAGTCAATATCTCTACGAACAACATCTGCCCAGTATGTATCTGGGTACTTTGGGTCTTGACTATCTTTACCACTAATGTAGTATTTTACATCTTGGATTGCATAATAGTTACCTTTAAAAGAAACTTCCTTCCCAGATTCAGCTAACTTAAACTTGGCAATTGTAAATCCATTCTTATAAAATAATACCCTTGTGCAGATAGCCAATACATCTTCTAATCTATCTTGCATTGCTATGCCCCTCTCACTACTTACTTAATGATAGCTTGTTCAATCACGTCATCATCAAAATTATAAGCTACCAATTCTAATGTTCTGTTGTCAATAATAATAATCTTGTTGAATTGTTTCTGTTTATTAACTGTTTCTGCATCTGTTACACCAGATAAATCATCATTCAACAAACGGTAAACTCCATCTTCGTATGAGTAGATAAAGTCTAACTCATAACCTAATTCTCGTAACAACTGTGATACTCGGAATCCATCTCGTAATCGTGCTTTATATGTTTTCATTAATAATCTTCTCCTTTAAATCTTGGCATCTTAATATTCTTCAATTCGATATTTCCGTATTTCTCAATGACTTCTTTCTTGGTCATTCCATGCTCTCTTTGGCAATGAATGTTTGTTACTGCATCTAATTTTGCTTTACATACTGGACAAATTTCCATTTCTACATACATATTTATTTTACCCCCGTGCTTCCAAATCCACCGTTACGAACATCTGATGTAGGCATATCATTGTCTACTGTTAAATAATTTAAGAAAATCCCTTGTGCAATACGCTCACCAGCATTAATCTCTACATTCTTATCTGATAAGTTTAGTAATGCTACCATAATGTGACCTTCATTTCCTTCGTTGTTATAGTAATCTGAATCAATAATACCTACTGATTGTGGAATGATTACTTGGTTTTTAGATGCAAAAGATGAACGCATTTGTAATTGTAAATACTCATCTTTACCCATATAAGACTTAACTCCAGTAGGAACAATCTGAACTTTACCTGGCTCTAATACTACGCTTTCAGCAGATTTAAAATCATACCCAGCTGAACCTGTTGTACCTCGTACTGGCAATAAGTATTCATGCCCCTTGTAATCTGTAATTAACTCAAAACCCCGTGTCTTTGTCATTTAATTTCCTCCTAATTGATTTATACTCTTATTATAGACTGTTCTAATTATAATGTCAACACTTTTTTAAAAATAAATATAGCATGTTTCTATGCTATATTTATCCATTTACTTATCGCTACTGTTGTCTATCAATTGCTCGTTTCAAGTAAAACTCTGCCTTCTCTAAGTCTTGTTTCTTAGCACCTTTAAAGTTCGCACGAGCTAAGTATTTAATAGTTGTACCTACTAAATACGCTTCAACTGGGTCATCATAACCTCTTACAATATCCTCGATAATATCAATTGTTTCAAATTTGCCTTGGTTGTAATGTGGTGGATGATTTACCATATCTTTATCTGAAACTTCTTTACCAGATGGCATGCTAAATGAATATGTAGTAGAACTTCTCACAATCTCTGGCTCATCCTCGTTCTCGGATTCTACATTAGCTTTTGCAATATATCCCATTGTTTGCTTATCAGATTTAACGTCATCTGAAGTAATCCATTCATATAGTGAGAGTGGGCTATTTGCACTTATAAACACTTTATATTCATCATCTTCATCTTCATCATCATCATCTTCGTCATAAAAACCATTATAATCTTCATCGTAACCATAATCATCTTCGTCATAGTCATTATAAAAATCTTCATAAAAATCTTCAAGTGTTTCTACAATAATATCCATAGTTGAATCTATACCAAAAACTTGCATAGCATTATTAATTGGTTGGTCTGATAGCTGTTTGAATTTACATTCCCAATAGCCACTATACTCACCTTCACTATAAACATTCTTCCACTCAAAATCATCAGCATTATCCTTTACATACTCTACTAATTCCTCTTTTGTTCGTTTAATATTTTCTTCTGAAAACATATTACCCCTCCTTGATTTTTGTTTTAGATGACGGTTGATATTTTACCCCATACTTAGATGGTACTAGTGTGTTTAAATACTCTTTGTGTGAGCCTTCAAACTTCTCAACCATAGCCTTAAATAACTTAGCTGTTGCACGAGCATCATTTACTGCACGGTGAGCATTATCTAACTGGATATGATAGTAATCAACTACATCTCCAAGCTTATGAGATTTAAGCTCTGTGTTTAACCCTCGTGACATAGATAGTGTATCATAGAATAATTCAGATGAAACACCCCACTTCTTAACGAATTGTGAATCGAATTCAGCATTATGATATACCATAATAGCATCATCACAAATCTCTTTCACAATGTTTTGTACAGATGTTTCTGGTTCTCCATACATATTAATCATATCATCTGTGATACCTGTAATCTCTACAATCTTCTTAGGTAGCTCAATCAAACTAATATCTCCATCTCGGAATGGTTTAACTAGCATTGATAATGAACCAACCTCATCTAAGTTACCATCTAATACTACTAGACCTACTTCAATGATGTCATCATCAAATGAATTAAAGCCAGTAGTTTCAACATCTAATACTACAATCTTCTTCTTGAATAACATTTCATCTCTCCCCATATTTGATATACTCTAATATTAACATCATCAGATGCATATGTCAACTATTAATTAGTCAACATTTACATCTTTTTCATCTTTATCCTCACGAATACCTTTGATTGTTGGGAAGCGTAAACTAATCTCGTCATTGTTTTGATTTGTACTTTCAGAGAAAAAGTCAATCTGTACAATACGATTAATCATTTCATCACGTTTTGCCCAATACTCATTACGTTGTTCATCTGTAAACCCAGACCCAACTTTAACTTCATTTCCGTTATAGTCCACAATCAGTCCTCCTAGTGTGCCTTCGTATTTACCTTGTCCTTCAAAATATCCTGTAACAACTAAATCAGCAGAATGAAACTCTTTAACTTTTAATAAATACTTAGTTCTACCAAATTGGTAGTTGGCAGAGTTGTCATTTACCATTGCACCCTCTTTACCTTCTTCGATTAAGTCATGTGCAATCTTCTCAATTTGTTCTGTGTCGCTACCAGAGTATAAAGCTGGTACTAGTTTCAACCATTCTTGGTCATCAGCGATTGAGAAAAGGCTGTCTAAAGTTTTACGTCTTTCAGAATACGGTAATGGTTTCGACATGTCATTGCTTAAGAATGTTTCTCGTGGGATAATATCGAACACATGGAATACTAATCCTGTTTTCTCTCCATTCTTACGAATGATTTTGCTAGTTTCATTGAATAAATCATCAGTTTCACCCTTTTGAACAATGATTTCTCCATCTAAAACCACTCCAGAATTGAATGTAGCACGTCCTAAAATGTTAGTTTTACCAACCCAGTTTTTCACAGAATCTTCAATCTCCGTTAATCTAAGAACGTCATTTCCTTTTCGAGTGAAAAAGTCAACAAATCCCATATCGTCTACCACACAGAGCGTTCTATGCCCGTCTAGCTTCTCTGTAACTGTGAACTCAGCTGGAATGCTATTTTTATACTTGTCAAATGAGTGCGATAATTGTACTTTAAACTCTGGAATAAACTTGTAACCCAATGCTTTGTTGACTGTGCTAGCAGTAACACCAATCTTTAAAGTCTTAGTGAATAAGCTATTCAAGAATCGTTGCTCATCTCTATTAATACCATCTTCTGTTTTGTTAACAGCACTCTCAATATATTCTTGTACATTCTTGATGTCTACATCTCGACCAGTGTCATAGTTTGATAGATAGTCGAACACTTGTTTGGGTGTAGTGAGTGTTGTATCTTTTTGTACATTAATTGTTTTTTTAATTTTTGTTCGTGAAATTCCTGTATGAATAAATGGGTTAAACAAGAAGTAAAAAGCTTCTAAGATTGTATCATTATCATGAAAAGATGCAATGATTTCCTCTTTCTCTTTGCGACTTGTTGTTGAGCCAATACGGTCAAATACCGCTTTAATTACATCTGCATTAGTATCTCTCATTAAATAGTTTCCCCTTTTTTGTTTTTCGAATCAATATAATCTTTTAAATCGTCAATGTAATATGGCGAAGGAATCATAGCCCCTCTAAAGTCTTTAATGTCTTTCTCTTTAATCAAGCCAAGGTCTGTAACATAAACTAACTCATCTTCTTCGATAACGTTTCCGTTAATATCTTTATACTCCATACCATTCCTCCATTGTGCAAATATCAAGTACATCATTATCAAAATCTGGAACAAAATTCGCAAGGATATAAGTATTGCCGTCATCAATCATATCAGTTTCAAATAAGCATACCCTTACCCAATCCTCGTCCTCATCATCTTCATCTATATAAAAGAAAGGAACGATTACATAATCCGTATCTACGACACCGTAAATTGTTTTCCTATAAAGCTCCTTGTACACATTAACCATATCGTGTTCACTATCTACTAAAACCGCATTCATCAAGCTGTCTGTTAGGTCGATGAAGTCTAACTCTGCATCTCGTGCCGAAGTAGTAAATCTATAACCTTGTTGAATATTAACTTTATACATCTGTAATAAAACCCCCTTTCCTTAATTCTAACATATATAAATAGCTATGTCAAACTATTTTCTATTCGTATTTCGAATATATTTAATAGAATTTAACCACAATTCTTTCTCCGTGTCTGACGTTTTCCACCCGTCAGTTGTTTTCTTGATTTTACCCTTGGTTTCACTTTCAATAACCTGTACAATATCTCCACCCTTGGTAGGTACATTACGGTACATCTTAGCTGGAACTTTAGCAGTAACAGTAACACCTTTATTGATGTTATGGATGGTCAACATAGTGTATGATTTTGTTTCTTTGTCTACGCTAACTACAAACGCAAATTGAGGTGGAATAGATTCATCATGAATAGTTACACGCTCTAAATACTGCATCTGATTATCACAAATTTCATAGATATTGTACTGCTCATCTTTAGCTGACTGTTCAAAAGCTAATACATCTTGATACTTCAATGCTTTGTTTTTGTAAGTCTTGTTGTTTGGTTTGTAATCTTTCTTGAACTTATCATAAATCTTTTCAAGTTTCTTACCTCCACCAAACTCACTAAAGTAGTCTAAGCGAATAAGTGATAACATCTGTGTTTTGTTGATTGATAGCTTATCAGATGTTTCAACAACATTATCTTGATTCTCTTTTCGTGCATCTTTAATATCTTTGTCTAGCTCTTTAACTTCATCTTCACTCATAGACAATACAGAGAACTTGTCGTACTCTTTACCGTTTATAGATAGGCTAAAATCATCATGAATATCAACTAACAAGTCAGTAAATGATTTATAATCTCTATCACGCAAAGTGTATAGTTGGTCACCAACCTTAATGTTATTACCTTTGATTGCTCCTGTACCTTCATAAATATCGTTGTTGTCCGTGTCCATAAAGTAATCTCCACGAGAATATCTGAACTTGACTGGATTGATTGAGATATTTAACTTGTCTGCTAGTTTAGTTAATGTGTTTACTTTATCTAAACTGTTTCTCCAAATGATGAATCCAGCAGTCAACCATTCAAGTGGGTGATACTTACGCAACCAAGCAGTTTCATATGAGATATATGAGTAAGCTACCGCATGTGACTTGTTAAATGAATAAGCAGATGAGTCAATGATAATCTGTGCTAGACCATCAACAGTTTCAATTACTTCTTCCTTATCCTTGCTAGGATAATCACTCATGATTTTGTTTACAAGTGTTTCCTTAAACTCTGGAATCCAGTTGTTGATTACTTCTGCATCTTTGTGTCCGATAGCTCGTCTGATAATGTCGGCTTGAGAACCACTAAAGCCAGCATACTTAATCAAGTTAATTGTTTGTTCCTGGTAAATAACGTGACCGAATGAATCTGATAAGATTTCGTCAATCTCTGGGATGTCATAATCTCTTGAGATACCATTTAATACGTCCGACATAATCGAAGCTGAACCTGGTCTAATTACGGCAGTTGTAATAGAGATTAAATCAATTACAGTAATATCTGGAGATGTTTCACGAATACGAGCCAATGATTCATCACTCATAATCTTTTGAATTGCATGTTCTTGCTCTTCCAACTGGAAGATAGTTAGCGTACCATTGTAAAGAATATCATCTCTAATAGACCAATCATTCCAATCAATATGTTCTGATTGTGAGTGGATTCGAGGGATGCCAGCGAGCTTAATAGCTTCATGTGACCAACCTAATGTTGATAGACCTAACACATCTAGTTTAACCATCTTCATTTTCTCTACTAACTCCATGTTAATAGTTGTAACTGGATAGTCGAATCCTTTGACCATTGTTGTGCCAATGTATTCTTCTAGGTTCAAGTCTGATACTAAGATTGCACTAGCATGACGACCAACAGATGTAACAACACCTTTAATCATTTTAGCTCGCTCCATCAAGTCTGGATACTTCTCAAAAGCAGAACGAGGTACATCCTCAAAATCTGCGTTATTAGGTAAGGCAACAGTGATACTAGAAATCTCTTTATCATCATATCCCATGCCCCTGCCAATCGCATTGATAGCACTCTTAACACCAAACGTACCGTATGTTATTACAGCCGCACAATCTAGCTTATCATGAGTAAGTAAGAACTGTTGAACACGTTCTCTATCTTGGTTAGTCCAATCGCTATCAATATCAGCTAAACTGATTCTGTCCTTGTTCATAAAACGTTCAAACAGTAGTTCGTGTTTAAGTGGATTGATGTCAGTAATGTTTAATAACCACGCAACAACAGAACCACCACTTGAATTATGTACAGCAGACATATTTGTAACGTAAGAATGATTATTCTCTACTGTTATATCATATACATCTTCTCCACCTTGAATGGTATTGATTTCCTTAACTCTCTTGTATACATATTCATCGTCAGCTGTCGTGAATGTACTTGTACATACAAAGTCTGATGGAGAATAAATTTGCCACGATACTGCATTATTCTTAACTAAACCAGTTCCAGTATGCGCTTCTCTTTTAACGAGTGATGTTGGTACATTCAATTGAGATAAAATAAGTTTTATTTGGTTAATTAATTTAATAGATGTTGATGTATACGTTGCTTTCGATTTCTGCATACTTCCATCAGCTGTATAAAGTCCTCTTATCAACTCTCTCTTAAGGTCATCACTCAAGTCAAATACCCAATTAGGTAAGGATTTTGTTTGTGCTGTGTAGTTGTACTCTTTCCAGAAATCTCTGATAAATGTTCCTACAATATTAGAGTAAAAATTATATTGAACAAGCTTTTTAGTTTTGTGGAACAAAGGTTTTGCACTACTACCACCAAAAACACCTGTAAATAATTCATTAATATACTCATGTGGTTCTTCTACATTGAAGCATACACCCACATCTCCATATTTATGTTTACTTTGGTTTAACCATCCATCACCAGTCATTAAACCTAGCAAGTACATAAGATTATCGTCAATTTTTACATATCTTTTAATCTTCTTGGTAACCGTCTGATTATCTTGTAGGTACTGTTTCCATTCCTCAAGGGTATCAAATTCTTCACCTAAGTATGCCCATAGTTTATTTAATGTTTCCTCTTTTGTTCCTTTAGGGTTTCTCAAGTAGTTATTGATGGTACTTCTTGCTACCCCTGTAACTCTGTGAACATCTCTTTTTGAATACTTAAATAATAAGTTTGTATTGACTTTTTCATAAATATAATCTTCATCATATTCATAATTTTTGTCATTATACTTAACCATATCAATAACATTACTTTCCATACTTCCTTTACTTTCAAATTTAGGAAATACTAAATAATCACCTAGTTCAATTTCATCTGCTCTTATCCACTCTTTATTAGAGTAATCTGGTTTTCTATATTTTCTTCCATTATTAATTATATGTTGAGTAGTTTCTTTTACGTGTTTCACCACAAGTAGTTTATGGTTATCAGTGTATGTTTCGCCTTCCTTATTTGAGAAGTATGTCTTAAAGTTGAAAAGCTTTTCATCATTGTAAGTTGGGTAACTCATAGTATTTAATACTGTTTGTAATGAGCCGTCATGTGTATAAACTCTTTCTCCAATTTGTATTTCATTAATATTTTTAAGACCATTTTCTGTGTACACTAGAGTATCTTTTGTTGTACACCCACGAGCCACTCCTGGATGACGACCTTCTTTAGCCATCTTCTCTTTAACGTATTGCTCTAGTAGAATATAGTCAATTGAACCTGTCTTTTGCATAACATTCAATTCTTCAATGATTTGCTTTTGATATGGCTCTTGTTCTTCCTTGGATAGCTTATCTAGCCCACGTTCAATATATCCTTCTTTTACTTTATCTTTGATTGCTTGGATGTTATCATCAAACAACTTAGGATATTTTGCATTCTCCATATCTAAATCAAATTCTTCGATAGTATCATAAAGCTTTACAGTATTCTCCAATAGCATATCAACTGTATTAGCTCGAACAACACCCTGCTGTTTGAAGCTATTCTTAACTTCATTTACTGTGAGCCATCCTTTATAGATTCCGTCCGTTTCGTAGTTAGGATTCTGTTCCTTGTTTAGCAAGTGTCGTAGATGTTCGTACTCATAATCATGAGCATAAATATCATTCACAAACAACATGTTCATATCAGAATATTCATTCATGAAATACTGTGTCATTGCTTTATACTCACCATGTGAATGTGACGAGATACCGAGCCACACTTTGTCTTTATTGTTTCTAATATAATCATTCCACATTGATTTCTGTTCTGCAAAGTTTGAACGCTCTGCAATCCAAATGGGGTTGTTAATTCCATAAAACAGAACGATTACATTATCGGTAGTGTTCATAACTTCATCAAACGTTAAACGTGGTACATAGTAATAGTGAATTTCGTTATCTTTCTTATCAGCAATCTCACGACCTTGGTAAGATAATGTTGTTAGCTTATTAATCTCACGAACACCATCAAGATTCTTAGCGATTAAGTTCACGTATGTGTTTGCAATACTATCAGTTGATGCTTTATCAGTAATTGAAAAACTGTTTGAATGTACATATTTCATATCTGATTTATGTAACAGTTCTCGTTTAGCTATCCAATCATAGATGTTTCCATTCTCTGAAAACACTACTGGTACGTTTTCTTTTTTAGATACTTTGATATAACTTTCCGCCTTTGAAGGAGAGCGGTTACTACTCTTGTCTACATTTGTAAAGTGTGTTTTTATTGACCAATTTACTAATTCAATACTCATAATATCTTTGCCCCTTTATTGTGATTAGATGTAAAAGAACATCCTTTATATAGTATATATTACTATATAATAGATGTTCTGTCAATGATTATTTTAAATTATTTTTGTTTTTATTGTTATTATTATTATTATTATTTATCTATGTTAAATAGAGTGATTTAAAAAGCAGTATTAGATTTTAACCTTTAAGAATACATGTTTTGTACTCATGCTATTCAGAATGATTCCAAACCTTTGTGCCTTTTTAGCTTCCTTAGATGCAAGTTTTGTACCCATGCTATTCAGAATGATTCCAAACCCTCGCAAAGGTTTTATTCATTTATATATTCAATACTTGCGAATATTAAATCGAATTAGCTTCAAAACAAGCTATTATTCGTTATCAAAATGACTCACGAATTACTGTTAAAGAGATAGATTATACTATCTCAAGTTTTACTGGGTTAAAAATCTTTGTCATATCTTCTGAATATGAGAAATCTTTATCCACCTTTTTAAGAATTTGTAAAGCACCATTTACATCAGCATTAATCATCTTACCTTCATTTGAAACAAACATACCACGTTTGTGACGTCTTTTCTTGTCATAGTTTTTCTTAATTGGTTGCTCGTTGTCAATAAATGATGTTCCAGATGTGTATGATTCTTCTGTAATAACTACTTCAATCCCAACATTTTCAAGTTTATATTGTAACTTTTGAATTAAACTGTCTAATGGAATCTGAACAAAGTTCTTTAACTTA
>Ga0075011_10001396_pt1 | contig 12971 bp, 7 predicted proteins | sample TARM_MetaG_T_14_FD_72354 | JGI IMG/M metagenome (GOLD analysis project Ga0075011, IMG submission 72354) | Freshwater microbial communities from Pennsylvania, USA, analyzing microbe dynamics in response to fracking - TARM_MetaG_T_14 | ecosystem: Environmental > Aquatic > Freshwater > River...
CGCTTAAGGTTAATGTGTCGCCCACATCGGTATCACTCGCCGCGAAGGTGTAGCTATAAGCCGCATCTTGGGTGGCGGCAGTGATGGCCGTTGAACTGATGGTCGGTGCGTCATTGACGTTGGTCACCGTGATGCTGAAACTTTGGTCAGCGGTTAAGCCATCCGTGTCCGTCACCCGCAGTAACACGACATGGCTGCCCACATCGGCATTGCTGGGCGTGCCACTTAACAATCCAGTGGCAACATTGAAGCTCAACCAACTTGGTTTAGTCACCGCGCTGAATGTCAGTACATCGCCCACATCGGTATCCGCAGCCGCAAAGGTGTAGCTGTACGCCGCATCTTGGGTGGCGGCAGTGATGGCTGTTGAACTGATGGTCGGCGCATCGTTGACGTTAGTGACCGTGATGCTGAAACTTTGGTCAGCCGTTAAGCCGTCCGTGTCCGTCACTCGCAGTGTCACGGGGTGTGCGCCCACATCGGCATTGCTGGGCGTGCCACTTAACAGTCCAGTGGCAGCATTGAAGCTCAACCAACTTGGTTTGGTCACCGCGCTTAAGGTTAAGGTGTCGCCCACATCGATATCACTCGCCGCAAAGGTGTAGCTATAAGCTGCATCTTGGGTGGCGGCAGTGATGGCCGTTGAACTGATGGTCGGCGCATCGTTGACGTTAGTCACCGTGATGCTGAAGCTTTGCTCTGCCGTTAAGCCGTCTGTGTCCGTCACCCGCAGTAACACGACATGACTGCCCACATCGGCATTGCCTAGCGTGCCACTTAACAATCCAGTGGCAGCATTGAAGCTCAACCAACTTGGTTTGGTCACCGCGCTTAAGGTTAAGGTGTCGCCCACATCGGTATCACTCGCCGCAAAGGTGTAGCTGTACGCCGCATCCTGAGTGGCTGCAGTGATGGCCGTTGAACTGATGGTCGGCGCATCGTTGACGTTCACTACACTTAAATTAAATGCGGGTAAACTCGCAGACAAAGCACCATCAGAAACACTGATAATAATCCCGTTAGTTACACCAACATCTTGATTAGAGGGAGTACCTGACAGCGTTCCTGTTGTTGTGTTAAATGTCGCCCATGCAGGTTTATTAGCAATACTAAAGCTAAGTACATCTCCCACAGAGTCAGACGCTGTAGGCGTAAACTGATACGACACATCTTGATTAACACTTAAGGTCGGCGTACCACTAATGACTGGGGCGCCATTTGGCGTTACCGAGTTACTCGCCACTGACGCACTACTGCTGCCAATCGCGTTCGTTGCTACGACACTAAAGGTATAAGGACTACCGTTTGCAAGCCCAGTTACTGTAATAGGGGAAGCTGCCCCCGAAGCGTTGAAACCACCTGGGCTTGAGGTCACTGTGTACCCCGTGATTGACGAACCACCATTGAATATCGGAGCGGTAAAACTCACACTCGCTTGGCTATCAGCTGCACTAGCCGTTCCTATGGTTGGCACGCCAGGAACGACAGCATTCACAGTGAATGAGCGACTTACCTGAGTCGCAGCTAAGTAACTACCATCTCCCGCTTGATTCGCATCAATGGTACACGTGCCAGTGCTACCGAACGTTAAGGCGCCACCAGCGGTAATAGTACAAACTCCTGTAGTAGATGATGTAAAAGTCACTGTTAAGCCAGAGCTTGCTGACGCAATGAGCATCGGTGCGGTACCAAAACTTTGAGCACCAGGGTCTGCAAAAGTAATGGTTTGTATCGCTTTAGGCGTGGTAGAGCTAGTTGCAGTAGAAGCGACTCCCGTCCCCACCGAGTTAGTAGCCGTGACGGTAAATGTATATGCTACACCATTAGTAAGACCAGTTACTGTCAGCGGTGAGCTAGCACTCGCCCCAGTGAAGCCACCAGGATTTGACGTTGCTGTATAACCAGTAATAGCTGCACCACCGGTAAAGATTGGCGCACTAAAGGTCACACTGGCTTGAGTATCGCCAGCAGTCGCACTCGCTGCAGTTGGCGCACCCGGTACAACCGCACTGATACTAAATGAGCGGCTGACAGTCGTCGCTGCCAAATAGCTGCTATCGCCCGCTTGATCGGCATTGATAGTGCAAGTACCCACAGAAACGAAGTTTAATAACCCGCCAGAAGAAATAGTACACACTCCTGTGGTTGATGAAGTAAAGGTCGGGGTTAATCCTGAGTCTGATGTCGCCGTCAAGGTTGGCGAGGTACCAAAATTCTGCGCCCCTGGGTCGGCGAAGGTAATTGTCTGCGGTGATGCCGGTGTGACTGAATTAGATGCTGCTGATGCAGCTCCTGTACCCGTCGAGTTAGTCGCGGTAACAGTGAAGGTATAAGCAACTCCATTGGTTAATCCTATCACCGAAATGGGTGAACCCACGCCCGTACCGGTAAAACCACTGGGGTTGGACGTAACTGTATAGCTAGTAACTGCAGCACCACCATTACTTGCGGACGCAGTAAAGTTAACCGATGCCTGGGCATTCCCTGCCGTTGCGGTGCCAATCGTTGGGGCACTTGGCACTACGGCATTCACCATAAAGGTTTGACTTACAGTGCTTGCAGCATTGGTACTCGCGTTACCACTCTGATCTGTATCGATAGTACAGGAGCCTGTTGACAAAAAGGTCAGGGTTCCACTGCTCGTAATCGTACAAACTGCTGGTGTCGATGAACTGAAACTGACAATTAACGATGAATCTGATGTTGCAGTTAACGTCGGACTAGTGCCGAAATTTTGCGCCCCCGGATTAGCAAAAGTAATTGTCTGGTTAACTTTGGGTATCACTGAATTTGAAGCACCTGATGCAGAGCTTGTTCCAATGGTGTTAGTTGCCGTCACAGTAAAGGTGTAAGCCGTACCATTTGTTAGGCCAGTTACCGTTATCGGAGAAGTTGTAAATCCATTACCACCTGCACTAATGCCATCAGGGTTAGATGTCACTGTATAACCCGTTATGGCAGCGCCGCCATTATTTGCTGGTGCGCTAAAAGCCACAGAGGCTTGCCCAATACCTGCCGTTGCAGCGCCAATAGTAGGAGCATCTGGGGCTGTCGGGATAGCCACAGTATGAGTTGAGCCGCTGGTATAGGCTGCAGGGCCAGCGTTACCCGCTGCATCGCTGATATTGGTCGATGCATTCAGGTTGAGTTTGATGGTGCCATTACCCGTAATACCGCTCACTGTCACATTCACACTGGAGCCTGAACTCGCGGAGACGCTGACTATAGTGGCAATCGCGCCACCGGTTGTACCCAAGGCAAAATCATCGATAGAAATATTGTTGACTGATTCGTTGAAGTTAACGGTGAAATCAACACTGGTATCTGTTGATACTGCACCACCCGCAGGTGCGGTGCTCGTCACCGAGGGCACAATGCCGTCCACTACCAGCGCTTTATTATTGCCCAGTGAATTAGCTGCACCAGGGGACGCCAATGTGAGGGTCGCATTGTTAGTAGCGGCATCGCGGATGGTTCCGCTATTCAATGCCAAGGAGTTAGTGGCGGCATAATCTAGGTCACTGGACGTATCGCCGGACTGAATGGTGTAGTTGAATGTCAGCGCACTGGAACCACTACCACTTGCGTAGTCAATCGTTCTATCCGTTGTACCCGTATCCAGCGTTAGTTGCGGGGTACCGGTGACAGTCACGGCTTCATTAAAATTCACCTGGATACTAATGATATCGCCCAGTTTGTAAGTGCCGTCCGCGGTGCTGGCATTAACAGATGAAACCGTCGGGGCCACGCCATCGATAATGATATTTCTATTCGCACCCAAAGAGTTTGCGGTACCGGGAGAAGGCAAGGTCAAGGTGGCGTTGTTACTTGCCGCGTCGCGAATAGTGCCACTATTTAGCATCAATGAATTGGTAGCAACATAATCTAAATCGGCCGAAGTTTCGCCAGACTGAACGGTGTAATTGAATGTTAACGTACTGGAGTTACTACCGCTGGCGAAGTTAATTGTGCGATCAGTGGTGCCTGTTTCAAGTGTGAGTTGAGGTGTACCTGTCACCAATACTGCTTCATCAAAATTAACCTCAACACTAATAACATCCCCGACTTTGTAAGTACCGTTTGCGGTGCTGGCGCTGATGAAAGTTACAGTGGGCAGTGTAGTATCTGGAGGTGCCGTGGATGTGAAAGTGAAAATAACAGTTCCAATGTCGTTTTGTGGTGACGGTGGAAGTAGGAATGTCACCGTTTTATTACTTGCCGACGCAGAGTAATTGGCAGCGTTTGCAGCCGTGCCGCCGGTCCGCGTAATACTGGTGACCTGATCCAAACTGCCGCCGCTAAATACTGCTTCAAATTGAGGAAAGCCCCATTCATTATTGAAGTTATTTGTGATTGTGATTGTGGAACTAATAGGGTCAACATCAAACAATTTGATGTTACTACCATTACTGAAGTCATGCTCAATTCCATCTCCGACAGCCACAGGAGCAAGGACTTCCATACCATTGAGTGTAATTGCAACGGAGGTTCCTTCCGAGTTAGCATAGATATTAGAAGATGCCAGAATAGCCAAGCCACCTAAAAATAATCTGCACCAATACAAATAGCAATATTCTGTAACCAGACTTTTTAGCGCATAAATTACATGGTAAGTGGCTCGCAACATAGTACTTCCCCATTAACAGATTGTTTTTGAAAAAATAGTGCATGTCCAATACGTCAGCGGTAGAACATTAATTACGAGAAGGGAAAAGGCCCTCAAGAGCAATAATGAAATTCACAACTTGGTAAGGTTGTACGATATGCACTGGCATATTATTACCGGCAATACCAGTATTTCCATTTACGTTAACCGTTGTGGTGGCAGTCGCAGGCGACAGTGTGGTGTCTGGTGCAGTAGTGCTAAAAGCATTAAGAGCAGTTAGCCCACTAACCACTTTGGCGGGTACCGTGGTTGGCCCTGGAGTAGCGGTATTACCGTTAGCGGAGGAAGCTCCCAATGCAACGCTCGTATTTCCTGTTCCATTTAGTGCTACGGAATGAATATGCGCGGGTAATTCATTGGCAGTCAATGTCACATTTTCAGTCCCACCCGTTTGTCCCAGGTTATATTGACTCATGCCAGGGCTTTGGCCTTGATGCACAGGCACACGCCCTTGTAGGTTAGGCAGTGCAAAAGTTGTTTGGCCATTGCCACCATAGGTGGTGCCTAGAATTGCAAAAAGCGCAGAGTTTTGCGAGACGGACAATAATTGCCCATTACAAAAAGCCCAACCACGGGGAGCGAAATTACCAGCGAACATGGAAATTTGACCGATAAATGGATCAGACATTGTTTTTCTCCTTAAAATCACGATTTTGTCTATTTAACGTTTTTCAACGAAATGATTACTCACGACATTTAATCGACAGCGAGTTCCTTTTGCTGATTACAACATCATCCACATCACACGATGAGAGGACTATCTAGATAACTTAAATCAAAAACAAAACAAATTGATTATAATTAAACATACATTAAAAATCAATAAACACAATTGTACAAAAATAAATCAGTGTAAATTATCACTCTCCACTTAACGCCATAGCATCGATTCATAGGCGCCAGAGTAACTTTCGGGCTTAAACCCATGCTTTAGATAAAGCTTTTTAGCTTGAGTATTTTTACTCTCCACAGATAAACCGACAGGTAAATGGCGTTTCATCGCTTCTTGCTTAATGGCCGCTAAAATGGCCGAACCAAAACCGCGTCCCCGCATACTTGGTATGATAATAAAATCAACAAGATGAATCCTATACTCACTGATATCGAGCATCACTTTTCCTACGGCTTGCTGGTGATAAAACAAGATATAAGTGTTGGCATTTGGATATTGTTCCCGATAAGAGGCTTGCTGTAGTCGGTATTGTTGCTCCAGCATGATTTCAACGACTTCACTGGGTAAACCAAGTTCATAAAAAAGCGTTTTTGTAGAATAAAAAAGCTGTGCCATAAATGGGTCGTCATTTGTATTAGCAGCTTTAACACTCAAGCCTATTGGTAGATTTAACTCACCTCGCATCATGCCTTTTTATCCCAATATAAACGCTGCAAAAGTTGGTTATAGGTGATTAATAATTGCTGCCACGATGGGCTTTGACATTCACGGATTGGGACAGGCTCATTTGGCACAACAGGTGTAAATAGTTGCCCTTGCTGCTTCGCATCAAAACGCCAATGGTGTTGCCAGCGCTCAATCTCACCTTCAGATAGTGGCCATCCTAAGATGGTAGAGAATGTTGTGGGTTTAAAATCTTTTAATTGATGATAATCCAGTAGAATAGCTCGAGAAGATTGATGTAAAGCGACAGATAATTGCGCTAAATTCTGTAAAACGGTAGTACGAAATTCATCTAAGCTAGGCTCAGTATCCGTATTTTCCATCTGTTGAGTTTGCAGTTCAGTTGGAAGTAAACTTTGCCCTCCAGCCATATGTCTCCCAGCAACTCTTTGATGAGACGCAATAATATCCTTAGGATTGCGTATCAAGCATAACACTCGGCTCTTAGGGTAAAGTTCGAGCAACATCGGCCAGCAAGCCAGATCCCATGCATTCCACTTGATCACTAACTCACGCTCGCCCAGCCTCAATCGCCCCTGTAGTCTTAAGCATAAATCGACGAGCTGAGGTTTTAGTGCCAAAGGCCAATGGTCATCATGCATAACATCGCTGCAGAGCATAGATTCAGAGAGCACTCGGCAAGTTTCGAGCAGGGCAAAACTGCTCGACACTAGCGTAGAACCACAACGGGACCAGTGAAATATCATCAAACTTGGATTTATAATAGGCAAACTTTCGCGTTGGGATAATAGGGGTTCGAGCAAGGTTTTAGGTTGGATAAAACTGGCGAGTAAACAACGACGAGCATCACTGATATCGTCCTCTAGGAAAGGCTTAGATAACTTATAAAATGCGGGAACCCAACTCACCGTTTTATGTTGTGAGTGATAACGACAAGGTAACCAAGCTTGGCTGAAGCGATCTAAATCTGGAATAAAGGTTTCTTGCTGCAAAGCAATGAATGCGAGCATGTGCTCCAAACTAAGCTCAGGCCAAGCAAGAAAATCAGCCATCAGCGCGATAAAATACTCCACATCATTCGCGCGATGCAGTAAAAACAATGACTCAGGTTGATGTAACAATTGCCAATAGCGTTGCTCCTGTTCTTTAAAATCAACCATTAGTAAGCCATAGGATAAAAGTTAATGTATTGCACCATGCGTGGTAACTTGGCTCGATTCGGACTCGCACCATGGGGCAAGGCATGGTGCCAAATGATTAAATCACCTGCATTTGCAGCTATGGATTTAGCAGGCCACTTGCTCCAATCCTGTTGCTGCAGCTCGATATCCGTCTTGTTTTGCTTTTTGTTTTGTTCGAGAAGCCATTCTTCTATCTTGAGATGAAATCCTGGGACACAACAAAATGCGCCTTGGTCAACACTGGTATCGGTTAAGTAAATTAACCCTTGAGTGCCAAACTCAACGGGCAGCTGCAGTGGCATATCCCAGTGCATATCTGGCCCGGGAAAACGCCAAGTGGGTGTTTCAGGTGGATTAAAGCTGACTCTGTCGGTTGTCATGACTAAATCCGTTCGCTGCCACAACTGTTCAAACACTTGACGGATTTTGGGGACTTGTCGATTCGCGTCCAGTTGCGGATGGCGAAACAGTTGTAGCATTATTTTCTGCATAAACTCATGAGCTTGATACCAAGTGGCGGGATCTTGTTCATTTGCCCCTAACTGCTGCCAAATAAAATCTCGAGTTGCGGCGCATTGCTCTGCCGTGAGCACATGCGGGATCACTAAGTAGCCTTCACTACGCCAAAAATTGAGTTGTGACTCGCTGAGTACTGCAGCCGGATTTGAGTCTTCAACCTCTATTGAATTTAAATCATCGACTTCTGGCATTGTGAGCGAAAGCGTTAATCCATGGGGAATAGTGCTTAATTGCTGATTAATCCCAGCAATATCCGCGGCTGTCAGCTTAGCTATTTGCTGAATGTAAGCAACAAAAGCTGACTGATGATCGTTTTGATATAAAGCTCTTAGACCCAGCTCTAGCCCTATTCCACAAAGATCCAGCAAGGTTTTATCTAAGTGCCATTCATTTACCCGTTCAGTGAATGGCACTCCCCGCTTACGTAGCTGTATCTTTTGCCAAAGCCGCTGTAAATGATAAATGCCTAAGCAGCTCAGATCGTCACTCGACACCAGCACTGGTTTTTGCTCTATAACATCAAAAACAAAATCGGGATGAGCGCCCTGCTCATATCGAAAAGCAAGGCATGAGAGCGGCTTAAGCCAATGCTCGCGTCGATATCGAGGTAAGGTGAGTTGGGATTGGTGTTCGCTCAGCGTGTAATGACCATAGACTTGAATGGAAGTCGTGAACTTAAGCGTTACCGCACTCGGGCTGAAATCGGGGAGCAGTAAAGTACCAGCCAAGAAGCTACGATCTCCATCGGCAAGTAAGCGCGCAGTTTGCAGGTTGAGTGCAAACAAAGGCCCTAAATAATGCGTCTCCACAAAATCCTGCACAGTACGACACTCAAGCCAAGCGTCTAGCTCAATGTTTTGCGGAATCAGCACGCCGCCATCCGCAAGATACGCCTGTAAGTGGCTGAATATCTTGACTTGAGGCTCCTGTTGCAGCAGATGCTTCATGGTTTCAGAAACTATCATATCGAACATTACTGCAGCTTCTGGTTGCCAAACTGTGGCGTCAGCGCAGACATACGTTGCCACACGATCTGCTAAATCAAAGTGTTCAATAAGCTTGGTGACTTTATCTAACGAGGCAGGGTGAATGTCGAGCAAGGAGACTTGAATCTGACTTGCAGAAAACAGCGGCAGCAGAGGTAATAACAACCAGGCAAAAGGTCCTGTACCCGCATACAAAATCTGTATTGGCCGTTGCGGATTTAGCGCCAACTTATCCTGTATGGCCTGATAAATGCCCTGAATAAACACTCGCCCACGCTCAGGATCTTCAGCACACTGCGCCGCAGTAGTGAGCGATACAGCTTTACCAAAAGACGTAATACTCGCCTCAGTATCCAAAAAATACTCAGGGTGCAATTCCACCGCGGTTATTTGGCATAACTGCTCCAATATGGGATCGATTAGCCGTTTAGACTCCCCTGCCGAGGTTGACAGCAATAGCGCGTTAGCAAACTGAGTTAACGCGACGACATCCAAACTCTGTTCTAATTCACGCTCTGAACTTTGCAGCATCGATTAACTCCCTTAACCAAGTATTCACTTCGCAATCAATCACTAAGTTGATCCGCGCATCCTGCCCTTTATTTTCAACCCAATGGACTTGGTCGGCATTGATATACCAAAGCTCTCCGGCCTGCATAGGTACACATTTATCGTCCACGTAAAAATTGAGTTGTTCATTCGTTTGCAGTGGCAAATGCAGTCTTGCCTCACCTTGCTCTATGCAGAGCCCTTGATCTCTATGGGGTTTGATTTCAGCCCCCGCATGTAAGCGCATCAAACGTACGGATTTCACTGGGCAGGCTAGAGATTGCAGAAAACGGCATAATGCAGGGCTCGATTCGAGACTAGGCAGATCTTGCCAGTGATCCGGTGTAGAGATTGAGAAGGCTTGCAAGATAGGATGTGCTGTTTGATACTCGGCGGCGCAGCGCAAAGGCAACACATCCCAACCGCCCTGATCCCCTTGACGATAATCACGCTGATTTACGTGGGGTAGCCAGTCTTGCAGCAGCAAAGCATTCAGCTCTTGCTGTAAACTAAGGGAGTTTGGAACTTGAGCTAATAGGGCAAAAGAACAGATATCCATATCCAACCGCTTAATTTTCAGACTAAAAATAATTAGTCATCCAAGACTAGCACAAAGATGTAAGCATACAAGTTACGGGAATAATCATCATAGCGACCACTGAGAATTACCCTGCTCATGCGTCAATCGCAGGCGTTGTTCATCATGCAAAGAATAGGAAATACCCAATGTTTAACTGGAAGACTATCGATACGGTTCTGCTCGACATGGACGGCACGCTATTGGATTTGCACTTCGATAATCATTTTTGGCTGAGTTTAGTGCCACAGGAATTAAGCAGGCAACGGGGTCTGAGCAAAGACGAAGCGCAGCAGTTAGTCGTAAATGCCTATGAGAAAGTCGTCGGCACACTCGATTGGTACTGCCTCGATTATTGGCAGGAGCAGCTACAACTCGACATTATGGGTTTGCATCGCACTTTGGTGGATCGCATTCAGCTGCGCCAAGACAGTATGCCGTTTTTAGCGGCCTTAGCCGCTGCGGGTAAACAGCGCATTCTGGTGACCAATGCCCACCCTAAGAGTCTCGCCCTAAAGCTTGAACATACCGAACTAGCAACAGGGCTCGATGCCATGATCTCCAGCCACGAAACAGGTTACCCCAAGGAGCATCCGCAATTTTGGCTAACCTTATTTGAAAAGTTTCAACTTGAGCCAAGTCGCTGTCTCTTTATCGATGATAGCGAACCCATACTCAAGGCCGCTAAACTTGCCGGCGTAGGCCATCAATTGGGGATTGCTAACCCAGACAGTAAAAAGCCAGTCAAAGTCTTTCAAGATTTCCCCGCGATTACCGACTATCACTCGCTACTCAATGATCTAACACGATAAAAAGACAATAAAAAAGGCACCTAAGGTGCCTTCGTTTTCATCATAATGCAGATCTATCATCGCGCGCTGAAACAGCACTATAACCCAGGAATACGACCCTGATATACCACAGGGAAATAACCGTCGCTGCCGCGTTTGCCTAGCATACCCAGTGACTTACGCATATCTTCTGGTTGCTCTGCCGTTTCTTTAATCTTAGCTGCTACTTTGACCATATTGCCTTCGTCTAACTGCAAAGTGCCGACGATGCCGAGCTGATTTTTAGCTTCATCTGTGGCTAATTGCGCTTTGCCATCAACGCAACTCAGGCCAAGTTCAATATTGCCTAGTGGATAGTTGCCAAACTGGTTTTTAACATTGGTTTGATTCAAAAACAGCTTACCAGACAACTGCTCGCACCAAGGTTTACCTTGCTCTAACGTCTCGACTAATAGGCTAACTTCACCGGATATTTCGGTTTTAAAGGGCAGTTTTGCATTGCCGAGTAAAAAGCTATCTGGCGCTTCGAAACGTAAACCCTGCGCACTTAAGCCGCCCATGGACCAAGAGATTAATCCTTTAGCGCTAACCGGCGTTGCACGGCTGCCCACTTGAAAATCAACTTTCACTTTACCTAACAACAAGGCCCAAGGGCTGAGATCCCAACGCACTTGTTCTAACTGTCGTTGCGGCATACTTAAGGTTTCTATGCTGCCAGACCAAATACTGCCGCTCACACCCGAAACACTGATATTTGTAGGTAATGGCGCTAACGCTATCGCAATCTTAGCGGGAAATAGAACGACTAAAAATACTAAATAAATCAGTACGCCTATGATGACTTTTTTTATCAAACTCACAGCTACACCTTAATTTATTGCGACAGTTGGATACGTCTAACTTTGACATAGCCAGGGGCATCGGCCTCTGCCAAATCAACACTTTCGAGTGAAAGTCCTTTTTTCTGCACTAACTCACTCAAATAACCTAACAAGGCATCAAAAGGAACATCGTCCATCCACACTTGGATCTTATCGCCTTGGGGCTGCATACGAGTAATCACTAACCCATAACTGCCCGCAGTTTGGTTAACCACTGAGCTTAAACTGCCCGACATAGTCGGCTTAGCGCCGTTCTGCTTCAAACTCGCAATTTTATTCGCCGTTTGTTTTACATGGTTCAACGTCTGTTGCTGCACAGTGAAGTTACGTAATGCATCGGCTTCGGCAGTGGCGATTGGCGTCCAAACACCCCAATAAAAAATACCTATGACTAAGAATACCGAACCAAAACCGACTAACTGCTGCTCGCGCGATGCGAGACCTTGCCACCAAGTCCGCAAATTATCCATCTTATTTGCTCCTCAAGGTTAAGGTACTGGTGACTTGATCTTCACCGCTGTTCATAGTGCCGCCGTCGAGTTGGAAACGACGACCAACGATCTCTTTAAACTTCTCGATTTGCGCGTAGTTTTTCGCACTCACTTGCATGCGGATCTCGTTACGCGCACTTTCGAATCTTAAGCTATTAGGTTTAAGTTCAGGTACTTGCTTAAAGGCATCCTGCAAACCATCGAGCATGGCAAAAAACTCGGCACCACTGCCCTGTCCCTGCAAAGATCGCAGTTCTATATCTATTTGCTGTCGTAAAATACTACTTTGCGGCGTACTGCCTGGTATCACTTGCTTATAAATATCCGCACTCTGTGCCGTCAATTCCGCAGTTTGCGCATTGACTTGATGTATGGTCAGCCCTTTATTCACTAAGGCCAGCACACAAGCGATGGCGATAACGATGGCAGCACTCTTCCACATCATCAACTGCTTGCTGTATTCGCGCTTAGGCGTGTAAACGCCACCCAGTAAGTTCACTGGCGCATGCAAAATACCGCGGGCTAACACTAACATAGGCAGCTCGAGTGATTGCGGCTTAAGCTCAACACCTTCGAGTTGCATGTCGGTATAACTGGCGACAGACACTTCGCCCTGTGCGGGCCTAAGTTGTTCCAGCGCAATCGGTAACCAAGGCAAAGGTAAACTCTGGCCCGTGGCTAATCCGGTACGCAGTAATAGTTCATTACCAAAATTCATTGCCGCCCATTGGCACTCTTGCAATGGTAAGGCTAAGCAGTCAGGTACGATGCGCTTCACTTTTAAACCCGCTTCGGTCAAACAACTCAGCCAAGTCTGCATTTGCTCATGGGCCACGGCCACCACGCTTAAGGCATCACCATCACGCGGGCCGACGGTAAAATGCATGGCATCGACGTCCTCGGCTAAGGCTTCTTCGAGCATAAAGGGCAAGGCTTTCAAGGCTTGGCGTTGGCCTTTTTCGGGCAAATGCAC
>Ga0075011_10001397_pt1 | contig 12963 bp, 7 predicted proteins | sample TARM_MetaG_T_14_FD_72354 | JGI IMG/M metagenome (GOLD analysis project Ga0075011, IMG submission 72354) | Freshwater microbial communities from Pennsylvania, USA, analyzing microbe dynamics in response to fracking - TARM_MetaG_T_14 | ecosystem: Environmental > Aquatic > Freshwater > River...
GGGTCATTCTTGTTCCCCAGGTTGATTTCCAGAAAGTAACCCAGGCAATCGGCATTTGCCATAGTAAAATTGCTTCATAATATAAACAAAACAACAAACCAAACACCCACGTTGTACTTTTTCTCATGAACAACTGCATCAAACTCATTAGTAAAGCCATCATTAGTAATCCGACGAAAAATGTTGTCGGAAAAACTCGCAAAACAAGTGGGATATAAATAAGATTATAAATCACGACAATAGGGGCGGCAATAGGAACAACTAACCCCATATAGAAAAAAACCGCCATAAATGGTTCCTTCTTCCAGATAAAAGAACCTGCAATCAATGACTCTCTCAGCCATGAGCGTTTCCAACGCATTTGTTGCTTTAAAAAGATATTATAGCGATTTGGTACAATTGTTGAACATACCGCACTGTCTTGATAACTTGTTCGATGATTTTGAAGCACAAAATTTGTCATACTACGATCATCCCCAAAAGTCGCTTTTTGTCCAAAAAATGTTTGATTTAACCATTGTTCTTTATTATCCAAAACGATTTTTTTTCGATAGCATGAAAGTGGGCCGGACAAACAGGTGACAGCATCGAAATATGCTTCTGCTGCTTTCATAATCCGAAAAGAAATGTAATATCGAACCGCTTGCATTTTTGTTAGTCCGTTTGTATAGGTGTTTGCAACATCTGTTCTTCCTGCAACACCACCCATTTTGGGGTCCTGGAACGGCTGCACAATATTGCGAATTGCGAACGGTTCAAGAAAGCTGACTGAATCTACAAATACAAGCAACTCATGCATGGCCCTCTCGGCACCCCAAGCTAAAGCATCACGCTTTCCTTTGTTTTCACTTTGAACTAGATATTTTAATCTATCTCTGGTTTGATACCGATTCGCTTCCTGATACAAGATTTCAACTATTTCTTTAATCTTTTCAACCGATTGATCATTTGAACAATCATCAACAATAATTACCTCAATTCTATCCGCAGGATAATCCTGATTAATGCAACTTAAAATACATCGTTGAATCCATTCTTCTTCATTAAAACACGGAACTATTATTGTGACACCCGGTGTGAATTCCGGATTAATAGGCACCTGTTTATACATAACCCCAAAAAGGTAACGGCTTAATAAAAAAACTGCTGCGATAATACTATATAAATAAAGTGCTTTATTAAATTTGAAATATATTACGCTTTCAGCACGCATCAATATGATAAAAATTGAAACCGCGAGCAGAAGCCCACTCGCAACAACCAGAGAATACCGATCCTTTTTTTTACTGGCATACTCACTCAATGTCTTATTAAACTCCATGCCGCAGATAATTTTGTTATCCGCAGCAGCCCTTCTCCTTACCATCTTCGCCTTGATGTTAACTTTCATTTCATAGCCTTCTGGCATCGATCCCGGAATAATTTCGAATTTCAAAGCATACCATTCAAATTCTTCAATCCGCTTACTGTCTTCTTCCGTAAGTATAATTGATAATCCCGTAGAGGAAATATCTTCAACTTGACAATGAATTGTTTGTTTTTTTCGGCCACTTTTACCACAAACTAACAGTGCTTCAAAATCTACCTTGAAACGTGTTCCGGCCTTCTTTCCCTGAGATAATCGTTTTATGTCATTTCCATCTCCGAATATTTTTTCACCCCGTCGATCAACGTTCGATCTGACTTTTTCAACATCAGGCACATTAGAGAGTAACCTTCGATCGCCGTTCTCTGCTAATAAAACATCTTCAATATTTCTACTTTTTTTCTTTGAGAAAATCATGTAATTTTTTCCATTTCGATTATTCACTCCGCTTCTTTTGTTAAGTAATCATCACTCTTCATTCAGATAATCGCTCAATTTTGCGAACTCGTACCGTTCTTCTTCTGGTTTATTCGCATTTTCCGTGAGAAAAATATCCAGCCCTTCCGCTGTAAATCCGCTTTGATCATTCATATGTAGGATTACGATGCTTCCCGCACCAATCTCATAGGTTCCATTTCCATATTCTAATGTATTAAAAACCTCCTCAGCACTTGTACAGTCATAATCATGTACGGAAAAATCTCCACTGATGCTTTTTTTATAGCCACTTTCAAAAACAGTTTGTAAGCCTGTTTGCGATACAGCAAGTGTTGGTGGTCTAAAAAAGAGTTTCGGTTCAGCAATATCACCAACTATCATTGAAAGTGTTTTATAACTTCTGACAAGTTCATGTTGAAGGGTTTCTTTTTGTTTAAGGTCATCATCAATATCAATTAGCATATGAAAATAGTTATGACTGCAAATATCATGACCTTTCAGTGCCATTTCTCGCAGCAGATTAGGATTCGGACTGACTTGCTCTTCTTTTGGCAAATCTTCCTGATCGATATCAATATTCTTGGCGATAACGAAAAATGACGCCTCAACTTGATGTTTTTCTAAAACATCGAGAATTGACATAATTACTGGATCACCACCCCAATCATCAAACGTTAAATAAATGACGTTTTCGCTATTTTCATCAATTTTACCAGTTGTGTCAATACCGGTTGTATCGATAAAACCTTTCAGTTGCGAACCTGATACGCTTGGATTACCAATATAGTTTGAGTAAATCATTTGATCCGCAGTTTCTGAATCAATCTTATCAATCTCAACCGCTTCGCTTGGTGACTGAATTGAGTACAACCCTCTTGTACCAGTTTCAAAATTTTCATAGGTATTGATCATGTGAGATAAAGGTAGAATTTCAAAATTAATAGGAATTTGTCTTGTTTCAAATTTCGAATCTTCTTCCGTACTATCCACACAAACTGATACATAGCCGTTGAAAACATAATTCTCAGCAACCAGACTGACGAGTTCTCCTACCATTTCCGCGTTGTCATTAAATACAGTCGAATCCATGCGGAAATACGCGATATCACCACGCTTAAGCGATTTATAAACATAGACAGGCAAACATGTTTCTATGATTTCGTCAGCAGGCATCGTGGAAAAGGAGTTTCTAACCATCGAGACAGTATAAGTTATTAAATTGTATTCTTTTTCACCATTACTGATAACCGAAACGGCCTCTCTGATATTTCCTTCTGTATATCCATAGCCAGGCATATAATTGTTCGAATTAACCCCTATGCTTGTCAGCAGTAAATCGCATCTGTAGATTTCTTTGCAGACTTCTTCTACACTGAGATTTTGCAGATGTGAATCCTGAGTAACCCCGCCATTTCCTAATTCATGACCTTTTTCGATTATTCTAGCGATTCGACTCGGATACGCTTCAATTTCTTCAGCGGTGACAAAAAATGTTGCTTTGGCATTTCCCATATCCTCCAATTCCCCTAAAACATTATCAAGAACTACTTCATTACTGATGCCTCTAAATGTGAAAACGACTCCTTTTTCCGAGGTGTATAAATGACTGACGACTGGTGCTTTCTTTTGTTCGTTTTTTTCAATCATGGGTTTAAAATCAGGGTAGTCAATTTGATCTGTTTTGGAATCATTGTTTTTTTCTGGCAGCTTTGTTTGTGAACTCGATACTATCGGTAATCCTAAAAAGGCTGCAGTTTGACTTCCTTGTGATGAACCCTTACTTTCTTGAGAAGTTATTATCGCTGCTGTTGTTAAAGCGTCATCATCAACAAATACAGTTCTTACACCATTTTCTTTGAGAGCTTTCAACAGCCATGTAATCATTTGAATCAGCTGCTCTTCCTCAGTGACACTCTCTTCTGTACTTTTTTTATCAAGTGTTTTCTTATCAATAGCGGGCTGAACAGGTTGATTTGACTTCCTATATTCGGATTCATCTAGTACATCATCCAGTTTTATTGAAACAATGGTTCCAGTTTTAATATTTCTTATATAGTTTGTCGTCATCTCGTATGATGAAAAACTTTGATAGCTAAGGTACTGATTCGATAAAACAACCTTATTCAAATTACTTGCATATGCTGATTCAAGGATTGAATCACCATAATGTGTTGTATTGCATTTCAGTAAAGTTGGAGTAATTCCCAATATGCTCTTCAAGACTAGGTTAGCCCTGCATAAATCTTCAATCTGTTCCTGCTGTGAAAGATTCATAATGTCTTTTGATCCGGAAAGTGTGTAGTTACCAACCATTTGATTATTTGTAACAATATTCTTCACAGCTTCACCATCTTCTGCTGCTTCTATTCCCGAAACAAAAAATGTTCCATTCATTTTATTTTCATTCAGTAAAACAATAATTTTATCCATTGTTTCCCGGTCTGAAAGACCGTCAAAGGTTAGTGCTATGACACCATTATTTGTTTCTGTACCTACTATAATGTCGGCTTTCTGACGATCATTACTTAATCTGGTTAAAGCGTCATCAATCTCTTTTGAAGCATCATACTGAATTTTATTTACGATCATTTCACTTATCAGAGTACTTGAATCTTTAAAAAGAAAGTAAAATACTAAGGTAAGTAATAAGATCAGGAAAACTGCTACACTTATGATTTTAATCCCATTTCCAACATTTCGAAAGCTTTTCAAACTCAATCCCCTTTATCTACAGATTCCAATACTGAAAGCCAAAGTTTTCAGCCTCTTTTTTATTGAATATACTTTTTATATCAATCAATACTTTACCAGCAGTTTCAATTTTGCGATACATCTTTTTAACTTCACTCAGAGAAAGACACTTAAAATCATCATGTGCAACTGCGAAAACAATACAATCAGCATCACTTATCTGATCAACATCAACCAAACAACATTGATACTCTTTATATACTTCTTCCTTATCTGCAGTTGGATCGCATATCATTGGATTTAAATAATATCCTTTTAATAATTCAATAATATCCCATACTTTTGAATTTCTTAAATCTTTGCAATTCTCTTTAAACGTAATACCTAAAACATAGATATTTGTCTCTTTGATACTAATATCCGCTTTAATTAATTGTCTAAATACTGCTTCAACAACAAACTTGCTCATATCATCATTGATTCTTCTTCCAACAGATATAATTTGTGAATTATAGCCAAGTTTTTCTGCTTCATATATAAAATAGTATGGATCTATGCCAATACAATGCCCCCCAACTAGGCCAGGGTAAAAATTCAGTGCATTCCATTTTGTGTTCATTGCTTTGATGACGTCCTCAGTATTTATATTCATATGATCAAAGATCATTGCTAATTCATTCATAAATGCAATATTTATATCTCTTTGTGCATTTTCAGCAATTTTAGCCGCTTCTGCTACCTTGATAGATTCAGCCTCAAAAATATCTGCTTCCACTACCAATCGATATACATTAGCAATTATTTGGCGCGTTTCAATATCTAATCCAGCAACAATTTTGGGTATGTTTTTTAGTCGATGTTGCTTATCTCCCGGGTTGATTCGTTCAGGCGAATAACCGACTGAAAAGTCAATTCCCGGAATCAAGCCTGATTCCTGTTGTAATATTGGTATACAGATATCTTCGGTAACTCCCGGATAAACTGTAGACTCAAAGACAATTATGGTATCTTTCTTCATATATCTACCAACCATTTTACTTGCCTCAATCACCGGATTTAGATCTGGCCTTTTATCTTGAAAAATTGGTGTTGGAACTGTAATAATAATGAATTTAGCATTTGCGATACATTTTTCGTCACATGTAAAATCTAATGCTGTCTTTTTTATTCGCTCATTTCCGACTTCATTTGTCGGGTCAATTCCGTTTTTATACTTGTCAATTTTAGTTTTATCAATATCAAAGCCGATAACATCAACCTTCTCCGAAAATCCAATCGCCAAGGGGATTCCTACGTAACCAAGGCCAACAACAAGAATTTTCTCCTTCTTTTGACAAATTTCCTCAAATATGCCCATAAATACCTCTTTCATATATTTGTAATAGACTTAAACTGCTGCAAATAACAATTGCGAACAAAAAAAAAAGCTACCATAATTATGGTAGCTAGACTATCATAGTCGCACAATTACATGCGACTTTAGACTCTATGCTTTGCGTCTTCAACTTTCGTTAAGTTTGCCTTTACTTAATATCACACTATGCAATTCTTGGAGCAATTAATAATAGCATGAGCATTTACAAATTGTCAATATAATTTTGAATAATATTACAACTACATTACAAAATATCTTTTTCCGTTACTATTTAGGAAATTACAGCCTATTATTCTTTAACCGTTAGTAAACATCTTAATTTGTCAAACCCGTTTAAAGTGTTTGTTTATAAGCTTCACACTTCTTCTCCACAATCTCCTCAAACCGTTCATTATAAGTCCTCACGTCCTTAACCGTAAAGACCTTTCTGATATTATCGGTAACTGGATCATAGAGGTTTCCCGTTGCTCCGGCTCCGATACCGATAGTAGACTGGCATTCAGCCATCATCAGAATATTATAAATCCCTTCATGTCCCGGCTTCGCATACCCCGTATTCTCACTGTTATCTCTGGTGTATTTTAAACGATACAGATAATAGGGTTCAAAACCTTCACCACTTAGACGGCTCTTCACCGCCTGATAAAAGCCTTCACCATAGCCCTCTTTAACGACAATCCCGTTTTGATCTTTGATTCTGGAGCCCTTTTTAATCGATAGATTATGGATCGTTATATTTTCTGGTGCAAGTGCAATAACAGCGTCCAGTGATCGTAAAAAATCATCCGGTGTTTCATTTCCCAATCCCACAATCAGATCCATGTTCAAGGTTTTAAAGCCGAAGGATTTGACGAGTGCTACCTGTTTCTCGATCAGTCCGGCTTCCCATGGTCTTCCCACACTTTGCAACGTTTGCGGATTCATCGATTGGGGATTGAGACAAAGCCGCTCCACGCCATGATCTTTTGCAACCTTTAGCTTATCTCGGTTAATGGTTTCTGGTCGCCCTGCTTCTAAGGTATATTCTCTGAGATGGGATAAATCAAGGGATTCTTCCAACGATGACATCAGCGCATCCAACTGAATGGCGCTTAACACCGTCGGCGTTCCACCGCCAATATATAAAGTATCAATCCGTAAATCTGAAGCGCTTAGTATTTCGCCAGTTTTTTTTATTTCAACAAGCAAATGATCAAAGTACTGTTGAAGATTTTCACCCTTTTTGTCGACAATCGTGGATACAAAGGAGCAATAATCACATTTTGACGGACAAAGCGGAATCCCCACATATAGACTAATCAGGTGAGAATTTGCACACGCTTGTACAGCGGGAATAAAATCAGCTTGTTTTTTTGCAATCCGCATCAATAAGTCCGTACGGTCACGACTGACCCGATAGTATTTTCTGAATCGATTGTTGATTTCTGTTGGACTCCACCCTTGTTTTACATACTTTTGCACCATTTTAACGGGTTTGATTCCTGTTAATGTTCCCCACTGCAGCTGCCTGTCAAAATACTCAGATAAAAAATCATAAAGAAACCCCTTGTAAATACTATTTTCAAGAGGATCATCACTGTTATTAACTTGAAAGGCCCGAGTTAATGTTTTTCCATCGTCCCATGTCAGGGTCAGAATGACTTGATTCCCCCGCTTTCTTTGAGATAATACACCATCAGCAGCTCCCGATACGACGTTTTTTACGCCTGGGTCAAAGGCCTGATATAATTCGTGGAAATAATACTCCAATTCCGGTCGTTCTAAATCAAAGCGAAGTACTCTCATCGGCTCTCTAAAAACGCCCCTTTAAAAAAGGATTGTTCGTTTTTTCGTAGCCAATGGTCGTATTCTCGCCATGTCCCGGCAATACAGTGGTTGCATCGTCCAGAACAAACAATTTTGATTTAATCCCATTTAGCAATTCATTCAAATCACCATCGGCAAAGTCAGTCCGACCAATGGAGGTATTAAAAAGGGTATCTCCGGCAAAAAGTTGATCCTCTGCCAGAAGACAGATACCGCCCTTTGAGTGGCCTGGTGTATGAATCACCCGGAAAGCAATATTACCTAAGGTAATGGTCTCATTTTCATTTAAAAAGCCATCAGCCGGTTCCAATATCATCGACATGCCTGCCAGAACCGAAAGGTTACGTCGCGGATCAATAAGACAATCAGCATCATTTTCATGAATGAGAACCTTGGCACCGGTTAACTTTTTAATCTGATTGACACCACCAAGATGGTCAAAATGACCGTGAGTCAGCAAAATATAATTCACCTTCAGTTTGTTTTCATTAATGATATCAGATATCCGCTGATCCTCAAACCCGGGATCAATGACTGCTGCTTCCAACGTTTTTTCATCCCAGACCACATAGCAGTTCGTTCCCATCTGTCCCAGGGATTTTTTTATTACTTTCATCTGTTTCTCCCTAATTTATCTAAAATTTCTTTTCACTGTCAAGTAACAAAGTTACCGGCCCGTCATTGACGATTAAGACTTCCATTTCGGCCTGAAAAACACCGGTTTCAATTTTCTTTATTGGCTGATCTTTCAATTTATCAACAAAAATAGCATATTTTTTCTCGGCCTGGTCCACTGGGCCACTTCGGGTAAAGCCTGGACGCCGCCCTTTTCGACAGTCACCATAAAGGGTGAACTGAGAAACCAGCAAAAGTTCCCCATCCACATCAAGAATGGACCGATTCATTTTTCCATCAGCATCTTCAAATATTCTCAGGTTGACCAGTTTATTAATAATATAGTCCATATCGGTTTCGGTATCGTCTTCTTTAATTCCGAGAAGTACATTAAGTCCTTCGGCAATTTTTCCCACCGACTCATTACCAATCCGTACTTCTGAAGCGGATACCCGCTGTATGACTGCCCGCATAACGTCTCCTTATACTCGGTAAATCTGGATAATTTCTTTTATTTTGTTTAAATTTTTAATTAATAAATTTAGTTCCCGACGGCTTTTAACTTCAAGGGTGGCTGAAAAAAAGTCGTATTCATTTTTTTCATTTTTGGCATTGAGCGCGGTCACGGGTATGCCCATATCGAGAAAAGTCTTTGAAATCTGGATGATCGTTCCAGGGGATTCCTTAGCTTTGATGTGAATTTCTGCTGTAAAAGAACCCGTACTGTATTTATTCCATTCCACTTCCACAATCCGATTGGGATCGGTAAGGTTTAAAACATTAGAACAATCCGCTCGATGAACAGAAATACCCCGCCCTTTGGTAATGTACCCAACTATTTTATCGCCGGGCACCGGATTACAGCATTTAGCAAAATGAACATCAATTTCATTATGTCCGGCAACAATGACGGTGCTACTGGTTTTCTTGGCATCCTTGGTGGGCTTTTTTAAAACAATTTCTTCAACTTCTTCAGGAAATTCCTTGGGAAAAAGCAGTTTCATTTTCTGAAAAACAGTTCCAATTTTTATCCCATTATAACCAATGGCAGCATAAAAATCATTGAGGTTTTTAAAACTGCATTTTTCAGCCAGAAGTTCCAGGTTATTCAAGTTCAAAAGATTAGAGTGTTGCAACCCCTCACGCTTGATTTCCCGTTCCAGAATACTTCGACCCTTTTGCACATTCTCGTCTTTTTCTTCTTTTTTAAAATACTGCTTAATTTTATTCCGGGCGTGGGCACTTTTGACAAAGGTCAACCAGTCCCGACTGGGGCCGTTGGAATTTTTAGAAGTCATGACTTCGACGATGTCCCCGCTTTTTAAAGGGCTGTTCAGTGGCACAATTTTATTGTTTACCCGAGCCCCGACGCAGCTGTTTCCGATATCACTATGAATCCGATAGGCAAAATCCAGGGGACATGATCCCGCCGGCAACGGAACCACCGCACCTTTGGGTGAAAAAACATAGACCTCTTCGTTTAGCAGATCCACCTTGATGGTTTCCACTAGTTCCCCGGCGTCTTCCGAATCACGCTGGAGTTCAAGCATTTGGCGCAGCCAGGACATCTGTACTTCATACTTGTTGTCCTTGGCATCCATTCGGCCTTCTTTATACTTCCAGTGAGCGGCAATCCCATACTCTGCGGTTTCATGCATTTCTCTGGTGCGAATCTGAATTTCAAAGGGCTCCCCTTTGGGGCCCATAACCGTTGTATGAATGGACTGATAGAGATTGGGTTTAGGCATCGCAATATAGTCTTTAAACCGTCCCGGAATCGGCGTCCATTGAGAATGAACCACTCCCAGGACGCCATAACAATCTTTTAATGAATCCACAATAACCCGAACTGCAATCAGATCATAGATTTCATCAAAGCTGCGGTTCTGATTCTTCATTTTTCGATAGATGCTATAAAAATGTTTAGATCGTCCGTAAATTTCAGCATGCGTGCCGACTTTATCAATTTCTTTAGCTAAAACATCAATTACATCAGCAATATAAGCTTCCCGGGCACTTTTTTTAATTTTAATTTTCTGAACCAGATCATAATATCCCTCTGGGTCCAGATACTTTAGTGCTAAATCTTCAAGCTCCCACTTGATCGTAGAAATTCCCAGCCGATTTGCCAAGGGCGCATAAATATCAAGCGTTTCTTTGGCTTTTTCAAGCTGCTTTGCTTCGCGCATGTATTCCAGGGTCCGCATATTATGTAGCCGGTCAACCAGCTTGATTAGAATAACCCGAATATCTTTCGACATCGCCAGAATCATTTTGCGAAGGTTTTCGGCCTGACTTTCCTCTTTGGATTGAAAGCCAATCCGTCCAATTTTTGTGACACCTTCGACCAAATCTGCAATATCTTCATTAAACTCTTCCTTGATATAATCATAGGAATAGATGGTATCTTCAATTACATCATGTAAAATGGCAGCAACAATTGTTTCTGTATCCATTTGCATTTCAGCTAAAATGTAAGCAACAGAAACCGGATGAATTACATAGTCCTCTCCAGACAAACGTTTCTGATCTTTATGGGCTTCCCTTGCCAGGTCATAGGCCTTATTGATCATATCCGTTTCGGCATCTGGATTGTTAGCTTTTACCAGGTTTATTACATTGTCAATTTTTCCTTTTACTGCGTCATTATCCATATCGTTTCTGCCTTTTTAATTAATGAGTACTTTTAGTAGGGGTAGGTCACAATCGAGTGTACAAAATAATTCTTAAGCAGCTCGCGGCCGCCTAAATCTGTCAGTTCAATCAGCGTAATAATACCTGAAATTTCCCCACCCAGATTTTCGATCAGTTTAGTCGCCGCCATCATGGTTCCGCCGGTGGCCAATAAATCATCGACGATGATAATCCGGTCTCCCGGCTTGATGGCATTTTTTTGCATCTCGACAACATTTGATCCGTATTCCAAATCATAGGCTTCTGATGAAATTTCACCAGGTAATTTACCTGGTTTTCTTATCGGCACCAGACCCGCTCCGATTAAATAAGCCAGTGGCGTGCCAAAGATATAGCCCCTGGCTTCTGGAATTACGATGATGTTTGCATCCAGAGCTTTTGCAACCTTAGCCATCTCGTCAATGACATACTGAAAAGCCTTGGGGTTTAAAATCAGGCTGTTAATATCCTTAAAGCTAATGCCTTCTTTTGGAAAATCTTCATAAATGCCAATATTCTCTTTTAGATCCATCTTAAATCTCCCTTATCGTTCACTAATCATTTTTTTTAATTTTATCATTAGTTTCGTGTTTTGAATATCCTTTTTTTTCCTTGTTTCTATTATTTTGGAAAAAAGCAAACCATCCTTAAATCCATACGCAATCAACCCGACTTCCCTTAATACTTCACATGCCATTAAAAAATGAAATGGCGATAGGTCAGGATTCTTTTTTGAGTAAACGGATATCCCACTTCCTGACGCATTACCAAGGATAAGATAAACGTGTTTGACCGTCTCTCGCAGTAAATGCAAATCTCCAGGATTAATGTTATCCGTTGCCAAGTCAATTAAAGCTCCTGGATTTTCTGATTGGACAATCGCTTTTACTAAACGCTTGGCCGTTTCCCAATTCCAGATGGGATTCAACCTGATATCTTTTACCAACAATTGCAGGGTTTTATTTCCCCGATATTCATTTGCGTCCAAACGACATAACAATTCCACGCCCTGATAACCAGTCAGCGCTAAATCCGGTTGCGTGCGATAAAAATCACCAAACCCAAAACCAACGCCCTTGATATCATTTCTCAAGCTCAAACGTAAATGATTAGCTTCCTTCCCCATGGTTCCCATTGAAATAATATCTGGCTTGTCAATGACAAACTGTACTCCGGGATTACCAAGACCGCAGGGTTCAAAATGAGAACAGACTTTAAAAAGTTCCCAGGTGATTTCATCTTCACTGATAATGGCATCATAGGGAATTTTTCTGATCAGGTGCTTTTTTATTCCAACAGACTCCCCGTAATTTTTGATTTTTTCGATCATTGTTCCAATATTTTGTGCTTTAATACTAAAACCAGCTGCTTGATCATGGCCGCCGTAACTGCTGAAATATTCGCCACAGGACTTTAGCGCCTCAAAAATATTAAACCCTTCAACACTGCGACATGATGCCTTCCCAATACCATCAACGACGCTGATAACGATCACCGGGCGATAGTATTTCTCCTGAATCCGGCTGGCTACAATACCAATCACCCCGGAGTGCCAGTTCTCACCCACAACGATCATGATATCATCCTTATTCAACTCCTGCGATTCGACCAGCACAAGGGCGTCCGCCAGGATAGCCAGCTCCAAATCCTGACGTTTACGATTCTCCTCACTTAAAAACTTAGCCAATTCCATCAGCTTTACCGGGTCGCTTCCGGTGAGTAAATCAACAATGTGATGTGCTTCACCTAAACGGCCGGCGGCATTAATCTTAGGACCCAAAACAAATCCAAAATGCCAGGCCTTTAACTGCGTCAATTCACTGGCTTCTATGAGTGCTCGAATGCCAGGATTTCTAGGACTAGAGTTTAAATACGCTAGTCCCAGAAAAACCAAGCTTCGATTCTCGTTCTGAAGCGGAACCAGATCAGCAACGGTGGCCAAAGCCACACACTCTACAGCATTCTGTAAATCCAGATCGACGTTTAACCGGATACTTAT
>Ga0075011_10001399_pt1 | contig 12955 bp, 12 predicted proteins | sample TARM_MetaG_T_14_FD_72354 | JGI IMG/M metagenome (GOLD analysis project Ga0075011, IMG submission 72354) | Freshwater microbial communities from Pennsylvania, USA, analyzing microbe dynamics in response to fracking - TARM_MetaG_T_14 | ecosystem: Environmental > Aquatic > Freshwater > River...
GTTGTAGGAGATATCAAATTTTTTTTACCTAGTACTCATGCCTGTTAGCTGAGCGGTTGCTTAGCTAACAGTTTTATCCGCCATTATTCGTCACTTACCGACGTTAGGAACAAACATAAATGAAATCATTTTTTATAGGCATTGCTTGTGCTTTCTGTATACCTGCGCTAGCGACTACATATCAAACCAATCAGAAGATTGATGATCTGTTTCTAAATGCACAGGTACAAGGCACTTTTATCGTATTTAATTTGCAGACCTCTTTTTACATAGTGCACAACTCATCTCGTGCCGAAACGAGATATGTTCCTGCATCCACTTTTAAAATAGCCAATAGTCTGATCGGGTTGTCGGTCGGTGCAGTGAAAAACGTTGATCAGCTTTTACCCTATGGCGGCGACCCGCAACCGATTAAATCATGGCAAGCCGATATGGGGTTGCGGGATGCAATCAAAATATCAAACGTTCCAATTTATCAAGAGCTTGCACGTCGGATAGGGCTAGAAAGAATGAAAAACAATGTGCACAAGATAAACTATGGAAATAATGACATTGGGAATCATGTTGACTCGTTTTGGCTAGAAGGGCCTTTAGCAATAAGTGCGCTTGAGCAGACTCAATTCCTTGCGCTGTTAGCTCAAAAGCAACTGCCATTTAGTAAAAACGTCCAAGATAGTGTGCGTGAAATTATCAAGATCGATCAAGGTGATGACTGGACACTGTATGGGAAAAGCGGATGGGCACAGAATGTTGGCTGGTGGGTCGGTTGGGTAGAAAAGCAAGGCAATATATATAGCTTTGCTCTGAACATGGAGATGAATTCGATTAACGAGGCCCCTAAACGAATTGAACTTGGCAAAGGTAGCTTGAAGATTCTCGGAATACTTAATTGACAAACTCCGTATTTGCCTATTTATCTTTTTTCGCCTTTTTCGCTGACAAGGGCGATATATCAAACCGTTCTTAACCTATTCTTAACTTCCGTTGCGCTAGTATTGCGATTGCACTTTATTTCCCAACCACATTGGAGTTAAATATGACAAATCAGGCTGCTTTTTTGCCAGGCCGAACGCTATATCCTCTGCTGGCATTTCACTGTAATAATTTATTCAATCCGGCCCAACTATGAAAAAAACGACTCGAAATAAATTAATTATCTCTGCTATTACCATTGCATTGCTCGCTGGTGGAGGTGTTTATTTTCTCGACCAAGGCGAGCCTGCACCCAGTTATGCCACTGAAGCCGCTCAGCGCGGCGATATTGAAAACAGCGTACTGGCTATCGGCATGTTGCAGGCATCCAGGCTGGTCAGTGTGGGTTCACAAGTTTCAGGACAGGTTATCAAGCTACCTGCAGCGCTTGGCCAGCAGGTGAAACAGGGCGATCTGATTGCGCAAATCGACAGCCTCACGCAGCAAAACAGTCTGCAGGTGGCGCAAGCTTCTCTGACCAGTATCAAGGCTGAATACCGGGCGAAACAGGCGCAAATTCGTCAGGCGCAGCAGGCATTCAACCGTCAAAAAGCGATGCTCGCCGATAACGCCAGTTCTAAAGCGGATTATGAAAGTGCACAGGCGACTCTGGCGGTCTATCAAGCGGAGCTGGATCAGCTGAAGGCGCAGCAGGAGCAACAGCAACTGAGCGTTGAAAGTGCTCAGCTTGATCTCGCTTATACTACTATCAAAGCGCCGATGGACGGGGTGGTTGTGTACAGCGCGGTTGAAGTGGGACAAACCGTTAACGCCAATCAAACTACGCCGACACTGGTTGAACTGGCTGATCTGCAAAAAATGACAGTCAAAGCGCAAATTTCCGAGGCCGATGTTATCAATGTGAAACCGGGGCAGGCCGTTTACTTTACTATTCTCGGCCAACCGAATAAGCGTTATCACGCGCTGTTGAGAGCTATTGAACCCGGGCCAACGTCAATGGATGGTGATGATAGCGATATGACATCCAGTGATTCAGATGCTATCTACTATAACGGCCTGTTTGATGTGGATAATCCCGATGGAATTTTACGCATTGGCATGACAGCGCAGGTATCCATTGTGCTCAGTGGGGCAAAAGATGTTGTTCTGGTGCCCGCGCAAGTATTGCAGAAAAAGTCCGGGCAGACACCCGGTTATCAGGTGCCGGTGCTGGTTAACGGACAAATTGAATATCGCGATGTCAGCGTTGGTATCAGCAATAAAATCAGTGCTGAAATTACGCAAGGTTTACAGCCAGGTGAACAAATCGTGCTCGGCGCACCTTCGTCGGACTCCTTCAGCAGCACGCGCATGCGCCGTTCACCCATGGGGTTTTAAGTGATGAATGAAACATTACTTGAAATTTCTGGCGTTTATCGCTCATTTGCCGCAGGCGAACAAGCGTTAACTGTGCTTAACGATGTCAACCTCAGCATAAAACGCGGTGAGATGGTGGCGATTGTCGGCGCTTCAGGCTCCGGCAAATCCACCCTGATGAATATTTTAGGTTGTTTGGATAAGCCCTCCAAAGGCGTTTATTTAATCAATGGACAAGACACTTCGAGGATGGATGTTGATCAGCTTGCGCAGCTGCGCCGTGAGCATTTTGGTTTTATCTTTCAGCGCTACCATCTGCTTGGCGATCTTAATGCTGTGGGTAATGTGGAAATTCCTGCGATCTACGCCGGTAAAGATAAAAAGGCGCGTAAACTGCGTGCCGAAAGTTTATTGTCACGCCTTGGTTTAGCAGATCGTCTGGATCACAAACCGAGTCAGCTTAGTGGCGGTCAGCAGCAGCGTGTCAGTGTGGCGCGTGCACTAATGAACGGTGGCGATGTGATCCTGGCCGATGAGCCCACCGGCGCGCTGGACAGTCATAGTGGTGAGGAGATGATGGCGCTGCTGCAGGAGCTCCATCATGATGGCCATACTATTATTCTGGTAACTCATGACATGAATGTCGCCCGTTTTGCGAACCGCATTATAGAGCTTAAAGATGGGGTGGTTATTCGCGATCTCCCCAATCACGAAGCGCAACAGCAAGACACGCTGCCTACAATCAAATCACTGACAACGCACGGCTTTGGCTGGGATGGTTATGTTGAAGCGTTTAAAATGGCGCTGCTGGCGATGTTATCTCACCGCTTGCGCACTTTTTTAACTATGCTCGGTATCATTATCGGTATCGCATCTGTGGTCTCGGTGGTCGCACTTGGCGAAGGATCGCAACAGGCGGTATTGGAAAATATCAGCGCTATGGGTACCAACACTATCGATGTCCGCCCCGGTAGCGGCTTTGGTGATCGCCGCTCGGGTCGTGTACGTACCTTAACCGTCGACGACAGTGAGGCACTTAAAAGTCTGCCTTATGTTGATAGTGTCACGCCTTCGATTAGCAGTAACGGCACCATCCGTTATATCAACCAGGCAGTTTCGGCCAGCTTCAACGGTGTCGGGGCGGATTATTTCCGGGTGCGCGGTTATGAGTTAGCGCAGGGGCAATTCTGGGATCAAACAAGTGTAGTGAATCTGGCCCAGCAAGCCGTTATTGATGACAATACCCGTAAATCACTGTTTCCCAACCATTCTGCGATTGGTGAAGTGATCTTTCTTGGTGATTTGCCGGTGCGCATTATCGGCGTCACCCAAGCCAAATCAAGCGCCTTTGGTAACAGTGACTCGCTCAATATCTGGGTGCCTTACAGCACAGTGTCCGGGCGTATGGTCGGCCAGCGTTATCTTGACAGCATCACTGTCAGAATCAATCAGTCGGCGCCGAGCAGCGCGGCGGAGCAGGGGATTATCTCTTTACTTAAGATGCGTCACGGCAGAGAAGATTTTTTCACTATCAATACAGATACTATCCGTCAGAGCATTGAAAAAACCACGCAGACTATGACCTTGCTGATTTCCGCCATTGCCGTTATTTCTCTGGTTGTGGGGGGGATTGGGGTGATGAATATTATGCTCGTATCGGTCACGGAGCGAACGGCTGAGATAGGCGTGCGCATGGCGGTCGGCGCCCGGCAAAGTGATATTCTGCGGCAGTTTCTAATTGAAGCGGTATTGGTCTGCCTGTGCGGCGGTATTATCGGTATTGCACTGGCCTATTTAATCGGCGTGATATTTGCCAGCACAGGGGGCAGTTTTGTGATGATCTACTCAACCACCTCGGTTGTTGCAGCATTCGCCTGTTCAACATTGATAGGCGTACTATTTGGCTTTTTACCAGCACGCAGCGCGGCTCAGCTCGACCCGGTTGATGCATTGGCGAGAGAATAATGATAATGATAAAACCACCTTTAAGGGTAAAGATTTCTGTTGTTGCACTGTGCGTATTGCAGCTAACAGGCTGCGCTAGTTTTACGCGCAGCGAATTTATACAACCCGAAATACAGATCCCGCCTAGTTGGCAAAGTGTCACCGTTAATCAACAGGTTAAACTTGATCCCTGGTGGCAGAGTTTCAATAATCCTGAACTTAATCAATTAATTACGCAGGTACTCCAAAGTAACAATGATTTAACTCTGGCTACCTTAACGCTGCGCAAAGCACGCCTTGAAGCGGGTTTAGCCGATGCGGATAGCTTTCTGCAGATAAGCTCAAGCAGTAATGCAGGCAGAGAGAAACCGCTCAGTGGCGGCGCAGGCTCGAACGATTACAGCAGCAAGCTGTCGCTCAGTTACGAGCTGGATCTGTGGGGGCGTGTCTCTGCTGATATGGATGCCGCAAAATGGAGTAGCCTGGCCAGCGCCGAAGATAGAGAAAGCATCGCGCAAAGCTTAGTGGCCACCACGTCAAAACTCTACTGGCAAATTGGTTATCTCAAACAAAGCATGGCACTGAGCCAAAGCAGCATAGATTATGCGCAGCAGACGCTTGACCTTACCGAGCGCCAGTACCGCTTTGGATCTGTTTCTCAGCTCAATGTATTAGAAGCTAAACGCAGCCTGGCCGGGCAGCTGGCCAGTCACAGCGAGCTTGGACAAGCGCTTACAGAAGCGCAAAATTCGCTGGCCATTTTGTACAATCAGCCGCCACTAAAAATGCCGGTTAGTATAGAAAAATTACCCGATGGACCTATTCCAACCATCGCCCCGGGCGTACCTGCTGATGTTTTGATCCGCCGGCCCGATATAAAGTCGGCACTGTACGCACTTAAATCAGCCTACGCGGCAAAGGATGCCACTTATGCGGGTTACCTGCCGACACTGACGCTCTCCGGTGCATTAGGCTCATCATCCAATGAGTTGAAAAATCTGCTTAGCAATCCAGTTGCAACTCTCGGCGCCAATTTAGTGCTGCCGTTTCTGCAATGGAATACGATGCAGCTGAATAAGCAGATAGCCAGTGTGGAGCTGGAATCGGCTGTGGTTAGCTATCGGCAAACCCTGTATAACGCGTTTGAAGAGGTGGATAATGCCATCTCTGCGCGGCAGCATTATCAGTATCAGGCGCAGAAATTACGCGACCAATATGAGGCAGCTACTGCGGCGGAGCGCATCTATGCAAGCCAATACCGCAATGGCGCTGTGAGTATTCAGGACTGGTTAGATGCCAAAGAGACTCAGCGCAGCGCCGAACAGTCATTACTTGAAAATCGCTATAATCAGTTTACCGTGCAAGCTTCGCTTTATCAGGCGCTGGGGGGGAGTGATGTGGCAGCTGAGGAGTGAGGGGGGAGGAGTGATGAGGGAAGAATAGGAAATATGCACTTTTATTTAACTGGCACTATACTAGTACTAGTTAAGGGAGGTGTTGATGTTACGGGTGAGTAAATTGACAGATTACGGTTCGGTGATTTTGGCTTGTATGGCGTCGCATCCGTTACAGAGGATGAGCGCGGCGAGTTTGGCCCGAGATGTTTTACTACCAGCAGCTACGGTCAGAAAGTTATTAAAGATGCTGGTGAGAGGCGGGTTGTTATCTTCAAGCCGGGGTAAACAGGGCGGTTACCAGCTTGTCAGGCCAGCAACGGAAATTTCCTTAGCAGAGATTGTCAACGTGTTGGAAGGCGCGATTGCCTTGACTGAGTGCGCGCTGCAAAAGGGCGCATGCTGCATTGACGCAGACTGCGAGATACGCCAGAGCTGGCGCGGGGTTAATCAGATTATCTATGAAAGTCTGGCGCAGGTGAGTTTACAGGAGATGTTACCACTCAAAAAGCCAGCCAGAACAATTATCCTCAGCGGCTAACCTTAAGCAAACCTGAGAGGAGAAACAAACAATGGCAGAAAAAGGACAAAAACTGGCGCGTTTTGTCGCTAGCGACTATCCCCATGGTTTTGTTACTGACCTGGAGACGGATAGCCTGCCACCCGGCCTGAATGAGTCGGTGATACGGCAGATCTCCGCGCGCAAACATGAGCCTGAGTTTATGCTGCAGTGGCGGCTGCAGGCATATCGGCATTGGTTAACCATGAAACTCCCCAGCTGGTCAAAACTGCATTATCCACCTATCAATTATGATGAGATTGTTTTCTACAGCGCGCCCAAAACCAGCGCAGACGGTCCGCAGAGTCTGGACCAGGTCGATCCTGAAATTTTACGTACCTATGAAAAATTGGGCATTCCCCTTCATGAGCGGGCGCAGCTGGCAGGCGTGGCGGTGGACGCTGTTTTTGACAGTGTCTCTGTTGCCACAACATTTAAAAAGCAGCTCGCGGAAGTGGGGGTTATTTTCTGTTCGTTTTCAGATGCGCTGCAGGAGCATCCGGAGCTGGTGCGCCATTATCTGGGCAGTGTCGTACCTTATACTGATAACTATTATGCGGCCCTCAATGCCGCTGTATTTAGTGACGGCTCTTTCTGTTATGTGCCTAAGGGGGTACGCTGCCCGATGGAATTGTCGACCTATTTTCGCATCAATTCGCTAAATAGCGGCCAGTTTGAACGCACGCTTATCATCGCCGAAGAAGGCAGTTATGTCAGTTACCTTGAGGGCTGCACTGCGCCCATTCGGGATGAGCATCAGCTGCATGCGGCGGTGGTGGAGCTGATCGCCCTTGATGACGGTGAAATTAAATATGCCACTGTGCAGAACTGGTATCCCGGTGATAAGGACGGTAAAGGCGGCATTTATAATTTTGTTACCAAACGCGGTTTATGTAAGGGTCGTAATGCTAAGATATCCTGGACTCAGGTCGAAACAGGATCGGCCATCACCTGGAAATATCCCAGTGTGATTCTGCAGGGGGATAATTCACACGGTGAATTTTACTCCGTCGCCTTAACCAATAATTACCAACAGGCCGATACCGGTACTAAGATGATCCATATCGGTAAAAATACGTCCAGTACCATTATTTCCAAAGGTATTTCAGCCGGCCATGGCTCTAATGTTTATCGGGGCCTGGTGCGGGTTGGTCCGAAAGCGCTTAATGCCCGTAATTACAGCCAATGTGACTCCTTGTTGCTGGGGGATTTGTGCTCTGCGCATACCTTCCCTTATATTGAAGTGAAACATCCTTCTGCCCGAGTTGAACATGAGGCCACCACCTCTAAAATAAGTGATGAGCAACTCTTCTACTGCATGCAAAGAGGGATCTCTTCGGAGGATGCGGTCTCGATGATCATTAACGGCTTCTGCAAAGAGGTATTTCGCAAGTTGCCCATGGAATTTGCGGTTGAAGCACAGGCATTAATGGAAGTGAGCCTGGAAGGCTGTACCGGCTAGGTTGACGGGAGGAATGCATGTTACAGATAAAAAATTTACACGTGGAAATTCAGGGCGCGGAGATTCTTAAAGGGGTTGACCTGTCCGTCAGGGCGGGTGAAGTGCATGCCATTATGGGCCCCAATGGTTCGGGAAAAAGCACCCTGGCCAATGTTCTGGCCGGTCAGGAAGAGTATCAGGTAAGTGCCGGAGAGGTGTTATTTCAAGGTACAAATTTATTGGAACTGTCAGTTTCTGAGCGCGCCTGTGCCGGCATTTTTGTCGCTTTTCAATATCCGATAGAAGTGCCGGGGGTGAGCAACGTGCAGTTTCTTAAAACGGCGCTTAACAGCCAGCGCAAATACCATAAACTTGCGGAGCTTGACGCCATTGATTTTCTGCAGCTGGTCAAAAGCAAGGTACAAGAGGTCGGCATGGAAGAGCAGCTTTTGTATCGCTCGGTCAATGAGGGATTTTCCGGCGGTGAAAAAAAACGTAATGAAATATTGCAGATGTTAGTGCTTGCGCCGCATCTGGCAATTCTCGATGAAACCGATTCAGGCCTTGATATCGATGCGCTGAAACTGGTGGCGCAAGGAGTCAATGGCTACCGCAGTTCGCCTCAGGGTGCGGAGCGGGCGATTATTTTGGTGACTCACTACCAGCGGCTGCTTAATTATATCAAGCCGGATTTTGTACATGTGTTGTTTGACGGGCGTATTGTGCGCTCTGGCGGGCCTGAGTTGGCACTGGAATTAGAAGAAAAAGGTTATGCCAATTTATTACCTGCAGATAAGGGCGCAACCTGAAATAGCGATGCTAAGCGGACTTAACTTTACTTAAAAAGTTAAGCCCTTAACAATGAACGGGAGGCACAGATGAACGCCTGTGAACGTTTCCTTAAAGAGTATAAGCTGAACAAGCAGAGCTTGCCGGGACAACATCTGCACTGGTTAATTGCCTGGCGGGAAAACGCACTGCAAAGTTTTGCGGAGCAGGGCCTGCCCGATAGCAGCAATGAAAGCTGGAAATACACGCAACTGACCCGGCTGCAGGAAACCAAGTATCGCCTTGCCCGGCGGCCACCTGAAACTGCGCTTGCCTTAAAACTTAATGAATCATCACTTGAGGCCCATTTTCTGGTCTTTGTTGACGGCTATTATGCTGCGCAGCTTTCCAGTTTGGGGGCGCTGCCGGAGGGGGTTATCTTATGCAGTTTTGCTCAGGCACTGCAGGAGCATCCGCAGTTACTCGCCGCAGAGCTGGGTAAAACGGGCGGTTATCAGGATCATCCCTTTAGTGCGTTAAATAGTGCGCTGTTTGCTGACGGTGTATTTTTGTGGGCGCCACAAAACAGCTTTATCAAGCAGCCTGTCCACTGCCTGTTTATTTCCAGCGCAGGTAAACACCCTCAAGTCAGTTATCCCCGTTTGTTACTGGTGCTTAAAAACCATGCACAGTTAACGCTGATCGAGCATTATATTGATCTGCCGGAAACCAATAACTGTTACAACTTCTGCAACAGCGTCACAGAGATATCTCTGGGCGCGCATGCATCCCTGAACCACTATAAATTGCAATGCGCAGCGCAAGACAGCAGCCATATCGCCGCCATGACTGTACAGCAGCAACAAGCAAGCGCCTTTACTTCACACAGTTATTCATTGGGCGCGGCGCTTGCCAGACACGACATTCAGATAGCACTGGCCGGGCGGCAAGCCGCATGCAGCCTTAATGGCGCGTATTTAGTTGACGGCAGTCAGCATGTGGACTATCACACCCAGATAACCCATTTAGCGCCCGCCTGTAACAGTCAACAACTCTATAAGGGCGTGGTACAGGGACATGCACGGGCAGTATTTAACGGCGCGGTAATTATCGATCCCGTTGCGCAGCAATCCAACGCTAAGCAGCTCAATAGAAATCTGCTGCTCGGTGATAACGGCGAAGTCGACAGCAAACCCGAGCTGCAGATTTATGCCGATGATGTGATCTGTACGCATGGCGCAACTGTTGGTCAGTTAGATAGTCAGGCGCTTTTTTATCTGCAGTCCCGCGGTTTCAGTAAAGAAGAGGCACAAGCCTGGCTGGTTTACGGCTTTGTCAGTGAACTGCTGGATCGTATTGACAATCCCGCTCTGCGCAAGTTTATCGAGCAGCCAGTAAGCGCCTATCTAGCGCGGCTTTTCCCGACGCAATTTCCAGTACGTTTGCCGCACAAAGAGGAGAGCGCTGATGTCCTTAATCACTGATCCGTCAGCATCCCCAGCACAGATTGACTGGCGTGCATTACGCACGGACTTTCCCGTATTGTCACAAAAAGTGTACGGTAAACCGCTGGCTTATCTGGATAATGCGGCGACCACGCAAAAACCTAACAGTGTCATTGAGCGCGTCGCCCATTTTTATCGTGCGGATAATGCCAACGTGCATCGCGGCGTGTATCAATTAAGTGAGCGTGCCACTGCCGCTTATGAAGCCTCACGCGACAAAATACAAAACTTCATCAATGCACCGCGGCGCGAAGAGATTATTTTTGTCCGTGGCGCCACCGAGGCTATCAATCTGGTGGCGCAGAGCTACGCCCGCCCGCGTCTTAAGCCCGGTGACCAAGTCCTGATCAGTGCCATGGAGCACCATTCCAATATCGTGCCCTGGCAGATAGTATGCCAACAAACCGGTGCGCAGTTACAGATTGCACCTATCAATGACAGCGGTGAAATTATTATCGAGCGCTATCAGCTATTATTAAATTCCCGGACAAAAATAGTGGCGTTAACCCATGTCTCCAATGCGCTAGGCAGCATTAATCCTGTGCAGCTGATGACAGAGATGGCGCACGCCAAAGGCATTCCGGTATTGCTTGATGGCGCTCAGGCTGCGGCGCATCTGAGCTTGGATATGCAAGCTTTAGATTGTGATTTTTACACTTTTTCCAGCCACAAACTTTATGGCCCGACGGGCGTCGGGGTGTTATACGGTAAGCACAAATATCTTGCTGCGATGGAGCCTTATCAGGGCGGCGGAGATATGATCAGCCGGGTTAGTTTTGCCCACACTGAGTATAATTGTCTGCCCTACAAATTCGAGGCTGGTACGCCCAATATTGCCGGCGTGGTAGGCTTTAGTGCCGCGCTTGATTATGTGCAGGCTATCGGCCTGGATAATATTGCCCGCCGTGAAAAACAGTTATTAGATTGTGCCGGCCAGGCATTAGGAAAAATACCCGGGCTGCGTATTATTGGCAGCGCCCGCCATAAGGCCAGTATTATCTCTTTTGTCCTTGCCTGTGCACATCCCCATGATATCAGCACTATCCTTGATCAGCAGGGGGTCGCTATTCGCTCCGGGCATCACTGCGCTATGCCGGTGATGACCCATTTTAATGTGCCGGCGACAGCGCGCGCGTCCTTTTCCTTCTACAATAATGAAGAAGACATTGCGCAATTGTTTCAGGGGCTGCAGCTGGTGAATGATATTTTTGCAGAAAAAACAGGTGAACAGCATGAATGAAGAGTTACGGGCACTGTATCAGGAAGTGATTATAGATCATGGCAGGCATCCCAGAAATTTCAAAAAGCTTGCTCATCCCAGTGCTACCCATGAAGGCTATAATCCGCTCTGTGGTGACCATTTGACGCTTTATCTGCAGATTGACAATGACACTATTGTTGATGCGAGTTTTGAGGGAGAGGGCTGCGCTATTTCAATGGCGGCCTGCTCATTAATGACCGAGCGGATTAAAAACAGCAGTATTGCTGAAGCCCAGAAACTGTTTTCCGCTTTTCATCTGCTGGTCACTGAGCCGGCCCCTGCCGAAGCCTGTGAATATCTGGGCAAACTGGCTGTGTTGGGCGGGGTCAGAGATTTTCCGCTGCGTATCAAGTGCGCGACCCTCAGCTTTCATGCGCTTAAAGCGGCACTGGATAATGTCAGTTCTGAGCAGGTAGTTTCAACGGAGTAAGGCGATGTTTGAACACGTGACAGTAGTGCGGGACTGCAACGCCATCACTATTCCCGATGGTGTCACAGTAACACTGCGCAAAGGCAGCGAAGTGGTTATTACTCAGGCATTGGGCGCAAGCTATACGGTCAACTATCATGGTCAGCTGCTGCGGATAGCCGAGCAAGACGGCGATGCGCTGGGTAAATCGGTAAACGAAGCAACAGTAGTAACAGAAACAGAAAACAATGAGTCTGATGAGGTTAATTTCGATCAGGTATTTGCTCAGATGAAAACCTGTTATGACCCGGAGATCCCGGTCAATATTGTCGATCTTGGCCTGATCTACGACGTCAATTGTTATCCTTTGCTTGACGGCCGCAATCTACTGCGTATTAGCATGACCTTAACCAGCTTTGGCTGCGGCATGGGAGGGGTTATCGCAGACGAAGTAAAACGAAAATGTCTGCAGGTAGCCAATGTTGATGAGGTTGAGGTGACGCTGGTTTTTGATCCCCCCTGGCGTTACGAAATGATTTCAGATTCGGCAAAACTGCAGCTGGGACTGCTGTAAAAACGAGAGGAGTTTATATTATGGCAAAATGGAAAACAGTGTTACCTGTGGATGAGTTACAACCAGGCATGCATACTCAGGTTAACCTCCGGAAGGTAACCCTTTTACTGGTTAATATCGACGGTGAGTTTTATGCCGTAGAGGATGTCTGCAGTCATGACGGTGACGTGCTCAGCGGCGGAGAAATCTGTGGTTCAGAAGTCACTTGCCCGCGTCATGGCGCGAGTTTTGATTTAAAAACCGGCGCCGTATTATCTGCACCGGCATTTGAAGATATTGCGACTTATCCGGTCAGAGTGGTCGATAACATGGTGCAGGTATTTGATGAGGCAACAAAAACCTAAATTTAAGAAGGTATTAAGCGAGGCAAGCAAATGTTGAAACAAATCGTAGCGCAGTTATCAGATAACTAAAGCAGCCATAAAAAACCATGGACACGCACATTTTTCTTCTCTATTTGCTGGCTATTCTGCTCAGTGCAAGGCTACTGGCAGAGATAGCTGTCAAGCTGAATCTGCCATCTGTCATTGGCGAACTGCTGGCCGGCATACTGTTGGGACCAAGCCTGCTGGGGTGGCTGGAACCAACTCAGAACATCAGATTGCTGGCCGAAATAGGCATTATCTTATTGCTCTTCGATGTGGGGTTAAAGACAGATCTTAAACGTCTTAGCCGCACTGGCGTAAAATCTCTCTTAGTTGCCGTTGTCGGTTTTATATTGCCCCTGCTGCTGGGGTCTTCACTGAGCTACTGGGGATTTGATCTATCGCTCTTGGTGTCGCTATTTGTGGGAGGCACGCTAACGGCAACC
>Ga0075011_10001400_pt1 | contig 12955 bp, 9 predicted proteins | sample TARM_MetaG_T_14_FD_72354 | JGI IMG/M metagenome (GOLD analysis project Ga0075011, IMG submission 72354) | Freshwater microbial communities from Pennsylvania, USA, analyzing microbe dynamics in response to fracking - TARM_MetaG_T_14 | ecosystem: Environmental > Aquatic > Freshwater > River...
GCACCTTCACCATCGCGAATGATTTTTTTTGCCAGCGTTTTATGAACATAGATGAAGGCTTCTTTAAAGACCTCATAGTCTTTACTGTTTTCTTGCAAAGATTGATTGCCAGCCAACCCATTGGCGATCACCGTAACCATATCATTGGTGCTGGTATCGCCATCCACAGAGATCATATTGTAGGTATCCACCGTGGTTTCTTTTAGTAGTTTATCAAGCAGCGCCGGTTCTATCTTCGCATCAGTCGTCACAAAGGATAGCATCGTGGCCATATTGGGGTGAATCATCCCCGAGCCCTTGGCCATGCCCCCAATTTTTACTGATTTCCCGGCAATTTCGACTTCCACGGCGATGGTCTTTTGGATCGTATCGGTGGTCAGAATGGTATTGGCCGCGATATCGCCGTCTTCCTGAGTGTTTCCCAGTTTCGGCGCCAGCACATCAATGCCAGCTAAAATTTTCTCGACCGGTAAGATCACCCCGATAACACCAGTGGAGGCGATTAGCACATCCTCCGGCTGCAAACCCAAAACGGCTGCTGCCTTAGTGGCCGTGGCGACTACCGCTTCCTCCCCTTTTTGGCCGGTACAGGCATTGGCGTTGCCACTATTAACCACCACCGCCTGTTTATAGGGGTTGGCGATGACTTTGTTACACCAGAGAATCGGTGCTGCTTTCACCACATTGCTTGTGGTCATAATACTTGTTGCTGCTGATACTTCCGAAACAATCATCGCCAGGTCATTTGTTCCGCTCTTTTTGATGCCGCAATTGATCCCGCCGGCGTTAAAACCTGTCGGTGTTGTTACGCCGCCTGTCTTTATTACTTTCATGTCTTTACTCCTTGTATTTAACTGGATCTTTTCTGATCCGTCAGGTTGTCGGTACTAGTGCTGTGTTTATCTAAATCACACAGCTATTTAATAATTATCTGTCACTTGTTTTTTTAGATTGGGAAATCGGCAATAAAGTCGATTCCGGTTTTTTCAGCCAAGCCAAAAGCGATATTCATATTTTGAACGGCCTGGCCGGCTGCGCCTTTAATCAGGTTATCGATGGCTCCGACGACAATGACGTGGTTGGTGCGGGGATCGATGGTCAGCCCGATGTCGCAATAATTGGTACCCTTGACCCAGCGGGTTTCCGGCATCCGGTTTTCTAAAATTCTGACAAAATATTCATCTTGATAAAAATCTCTGTAAATCGCTTTTACATCTTCTAAGCTCAGATCGGCAGTTAGCTTGGCATAAGACAGCGTCAAGATTCCCCGGTTCATCGGAACCAGATGGGGGGTAAACAAAATATTAAAGTCCTGTCCGTTTAAAAGCCGCAATTCCTGCTCAATTTCCGGGGTATGTCGATGCGTTCCAATTTTATAAGCCTTGATGGTTTCATTGCATTCAGAGTACATCAGGTCGGTGATTGTTCCGCGACCGGCTCCAGTTACTCCGGATTTGGCATCAACGATAATAGTGCTGGTGTCGATGAGATTATTTTTAATCAGCGGTGCCAGACTCAGGATGCTACAGGTTGTATAGCAACCGGGATTCGAAATGAGCTGAGCCTTTTTTATCGCTTGGCGATGCAATTCGCATAATCCATAAACGGCTTTATCAAGTAATGGCTGGTTAAAATGCTCGGTTTGATACCAGTCTTCATATGTATTAATATCCTTGAGCCGGAAATCAGCCCCTAGATCAATGACCTTTGTTTTTTCTAGCACCTCCGCCGTGACGGTTTTTGATGCAATCCCATGCGGCAAGGCCAGAAATACGACATCCGACTTTTCTGCCAGCACCGTGATGTCGGTTGCTTGGCAAACTAGATCGGTTATGCTTTCAAAATTTCCGTAGACATCACTAAATTTCTGTCCCGAAAAGCTTCTAGTCCCGATTGTCACCACTTCAACTTCCGGATGCCGCATTAAAATTCGGATCAATTCCTGTCCGGCATAACCAGTTCCTCCGATAACAGATGCTTTAATCATTTTATTTTTCTTCCTTTCTTATTGCTTATTAAGCGTAGTAAGCGTTTAGGCAAACCGAATCATCCAATTCTGTCAATCTAGCCGTTTTAGTCAACACGCTATTTATCTATAATCTTAATACTCTATCTTAACTGTTCCTCTTAAAACTTTCACCAACGCTTGTTCTCAAAAGTTTATTTTACCAAAATATATGAGCTCTGTCTGTTAGTTTGTCAACTTTATTAATTCCTATTTTTGTATTATACTCGACTCGTCATGCATAATCAAGCGTTTTTATGCATAATTATTAATCATTAACAAATATTCTCTTTTTATACTTGCATTTCAAATGAAATGATTGTATAATCATTCATGTAATTAAGTTGATTATACAAAAGAGATAATTATCAGGAGGATATAAAATTGAAGAAAAAAGTAATTCTTGCCTATTCCGGTGGATTGGATACCACTACCATTATACCATGGCTTAAAAATACCTACGACTATGAAGTTATTGCGGTCTGCGTCGATGTCGGACAGGGCACCGAACTGGATGGCCTGGAGGAACGAGCCCTGGCATCGGGTGCCAGTAAATTATATATCGCAGACGTGACCGATGAATTTGTCGAGGACTTTGTCTGGCCGGCACTTAAGGCCGATGCCATTTATGAAAAAAAATATTTATTGGGCACTTCCCTGGCTCGTCCGTTAATTGCCAAGGTACTGGTCGAATATGCTGAACTTGAAGGCGCCGAAGCGATCTGTCACGGCGCTACTGGTAAGGGTAATGACCAGGTTCGTTTTGAACTCACCATTGGTGCTTTAGCGCCACAGTTAAAAATTATTGCTCCCTGGCGAATTTGGGATATCAAATCCCGCGAAGATGCTATGGACTACTGTGTCATGCATGATATTAAGGTACCAATGTCGATCAGCAACAGCTACAGCCGCGATAAAAACATCTTACATATGAGTCATGAAGGTCTGGAACTGGAAGATCCAGCACTGGAACCGCAATATAAAAAACTGCTGCAAATGACCACTCCACTAGAAGAAGCTCCCGATGAAGCTGAAATTGTCAGTCTGGACTTTGAAGAGGGCGTTCCGGTACGTCTAAACGGCGTTGCAATGTCTGGCCGTGAACTGCTCGAAAAACTTAACATCATCGGCGGCCGTCACAGTATTGGCGTTGTCGATCTGATTGAAAACCGAGTCGTTGGGATGAAATCCCGCGGGATCTATGAAACGCCTGGCGGTTCGATTCTCTATAACGCCCATGAGGAACTCGAGCACATGTGTCTGGATCGCCAAACCTTTGGCTTTAAACAGCAGGCAGCCGTAAAATTTGCCGAATTGGCCTACAACGGCGAATGGTATACCCCCCTTCGCGAAGCCTTAACCGCTTTTGTCGATGAAACCCAAAAAACGGTTACCGGGAATGTTCGTTTAAAATTATATAAGGGAAATATTATTCTGATTGGGGTGGCCTCACCTTACTCGCTATACAATGCTGAAATTGCCAGCTTTACCACTGGTGATCTTTATGATCATAAAGATGCGGAAGGCTTTATCCATTTATTTGGCTTGCCGCTTAAGGTTCGTGCTTTGATGCGACTCAGTCGCGAAGAAAAAGGTGAATAAGATGAAAAAAATGTGGGGAGGTCGGTTTTCTAAAAAAACCGACCTTTTAACTGATGATTTTAACTCGTCGATCTCCTTTGATCAACGCCTGTATAAACAGGACATCACCGGTAGTATCGCCCATGCCCGAATGCTTGGAGAGCAAAATATTATTGATCCCCAAGAATCGGAACTGATTATCGAAGCTCTGGAAGCGATTCTTGTTGATATCGAGACCGGCAAGGTTGAATTTTTGGTGTCGATGGAAGATATTCATATGAATATCGAAGCCATCCTGACCGAGCGGATCGGTGATGTCGGCAAAAAACTCCATACCGGTCGCAGCCGTAACGATCAGGTTGCCACCGACATGCGCCTCTATGTTAAAGAGGTTGCCGATGACAGTAAATCACTGATTCGAAATCTGATCCTTACCCTATTGGATCTGGCCGAAGATCATACCGATACCATCATGCCAGGCTATACCCACCTGCAACGCGCCCAACCAATTACCTTCAGCCATCATCTGATGGCGTATGTCGAAATGTTTAAGCGCGACATGATCCGGATGACCCAGGTCAAAGCGATGGCCGACACCCTACCACTGGGTTCTGGTGCTTTGGCTACCACCACCTATCCGCTGGATCGTGAAGCGGTTGCGGCCGAGCTGGACTTTGCTTTTGTTTCACTCAACAGTCTGGATGGGGTTTCAGACCGAGATTTCTGCCTTGATTTTCTTGAAGCGGCGGCAGTCTTGATGATGCACCTCAGCCGTTTTTCTGAAGAGATTATCCTCTGGTGCAGCAGCGAATTTAATTTTATCACCCTGGATGATGCCTTCAGCACTGGCAGCAGCATTATGCCGCAGAAAAAAAATCCCGATATTGCCGAACTGGTCCGGGGCAAAACCGGCCGGGTATATGGTAGTCTGATCGGTTTGTTAACCACCATGAAGGGCATCCCCTTAGCCTATAACAAGGATATGCAAGAGGATAAGGAACCGGTATTTGATGCCTATGATACCATTAAAATCTGCCTGATTACCTTTGCTAAGATGATCAAAACCCTGACGGTCAACAAAGCTACAATGAAAAAGGCTGCTGCCGGCGGGTTTTCTAATGCCACCGATGCCGCCGATTGGCTGGTTAAACATGGCGTTGCCTTTCGTGATGCTCACGAAATTATTGGCAAGCTGGTATTTTTTGCTTTAGAACAGCAAAAAAGTCTGGACGAGCTAACCCTTGAGGAATACCAGAGTGTTTCGCCAGTTTTTGATGAATCCATTTTTTTAGCGATCGACTTAAATGTTTGTGTCAACCAACGAAATATTATTGGTGGACCTGCTGAAGAACAGGTTCGAAAAGCCATCGCTTTTAATCATCAATGGCTTGCTCAAAACTGAAATTTTAATCAATTTCCCCGACTCTACCAAAGCAAATCAAGAAAGTTTTTTTCACTTCCTTTGTATTGTTTTTCACAAAGAAATATGTTATGCTTTAGGATATCAAAGATAAATTTAAACATAATTAAAATATAGAAGTAGAGAGTATAATATGGGAAAATACAAGGTTGGTAAAGAAACTAAGGATAAAATTTTTGAGGCTTCCAAGGCTTTGTTTTATGAAAGCGGCTATACCAGCACCACCTGCCTAAAGATTGCCAGAGAATCCGGGGCGAATGTTGGACTGATCAATTATTATTACGGCTCAAAAGGTGGCTTGGGCATTGAATTGTATAACGAAATCATGTCCACCATCAAAGCCAAGGTCGCTGAAAATCTAACCAAACTCGGAATACAAACTAGCCTGTTACTGCAGACTGCTATCGAGTGGCGGGTACTTAATAATAATATGCGGTTCAATAAAAATTTCAGCCGTTTTTATTATGATTTGCTGAGCGAAAATGTACTTTACAAAGAGCAGAGTGTCGTCACCGATTTTTATCGCAAACTGACCGAAAGTTGTGGTCTTGATTACAGTGACTTTGAAATAGCCTTTATCTCCTACTCCAGCGCCGGTGCTACCCAAGGGATTAATCTTGCCTACGATGCCGGGCTTATCGACTGCTCATCCCAAGATTTTATTAACGCCAGCATCCGCCTTTTACTAAACACTATGGGGCTTGATGCAAAGCTAAACGAGCAAGTAATTAAAGAATCCTATGCAATCGAAAAAAACTTTACCGTGCGAATCGAAAAAAACTTTGTCATCATCTAGATAATCTGTTTATCTAATCTTGTTCCACTAACTTACAGCGTCATGTTTAACATGACGCTGTTTTTTTCTATTATACGTTTTTTTGATCGCAATTAATATTATATCTCGAACTATTGACTTCACTTTGTTCTGCTTCTCAATCCTCACGCACTGTAAATATTGTATTATTTTTGTTTTAAACGCCTATTCCACAGTATTTTTTGCGCTATTTTTCGTAATATATTATTTTTATATGAATTTATCTGGACAATCCGCAATTTTCATGCTATTATCAAAGCATACTTAAACATAACTAATATTATACACAGATAACTCAAACTTTGAGTGTGAAAACCATCTTATTCTGACCAGTCCCGGCTCCGCAATTGTAAATAAAGCGTTTACGGGTGAATTACACACCAGTCTGAAAGGAGGAGAGCTAAAAGGATCAGGCACTAGCTATTGCACACATGCTATTATTCGTTGTTGTTCGGACAAGACCGTAAACGTTTAAACCAGTGTCTTTCATTAATTATGATTATCGGGATTGATTTCATTCCTGGTGATGCAGATGTACCTGACACAGCCCGCTTAAAAACTTGGGCTGTTCAAAAGCAAAATCTCACCGTTTAAATTTCGGGTGATAACTTAAAGAAGAGGTGAATCGATGAAAAATAATAATTTCTTAAAAATTGCTGTTCTATCGGTATTCTTTGTTCAAATGGGTATTGGAACCATTACACCAGCAATCGCCAACATCGCTGCTGCATATCCGGATGTTCCATTTACCACCCTATTACTGGTGTCCACATTGGCTGTCCTGACGTCTGTCCCGGCGACACTCATTTCCGGTCGAATTGCCGGAACCGTTGTAAAATACAAAACCTTATTAATAATCGGTATGCTTCTCTTCATTGGCGGTGGTGTCGCTCCCTATTTCATGGCAACCTCCAGCTTTGCAGCAATCTTAGCCGTTCGTGCCCTCTTTGGTATTGGTCTTGGAATCGTCACCCCACTTGGAGGAGCTCTAATTATTGCCTTCTTCGATGGTCAGGTTCGTGCCCAAATGATGGGTTTAAGCAATGTTATTGCCAATGTTGGCGGAATCTTATTTCAATTGCTTGGCGGTATGGCTGCCGGGATTGCCTGGCAATATGCGTTTCTTCCCCATGCGCTCGGAATCATTACCCTGATTCTAATTATGTTTTTGCCGGAACCGGCAAAGGCACCTGTTCAAGCAGATGGTGAAGCAAAACCAAAATTACCGGGTTCCGTTTTTGGTTTTGCGCTGGCAATTTTCTTCATCATGGCTTTAGTCTATCCAATGCTGGTTAATATGTCGACAATTATTGCCGTTAGTGGGATGGGGGGAGCCGCAGACGCAGCTCTAGTTCTAACCATGTTCACCGTCGGGGGCATGGCTGGCGGGTTTATTTTCGCTAAAATCTTTGGTATTTTTATGAGAAACACGCTTGCTGTTGGCCTTGCGATGCTGGCCATTGCGATGGCTACGATTGGTCTAGGCAATTCGATTGCCTTTATGTATATTGGCACAACCATTGCTGGTGTTGGCTTTAGTTTCATTATGCCAACAATTTTTATGAATCTGGGCGCAGCGGTTCATCCCAGTCAAATGGCCACTGCTTCGGGAATTGTTATGGCCTGTTTGAACATTGGGGGATTCTGCTCTGCCTACATCTTTGCCTTTCTTGGTAACATCACGGGTATGACTGAAAACATTAAATTCCCCTTCTATATTTCTATGACTGTATTCGCAGTGGCTGCGATCGCATATCTGCTGATAAAACCCAAACAGCCGGTTGTACCTCAACCCGAATCAAACTAAAAATAGCCTTACCTCTTTTACAAGGGGTAAGGCTATTTTTTTTGCACGTTCAAACGGGTTTTTCCAGTAATTTATCGCTCTTTAATCCGTAATCTGAACGACATTTTTTAGCGGTATCATTGTCAAAGCAATACCAAATAGAATGATCGCAAAACCAATTAAAGAATAAACCGAGGGAATTTCACCCACAAAAATAAAAACAAAAATCGGATTAAGTATCGGTTCCAGCAGCGATACCATCGAGGCCTTCAGCGCTGAAATCATCCTGACCCCTTTAAAGAACACCAGATAGGACATCCCGATTTGAAAGACACCCAGAAAAAGCAGTCCCAACCACCCGGTCATCGATAGCCCTGAAAAATCCAGCTGGCCTGGAAACAAGACCAGGATCACCAGGCACAGGATAATATTATTGACACCAACGATCGAGTTATCTGAAACTGGGTATTCCTTGTCCATAAAATGCTGAACCAGGGCATAGGCCACCCCATTGCTCAATGCCAGCAAGTCACCCCAGAGATTCCCACCCACCGAGGCACTAAAAATGACAATGATCCCAACCAGAATAAATAAGCGGGGAATCAATTCTCTGCCGGTTACTTTCTTTCCACGAACCACATAATATAGATATAGCCATAATGGCGCTGTGCATTGGAGAATGATCGCATTGGCCGCCGTCGTTATTTTTGTTGTCAGCACAAACATGATACACAAATAGCAGTAACCGATGATCAGCGCAAGATAGTTTTTAGAAAACCGCAGCTTCTTCCATTGAATCAGCGGCAAAAAAATAACCCCAGCGATAAACGCCCGACCAAAGGTAATCGTATAGGGATTGGCATTGATCAGCTTGATAAAAAAACCGCCGGTACTAAACAACACCATCGCGATAAGCACATATAAGGTTCCTTTTGCTTTATTATCCATCGCTACCTCCTTTTCTCAATCTTCTTTTTTGATGATACCATAACCACTCATTTTTTTCTCTATATTTTTGTTTTTATTTCCTGTATAATATCCATAATAAGGTGGAGGTAAACTTTGTATGTTATCACAGATTAAAAGTAGCGGTTTATTGGGGGTTAATGGCGTTATTGTAACAGTCGAGATAGATATTTCCCGGGGCTTGCCCTGCTATTCTCTGGTCGGTCTTCCCGATGCCGGCATCAAGGAATCGAAGGACCGGGTTTTTTCGGCGGTTAAAAATAATGGCTATAAGTATCCGATGGAACGGATCACCATTAATCTTGCTCCAGCCGATTTAAAAAAGGAAGGGCCAGCCTTTGACCTGGCCATCGCGCTGGGGATATTAAACGCTTCGGAGCAATTGAACTGGGATCATCCTGAAAATTATCTGGTCATCGGGGAATTGTCCTTAAGCGGTCAAATTAGAAGTGTCAATGGCGTCTTGCCGATGGTTCTGGCTGCTAAAGAAGCTGGTATTGCTAATGTTTTGGTTCCCTTTGAAAACCGACATGAAGCCGCGGTGGTTCAGAATATCAACGTCTATCCAGTCAATGATTTTCACGAAGCTGTCTCATTCATAAAGAAGGAACTAATTATTGAGCCTTTCAAGGTCGATCTCAGTTCTCTTCTGCGCGTCGAAAACAGCTGTCATCGCATCGATTTTTCTGATATTCGCGGTCAGGATTTGGGAAAACGCGCACTCGAAATTGCTGCTGCCGGGGCTCACAACTGTTTGATGAGCGGTCCACCGGGATCCGGCAAGACCATGCTGGCTAAGGGTTTTGCGTCGATTCTGCCCGATCTCACCATCGATGAAGCCCTGGAAATTACAAAAATCCACAGCATTTCGGGACTGTTAAAAAACAATGCGATCATCAGTCAGCGACCCTTTCGTTCGCCCCACCATACCATTTCAAAGGTTTCTTTGGTCGGTGGCGGGCGGATCCCCAAACCCGGGGAAGTATCCCTGGCTCACCTGGGGGTGCTATTTCTTGACGAGTTGCCCGAATTTCAAAAATCCGCCCTCGAAGTTTTACGTCAGCCCATTGAAGATCAGGAGGTCACCATTTCCCGGATCAATGCCTCGCTCACCTTTCCGGCCAGTTTTACCCTGATCACCTCGATGAATCCCTGCCCCTGCGGATATCTTACCGACCCTGCTCACGAATGTATCTGCACCCCTCAGCAGATTAAAAACTATCACGGCAAAATATCTGGACCACTAATGGATCGACTGGATATTTTTGTCGAGATCCCCAGCACCACTTATGATGAACTGCAAACCAAACCCAAGGGTGAAAGCTCACAAGATATTAAGAAACGGGTCGATGCCGCTCGTGAACTTCAAAATGCCCGCTATGCAGAGCTAGACATTTTCTATAATGCCCAGCTCACCCCTAAACTGATGGAAACCTATTGTCCCCTTGGACCGGCCGAAGAAAACCTAATGGAAAAGGTCTATACCAAAATGAAACTCAGTGCCCGGGGCTATCACCGGTTGCTAAAGCTAGCCCGAACCATTGCCGACTTAGATGGATCTGAAGCCATTCAGATCGGCCACTTGACTGAGGCCATTCAGTACCGGGCTATGACTAAACTAAGCTAGGATCAGTCTCAAACGCTTTATCCCGTAAAAAAACGATTGTCAGGGGTAAACCCCTGACAATCGTTTTTTTTATTTTATTCATTGAATAATCATGCTGTTAATTCTTAATTAGCGAATTTACAAATCGATCTTCATTTTTGCGAAGATACCAAAGCCCACCGATACCAACTGCTATTAGCGCCAAGCTGATCAATTGCGCTGTACGCAATCCCATAAACATCAAACTGTCAGTTCTTAACCCTTCAATGAAAAATCGACCAACAGAATACAAGCCCAGGTAAACAAAGAATAGTTCACCATCAACCTTCTTAATTTTATCTTCGTAAAAAAAGATAAAACCAAAAGTCAGTAAATTCCAAATTGATTCATACAGAAAAGTGGGATGTACCTTAATCATTCCCAGAGCCACATCATTGACGGTAATCGCCCAGGGCAGATCGGTTTGTGAGCCATAGGCTTCCTGATTAAAGTAATTCCCCCAGCGCCCGATAGCCTGACCTAATGGCAATGCCGGTATCAACACATCTGAGAAAGCAAAAAAACTGATCTTCTTGACCCGACATAATACCAGGGCCACAATCACACCGGCTATTATACCACCGTGAATAGCCAAACCACCATGCCAGGTTGCAAATATTTCTTGGGGATGAGCCGCATAATAGTCAAAACTGAAGATGACATAATAGAGCCGGGCACCAATGATCACCGCTGGTGTCATATACAAAAAGAAATCCATAACCAGATCAGGATTTATCCCGTATTTTGGCGATCGCTTGATTGCTAACAACAACCCAATCAGTAATGCGGAAGCAATTAAGACCCCATACCACCTGACTACAAGTCCAAATGCGGTAAAAGCGATTGGGTCTGGTGTATACATTATTACAGAATGGTGGCCAATTGACCGTTTTTAGCTCCGGCTGCATTTCCTTCTTCAACATCAAGATGCATATCCAATTTGAATTCTGGATGAACACGAACCAAGACATTATCAAAAATCAAGCCACGATCTCCGTCTAATTTAACAGATACAATATCTCTGTCTTTTAATCCAAAGGCAGCGCCTTCTTCAGGACTCATGTGGATGTGTCGAGCTGCCACAATGGCACCCTTAGCAATTTCAACTTCGCCAGCTGGTCCAACGATTTTAACACCCGGGGTATCAGCGATGTCGCCAGAATTTCTAAGCGGTGCTTGTACGCCTAAGCAAAAGCCGTCGCCTACTGAAACTTCTAATTGGGTATCAGGACGAACTGGTCCCAGAATACGAATACCTTTTAATGTTCCTTTAGGTCCAACCACATCAACTTTTTCTTCAGCTGCATATTGTCCTGGTTGGGATAAATCTTTCATCGGTGTTAATTGGTAGCCTTTACCAAATAACGCCTCTAAATCTGCCTGGGATACATGAATGTGTTTGTTTGATAACCCAATGGGTACTTTTCTTTCCAATTTATATCTCCTTGTCTAAAAATATTTGTAATAATCTTTATTCTATCCAATAACCAACGAAATGTTAAGACAATATTTTGTCTTCTTTGCTTTTTTTCGTTTTTTTTACTTTTTGGCTTAATTCCAGCATTTCCTGGGCATGTTCCCAGGTTTTTCGGGTCACTTCGGCACCGCCTAACATCCGCGAAAGTTCCTCTTTTTTACCCTTTTCGTCGAGAGGCAAAAAACTGACCTCTACTGAATCTTCTGCGGCTGTTTTTTCGACCATAAAATGCTGGTCTGCCATTGCCGCAATCTGGGGTAAATGGGTAATACAGATAATCTGCCGACCTCGGGGCGGGGTAACACTGAGAGCCTGAATCTTTTCGGCAACCACCTGGGCGGTTCTGCCACTGATCCCTGTATCGATCTCATCAAACACCATCGTTTCAATGGCGTCCAGCCCGCCAAATATGCTCTTGATGCTCAGCATAATTCGCGATATTTCTCCTCCCGACGCCACCTTGCCAAGCGGTTTCGGAGCCTGCCCTGGATTGACCGAAATTAGAAATTCAACAATATCCTGTCCATGGGCTGCCACCCGACTGATTTCATGTTCCACGGAAATTTCCACCTGAACCTTTTCCATCGCCAAATCACGCAGTTCTTTTTCCAGGGCGATTTTTAAAGCTTTCGCGGTTTTTAAGCGTAACTGATAAAGATTATTGCTTATCGTATAATACTTCTCTTGAATACCGCTTAATTCCTGATAATAATTCTGCAGGCTTTCATCACGATTTAGCAGACTTTTCAAGCGATTGCCAATTTCTTCAGCATAGGCCAGGATCTCAGCTATGTCTTGACCATATTTGCGTTTAAGTCGGGCAATAATGCTGAGTCGGGTTTCAATTTCGTCTAAATCTCCTAAACTGTACTCGATATCTTCCAGATAAGAACGCATCTCAAAAGAAAGATTTTCTGCTTCACTTAAAATGCCATTGACCGTTTCTAATTTATCCGCAAAGCTGCTATCAATTTTGGTAATTTCGGCAAGATTTTCAGTCAGCAAACTCAACCCGTCAAGAATCGCGGGCTGATCACTGTTTTCACCCCTGAGCAGTTCGTAGGAACGGCTGGTGTGAGTAAAAAGACGTTCTCTGTTTTCGAGAATCCGTTTCTGCCCTTCTAGTTCTTCATCTTCTCCAATGATCAGGGCCGCCGCTTCGATTTCATTAATTTCAAACTGCAGGGTTTCCTTTTCGCGTTCCAATTCCCGTTCATTGGTTTCTAGTTCTGCGATCTGATCCAGAATTCGTTTGATTTCG
>Ga0075011_10001402_pt1 | contig 12952 bp, 12 predicted proteins | sample TARM_MetaG_T_14_FD_72354 | JGI IMG/M metagenome (GOLD analysis project Ga0075011, IMG submission 72354) | Freshwater microbial communities from Pennsylvania, USA, analyzing microbe dynamics in response to fracking - TARM_MetaG_T_14 | ecosystem: Environmental > Aquatic > Freshwater > River...
GACGCTAACCCTCCTTTGCGAATCAACCGTCAAAGCGATCACGTATCAGTATTGATTACCAGTACACTTTACAACACCCTAACAAAAAAAAACAGGGCGTGACGATTTTTTCGTCAAGCCCTTGCAACGGCACGGTGAACTCCGTCTTCCCTAAAGATTGCGGAAGAGATTGGAAATGGCCAGAATGACGAACCCGGTGGAGACAAGCCAGAAGGGACGGACCAGGTCCTCAAGGACCGGTATGGACATGACGTCGATCTGTATAAAAATGCCGAGAAGGCCGATGATCACGCCGACGATCCAGGTGAGCAGTTGCGGTGCGCTGAGATTCATGGGGAAAAGCTCCAGTGATTGAGACTGATGAAATGCCGGTAAATCTACTCGGAATCCTTGACGAACTCTTCGGCTTCTTCCTTGGGAAGAGGCCGTGAATACAAGTAGCCCTGACCGTAATCGCATTGCAGGGAATAAAGCAAGTCCCTTTGGCGCTCCGTCTCGATGCCCTCGGCAACAACCCGCAGCCGCAGTGAATGGGCCATGTTGACGATGGCCCGGATAATCTCGATATTTTCCGGGGTGGACTCCATCCGCTGGACAAAGCTCAGGTCGATTTTGAGCTGGTCCGTGGGGAATTTTTGTAGATAGCTCATGGACGAATAGCCGGTGCCAAAGTCATCTATGGAAAGAAGGATGCCAAGGTTCTTCAGCGACTTCAACTGGTTCACGGATTTTATGGCGTCGAGCATGACCACGGTTTCGGTAATCTCCAGCTTCAGCCTGTCGGGCCGCAGCCCCGACTTTTTCAAAATGCGCGCCACGTTGTCCGCCAGAGTGCTTCCCGAAAACTGCTTTGCCGAGATATTCACGGCCATGGTCAGTTTCTTCGCCGCCGGGTACTTCCGCGTCCATTCCTGCATGGCCGTACAGGCCTTTTCCAGAATTTGGGCACCGAGGGCCCCGATCTGCCCGGTTTCCTCGGCCACGGGGATGAATTCACCGGGACTGACCAAGCCGCGTTCGGGATGTTCCCACCTGGCCAGGGCCTCAAACCCGTACAGGCTGCCGTCGGCCAGGTTGACGATAGGCTGGTAATGGGCGGTGAACTCCTTGGCCTCCAGGGCGCGGTTGAGTTCGTTTTCCACGGCCAAAACATTAACCATCCCCTCGCGCATACGTTTGTCATAGGCCGTGATCCGATTCTTGCCCTCCTGCTTGGCCTCATTCATAGCGACCTGGGCGTTGTGCACGATCTCCTCGGAGTCGACGGCAGCGCTGGAACCGATGTCGTATCCAATGCTGGCCGACAGGGTGAAGGTGATGCCGTCCACCTCCACCGGCTCCTTGAAGGCGTTGAAAACCTTGTGGATGAGGGTTCGGAACTCGCCCTGCCTGGGGATGTCCTCAAGGAGTACCCCAAATTCGTCGCCGCCGAACCGGGCCACGGTGTCGACGGACCGGACCGTCCGCTGGAGTTTGACTCCAAGCCGGACCATGAGCTTGTCGCCCATACTGTGTCCGTAATGGTCATTGACCGCCTGGAAACGATCCATGTTGATAAACAGGACCGCGAAGTGCTCTCCGGTGCGCGTACACCGCTCCGCCGCCCGATTCAGCCGCTCCAGGAACAGAGCCCGGTTGGGCAGTCCGGTCAGGGTGTCGTGGAAGGCGCTGTGCTTCAGCTTGTTCTCGATGAGCTTTCGATTGGTGATGTCGCGCATGCTCAAACGGATGCCGAGCGGCTCGCCCTCGTCCGAAAAAATGGAATGCCGGACCATGCTCAGCCACTTGGTCTTGGCGTTGATGTCGCTGATCCGGAAATCGATACTCTCTTCGTCGCTCACGGTGTCATCCTGCATAAACTGGATCCACCGGCTCAGGTCTTCCTGATGGACGAGCCGCTCCATCAGCTCAGGCTGCTCGGTGAACCGTTCTGGCGGGTACCCGCTGATCCGCTCGCAGGAAGGCGAAATATAGCGGGGCTGGCCGTTTGGGCCGATCCAACTCTCCCAATCGTAGTTGTAGTCGGCCACCATGCGGTAGCGCTGCTCGGACCGGGCCAGGGCTTCCTGGGAGGCCTTGAGTTCATCCACCGTGGCTTCGAGCCGCCGGGTGGTCTCCAAAAGGGACCGCTTGTGTCGGTGCAACTCGGCGAAAATATTGGTCTTGCCGCGAAGGATTTCCGGTTCCACGGGCTTGAAAAGGTAGTCAACCGCGCCCAACTCGTAGCCGTGGAACACGTGCCGCTGTTCCTTGCTGATGGCAGTGATGAAAATGATCGGAATGCTCCGGGTGGCATCCGAACTTCTGAGCCGCTCGGCCAACTCGAAGCCGTCCATACCGGGCATCATGACGTCCAGCAAGGCCACGGCAAAGTCATGGTCCGGGATCATCTTCAAGGCCTCCGCTCCCGACGTGGCCATTTTCAGGTTGAGGTCATGCCCCCGCAGGATGCCCTCGACCAACTTGAGATTGATCCGCTCGTCATCGACGACAAGAACGTCAACTATATCAGCCATTTCATTTCCTTATTCGACTCCACTCGCCACCTGCGTCTCGTCTCGATTTTGGACCATATCGCAGGATGTTCCGGATTGATGTTATAACTTGCATGATTTAAAAACCAATTTTATTGGAATAGTTGGTTCTTTGAGTTATGCTGTCGCCTGGTTTGACACACCGGAAACGAACCTCCTAATAGATCGTTTCGTCAAAATCGAAACAGGAGAATCTTATGTCTGACAAATCACAACAATTCAAGCAGGCTCTTGACGGGCATCATCAATGGCCGTGTCCATATATCTATAAATTCATTGTTCCGGCAGAGAGTCTGGACCGCTTTCAGGAGCTTTTCGCTTCGGAAAAACTTGAGACCCGCCAATCCCGGACCGGGAAATATACCAGTGTGACAATGACTTCGACCATGTGCTCGGCGGACGAAGTCATGGCCGTCTACGAAAAAGCGGCCCGGATTCCGGGGATCATGTCGCTGTAATCCCCCTCAAGGCTTTACAGCCGGCGCGGAGGGACTTACAGTACGTAAAAGTGATCGTATCACACTTGTTACAATCGTTCATACATCTTCAGCTATTTCGGAGAGAATATGTGGGAATATACCGACAAAGTTAAGGACCACTTCCTGAACCCGCGAAATGCCGGCACCATAGAAGATGCCGACGGAGTCGGCGAGGTCGGCTCCCTGGCCTGCGGCGACGCCCTGACCTTGTACATCAAGGTCGACGACGACGGAAAGATCAGCGACGCCAAATTCCAGACCTTCGGATGCGCCAGCGCCATCGCTTCCAGCTCCGCCCTGACCGAGCTGCTCATCGGCAAGACCGTTGAAGACGCGGAAAAAATCACCAACAAGGACATCGCCGAATACCTGGGCGGTCTGCCGCGGGAAAAGATGCACTGTTCGGTCATGGGGCAGGAGGCCCTGGAACAGGCCATCAAAAACATGCGCGGAGAAGCCCCGTCCAAGATGGAACACTCCCACGAAGGCGAGCTCATCTGCGAGTGCTTCGGCGTATTTGACGAAGAAATTCTCCAGGCCATCAAGGAAAACGACCTCAAGACCGTGGAGGACGTGACCAATTTCACCAAGGCGGGAGGCGGCTGCGGCAAGTGCATCCCGGACCTGGAGCGCCTCCTGGCCGAGGCGCACGGCGAGGGCGTCTGCCCCACCCCGTCCGCCAAGCCGGCCTTTCCGGCCGAAGGCATGACCAACATCCAGCGCATGCATCTCATCGAGGCGGTCATCGACGACGACATCCGCCCCAAACTCAAGGCGGACGGCGGCAACATCGAACTGGTGGACATCGACCGCGAGACCGTGGTTGTCCGCTTCCTGGGCATGTGCTCGGGTTGCCCGTCCAGCCAGGCTACCCTCAACAACCTGGTTGAGACCAGCCTCAAGGAAAAGGTCGACCCCAACCTGAAGGTCCGGGAGGGCTGATCCATGGACACCATCTATCTGGACAACAATGCCACCACGCGGGTGGACCCGGCCGTGTTCGAAGCCATCAAGCCCTATTTCACAGAACTGTACGGCAACCCCTCTTCCATGCACCGCTTCGGCGGCCAGGTAGGGGCCACGCTCAAACAGGCCCGCGCATCCGTGGCCGGTCTTCTCGGCTGCGAGCCCGAGGAGATCATCTTCACCTCCTGCGGTTCCGAGTCCGACAACACGGCCATCCGCTCCGCTCTGAACGCCCGGCCCGACAGGCGGCACATCATCACCACCGCCATTGAGCATCCCGCCATCCTGAGCCTGTGCAAATTCCTAGAAAAAAAGGATGGCTATGAGGTTACCTACCTCGGTACCGACGAATACGGCCGCCTGGACATCGAGGAATACAAAGCCGCACTGCGCCCGGACACGGCCATAGTATCGATCATGTGGGCCAACAACGAGACCGGCAACATCTACCCCATCGAAGAGATGGCCAGGATCGCCAAGGAGCACGATGTCTTCTTCCACACCGACGCGGTTCAAGCCGTGGGAAAGGTGGACATCGACCTGTCCAAGGTCCCTGTGGACATGCTTTCCCTGTCCGGCCACAAGCTGCACGCGCCCAAGGGCGTGGGCGCCTTGTTCGTGCGCAAGCGTCTGCCCTTCCGCCCCTTCCTCATCGGCGGACACCAGGAGCGCAGTCGCCGCGCGGGCACCGAAAACACAACGGGCATCATCGCCCTGGGCAAGGCCTGCGAACTTGCGCGCGAGCACATGGTCGAGGAAAACACCGAGGTCAAGAAGCTGCGCGACAAGCTGGAAAAAGGATTGCTCGAAGCGGTCCCGGACAGCAAGCTCAACGGCGACTCGGAACACCGCCTGCCCAACACTTCGAACATCTCCTTCGGCTATGTGGAGGGCGAAGCCATCCTGCTTATGATGGACCAGGTGGGCATCGCAGCCAGCTCCGGCTCGGCCTGCACCTCGGGCAGCCTGGAGCCGTCCCACGTGCTCCGGGCCATGGACGTGCCCTTCACCTTCGCCCATGGGTCCATCCGCTTCTCCTTAAGCCGGTTCAACACCGAGAAGGAGATCGACTTCGTGGTCGAGACCTTGCCGCCCATCATCGAAAACCTGCGCAAACTCTCGCCGTTTTCGGCGGACAAGCAGGCCCCGGCCTGCTCCAAAAGCTTTTCGGAGTAACCATGAAAATAGCCGACAACATGACAGAGCTCATCGGCCACACGCCGCTGGTTCGTCTGAACAGCCTTGCGGACGGCCTCAAGGCCGACGTGGTGGCCAAGCTGGAATTCTACAACCCTTGCGGTTCCGTGAAGGACCGCATCGGCGCAAACATGATCGAGACCGCCCTTGCGGACGGGACCATCAGTAAGGATACGGTCCTGGTGGAGCCGACCTCCGGCAACACCGGCATCGGCCTGGCCTTCGTCTGTGCCGTCAAGGGCATGCGCCTGATCCTGACCATGCCCGAATCCATGTCCATGGAGCGACGCAAACTGCTCAAGGGGCTGGGCGCGGAGCTTGTCCTGACCCCGGCCGCCGAAGGCATGAAGGGGGCCATCGCGCATGCGAAAAAAATCGTGGCCGAGACGGACAACGCCTTCATGCCCATGCAGTTTGAAAACCCGGCCAACCCCGAGGCGCATCGCAAGACCACGGGGCCGGAGGTCTGGGAAGACACGGACGGCAAGGTGGACATCTTCGTGGCCGGCGTCGGCACCGGCGGCACTCTGACCGGCGTGGCCGAGGTCCTCAAGGCCAAGAAGCCCGAGGTCAGGGCCGTGGCCGTCGAGCCCGAAGCCTCCCCGGTCCTGTCCGGCGGCGAGGCCGGTCCCCACGCCATCCAGGGCATTGGCGCCGGTTTCGTGCCCGGCGCGCTGAACACCGAGATCATCGACGAGATCATCCGCATCGGCAACGATGACGCGGTGGAAACCGCCAAACGGCTCATGCGCGAGGAAGGCATCCTCTGCGGCATCTCGTCCGGAGCCAACTGTGCGGCGGCCTTGGAGCTGGCCCGGCGGGAGGAAAACGCGGGCAAGTTGATCGTGTTCATCGTCTGCGACACCGGCGAACGCTACCTGAGCACCCCACTCTTCAGCTAGAGGAGCTTCCATGACCAGTGAAGACTACACATTGGCGGATGTGGTCGCGCTCCTCGTGGAGTCCGGAGACAAAGGCCCGAGCTCGCACCGCAGGGTCGGCGAAGCCCCCATGCCCTCGGTGGCCATTCTACGCGACATCGTCGAGGACCTGCGCTGCGTCCTGTTTCCCGGCTATTTCGGCCCGTCCGAGATCACCCCGGACACCATGCCCTATTATATCGGCTCCACCCTGGACCAGTTGGAACGCAAGCTCGCGGACCAGATAAACCGGGGTTACTGTTTCGTCTGCGATGCCACCACCACCGAGCGATGCAACGACTGCGAACGGCGGGCCAAGACCATAGCCAAGAAATTCATCACCAAACTGCCCGAAATCAGGGAGTATCTGCTCTCCGACGTGGAGGCGGCCTACGTCGGCGACCCAGCGGCCAAGACCCACGGGGAGACCATCTTCTGCTACCCGTCCATCCGGGCCCTGACCAACCACCGTATCGCCCACGAGCTGTACGAGCTCGGTGTGGACATCATCCCCCGGATTATCGGAGAGATGGCCCACTCGGACACAGGCATAGATATCCACCCCGGCGCGACCATCGGCAAATCCTTCTTCATCGACCACGGCACCGGCACGGTCATCGGCGAAACCTGCATCATCGGCGACAACGTGCGCGTGTACCAAGGCGTGACCCTGGGAGCCAAAAGCTTTCCCAAGGGCGAGGACGAAATGCTCATCAAGGGACTGCCACGCCATCCCATAGTGGAGGACGATGTGATCATCTACGCCGGGGCGACCATCCTAGGCCGAATCACCATCGGCCGAGAAGCAGTCGTGGGCGGCAACGTCTGGATCGTGCGCGACGTCCCGGCCGGAGCGCAGATCGTCCAGACTCGCGCCCTGGAACAGTCCTTCGAAAATGGAGGAGGCATCTAATCCTTCAAAGACTTGTCACGAAAAAGGCAAACAAAAAGGGAGGCATGGAAAACCACGCCCCCCTTTTCTTCATGCCAAACTTTAACTATTTTTCGAGCTCCCGAACCATGCCCGCCACAGATTGCCCCGTGGGCGACTTGGCCTCGGGGTTGATGGCCAGAACCTGTTTCCAGGCCTTGAGGGCGGACACCGGATCGTGCAGATCGTGAAGATAGACGATGCCCATGTTGAACCTTGACGTGATATGACTCGTGTCCAAGGCTGCGGCGTGACCAAAGGCGTCCACGGCCTTTTCAAACTGCTTGGTACGCCGGTACATGACGCCCAGGTCGGACCAGACGTTGACCTCGTTGGGCTTCAACTCCAGAGCCCGCTCGTAGGCGTTGACCGCCCGGGCGGGCAGGTTGTGGTCGAAGCAGAAGTTGCCGAGCTTGACCCACAGGTCCGCGTTGGTCGGGTCGGCGGCTGCGGCGTTCTCCATGCTGGCCAGCGCCTCGGGGTCTGCCGAATGGGGCACCGGAGACTCGGTGGGGGTGGCCTGAGTGGACACGTTCATCCGCTGTTCACGCTGGCCCACGTAGAGCATGGTCACCGCATTGCCGATGAACACTCCCAGCAAGACCCCGATGACCGCCAACATGACAGCCGAACTTTTTTTGACATATTTGCCCCCAGCCTCGGCTGCTTCGCGTTCACGTTTATGTACTCCCATCATATCTCCTGATTCATATTTTTTTCCATAGCCGGAACATTGTCTTCCATTTGAAACAAAAGCACGTTTCGCAAGTCGTGTAAACAATGTGCAAGTCCCCGCCCTGTCGTGCAAAGCTTGACTTCCGGCCCGGCTTATACCAATCTACGTCGTCTCATAAAAATGGACACTTTTATCTAAAGAAATATACGGTTCCCGGAGGACTTGAAACCCATGAGCGATTATAAAAAAACTTTGCTCCTGCCCCAAACCACCTTTCCCATGAAGGCTAATCTCAAGCAACGCGAGCCTGAAATGCTCAAATTCTGGGAGGAAATCAAGGCCTATGATGAAATGGTCGCGGCCGGAGACGCCGATGACAGGTATGTACTGCACGACGGTCCTCCCTACGCAAACGGCCATATCCACATGGGCACCGCCCTGAACAAGGTCCTCAAGGACATCATCGTCAAGTCCCGGAACATCCAGGGCCAGAAAGCCGAGTACGTGCCCGGCTGGGACTGCCACGGCCTGCCCATCGAGCACAAGGTCGAGCAGGAACTGAAGAAGAAGAACAAGGAACTGGATACCCTGACCATCCGCAAGATCTGCCGCTCGTATGCCGCCAAATGGCTGGACACCCAGCGCAAGGAGTTCAAGCGTCTCGGTGTGTTCGGCGTCTGGGAAGACCCTTATATGACCATGAAGCCCGAATACGAGGCGGCTACTGCCCGCGAACTGGGCCGGTTCATGGAGCGCGACGGCGTGGTCCGCGGCAAGAAACCCATCTACTGGTGCTGCGATTGCCGCACCGCCCTGGCCGAGGCCGAGGTGGAATATGAGGACCACACCTCCCCGTCCATCTACGTCCGCTTCCCCATGGCCGACGAGAATTTCAAGAAGATCGCGGAGATCGACGTCTCAAAGCTGTTTATCCTCATCTGGACCACTACCCCGTGGACCATCCCGGACAACATGGCCGTGGCCGTGCATCCGGACTTCGATTACGTGCTGGTCAAGGCGGGCGACGCTTACTACGTCCTGGCCGAGGCCCTGCTCGAGTCTTGCGCCGCCAAGTTCGGTTGGGATTCGCATGAGACCCTGGCCACCTTCAGGGGGGCCGAGATCGAGGGCATGAAGGCCAAACATCCCCTCTACGACCGAGAGTCCCCGGTGGTCCTGGCCGACTACGTGACCTTCGACACCGGCACAGGCTGCGTCCACACCGCACCGGGCCACGGTCGTGAAGATTTCGAAACCGGCCTCAAAAACGGACTTGAAGTCTATTCGCCCATGAACGACCGGGGCCAGTTCCTGCCCGAGGTCGAATATTTCGCCGGACTGAACGTCTGGGAGGCGAACCCTAAGGTCATTGAAAAACTGACCGAGGTGGGCAACCTGATGGCCTCCGAGGAGATCACCCACTCCTACCCCCATTGCTGGCGCTGCAAGGAGCCGGTCATCTTTCGGGCCACCACCCAGTGGTTCATCGGCATGGATGAGAACGACCTGCGCCAGCGGGCACTGTCGGCCATCCGCAATGATGTGAAGTGGGTCCCGTCCTGGGGCGAGGAACGCATCTACAGCATGGTCGAGAATCGGCCCGACTGGTGCATCTCCCGCCAACGCAACTGGGGCGTGCCCATCTCCGCGCTGATCTGCGAAGACTGCGACGAGACCTGGTTCGACGCCCAGTGGGTCTATGATATCTGCGATAAGTACGCCAAACACGAGACCGGCTGTGACTACTGGTTCGAGGCCCCGCTTGAAGAGATCGTGCCCGAGGGGCTTACCTGCTCGAAGTGCGGCGGGAACCACTGGAAGCGCGAGACCGACATCCTGGACGTCTGGTTCGACTCCGGCACCAGCTACGCCGCCGTGGTGGAGCAGCGCGAGGAGACCCGCTTCCCGGCGGATCTGTACCTGGAAGGCTCGGACCAACATCGCGGCTGGTTCCACTCCTCTCTGCTCGCCTCGGTGGGCACGCGCGAACAGCCGCCCTACAAGACCGTCCTGACCCACGGCTACGTGGTCGACGCCGAAGGGCGCAAGATGTCCAAGTCCATCGGCAACGTGCTCGCGCCCCAGGAGATCATCGACAAATTCGGCGCGGAAATCCTGCGTATGTGGGTCTCGGCTTCCAACTACCAGGAAGACATCCGCATTTCGGACGAGACCCTGAACCGTCTGGTCGACGCCTATCGCCGCATCCGCAACACCTGCCGCTACCTGTTGTCGAACCTGAACGACTTCGACCCGGCCAACAAGGTGGACGCGGCCGATATGCCGCCGCTGGACCGTTACGCGCTGGACATGGTCGTGCGCCAGCATGACGTCATCCGCAAGGCGTACCGCAACTTCGAATTCCACAAGGTCTACCACACCCTGCACAATCTCTGCGTGGTCGACCTGTCCGCCTTTTACCTCGATATCATCAAGGACCGCCTGTACGTGGAAAAAGAGGACGGCATCAAGCGCCGTTCGGCCCAGACCGTGCTCTGGCAGGTCCTGCTCATGCTCCTGGAGGATATGGCCCCGATCCTGTCCTTCACCGCCGAGGAGGCCTTCCAATCCTTGCCCGAGGCCATCAAGAACGCCCTGCCTCAGGACAAAACGGTCTTCGCCCTGCGCTTCGCGCCCGAGCGGCCCGAGATGTCCGAGGCGGAACGCGCCCGGTGGGATAAGCTGGCCCTGGTCCGTGCCGAGGTCAACAAGGCCATCGAGCCCAAGCGTAAGGACCGGGTCATCGGCAAGTCCCTGGACGCCCAGGTGACCCTGTACGCCGATGCCGACATCCGCGAACTGGTCTCTACCGAGGACATCGACCCGCGCGAGTTCTTCATCATCTCCAAGCTGGTCCTGGATGAACCGGGCAACGCCCCTGAGGACGCCTACCAGGGCGAGGACCTGGCCGACCTCAAGGTGGCCGTAGCCGCCGCGCCGGGCGAGAAATGCGAACGGTGCTGGCGGATCGTCGAAGACTTGGGTACCGACCCGGACTACACAGACGCCTGCCCGCGCTGTACCGCCGTGCTGAAGACCCTCGCCTAAGTCCCATGAACCGGTACAAGCTGGCAGCACTTTGGGCAGCGGGCACGATAGTGCTCGACCAGGCCACCAAGCTGATGGTGCACAATCTCATGCAACCGTGGACCGGTCGGGAAATCATTCCCGGCCTGTTCAACCTGGTCCATGTCCTGAACAAGGGCGCGGCCTGGGGGTTCCTGGATGATGAAAACATCGATTGGCAGCGTCCCCTGTTCATTCTCATTTCCCTGTCCGCCGTGGCAATCATCACCTATATGATCCGTCTGACCAAGGACGGAGACCGCTGGATGATCGCCGGACTCGGCATGATTGCGGGCGGAGCCGTGGGCAATGCAATCGACCGCATCTGGCTCGGCTCGGTCATCGACTTCCTGGATTTTTACGCGGGCAGCTACCACTGGCCCGCGTTCAACGTGGCCGACAGCGCGCTGACCGTGGGCGCGGGCTGCATCATCGTGTCCACGCTGCTCAACCGCAAGGACACCCCAAGGGCCTAGTGCCCCTACCCAAGGAGAACATACCATGTTCGCAGACTTCTCGGCCCTGACCCAGACCCAGTGGGCCATCGTGCTGGTTGCCGTCGGTGCCTGTTTCGCCTTCAGCGCCTGGTCCATCCTGGACGTATGGAAACGGACCTACGAATCCCCGACAGAAAAGAGCCTGTGGATGCAGATATGCATTTTTATTCCCATTCTCGGCGCTCTGACGTATCTTTGCCTCGGTAGAAAAAGAGGGAGCTTATAATGAAAATGAAAAATATCAGTCTGTTCAGTATACTTTTGATCCTCCTCAGCCTGTCGGCACTGCCCGGCTGCGCCACCCGAACCGATGTTCAGGCCATGCAGTCGGACCGTCAGCAAGACCTCAACCGCATCCGGCAGTTGGAGGCTGAACTGAACGAATCCAAGCAACAGCTCAAGGCCGAGATCGAAAAATCCAACGATCCCCTGCGTGAGCGGTCTGCCGACATGTGGGCCGAGATCCAGTCCCTGCGCTCCGAGATCGCCAAGATGCGCGGCGAAATGGACAACCTGAACATCCGTATGGACCGCCAGTTGGGAGCCGCCGACTCGGCTGTAACCGTCCAAAACCTGACCAAACGGTTGTCCGAAGTGGAATTCGCCATGGAGAACGAGCTCCAGGTGGATCTCCCCGAAATCCACAAGGAGCATGGAGCAACCGTGGATGCAGCCACTGCCGTGACTTCGGCCACCGCCGCCCCGGCCAACACGCCTGCGGAAGGCGCCGCTGCACAAGCCCCAGCCAAGACAGCCGAGGCCGCCAAGACCGGCACAGACACCGTCCAGGCCGCGCCCGCGACGGACACCGACCCGGCCAAGGCTCTCTACGACAAGGCCTACGCCCTGTACAAGGGGGGCGACTACGAACGCGCCCGGTCCTACTGGGCTGAGTTCACCGACACCTTTAAGGGACACGCCTTCACGCCCAGCGCCGTCTTCTGGCAGGGCCAGTGCTACTACATGCTCAAGGACTACGCCCGAGCCGTCATCCTCTATGAAGACGTCATCGAGAAATACCAGAAGAGCTCCAAGTACAAGGCCGCCCTGTTGCGCTCCGGCTACTCCTGGGAGCACCTGAGCAAGCCCGAGCTGGCCAAGATGCGCTTCGAGGAAATCATCAAGAAATTCCCCAAGTCCGTGGAAGCCACCCAGGCCAAACGGTCGTTGGATAAAATGAAATAATTGCGGCCGCCATGCCGCACGTGCCATAAGGCATTCAGGACAGCCCCATGAACGAAGTCAAGAATGGTTTCAGGAAAATAGTCTATCTCTCCTTCCCGCCCGAGGTCTCCGGCAGACCCGTCGTCTGCAATCTGCTGCGCAAGTTCGAGCTGAGCTTCAACATCCTCAAGGCGGATATCTCGCCGCGCCACGAAGGAACCATGACCCTCGAAGTCTCGGGCCGCGAGGACGAGTTCCACAAGGGCATAGGCTATCTCAAGGAGAACGGTGTACGCATCACCCCGGTGGCGCACAAGATATTCCGCGACGAGGAAGCCTGCATCCACTGCGGCGTGTGCACGGCCATGTGCCCCACGGACGCCCTGCGCCTGGACACTCAAACCCTCAAAATCGTCTTCGACGTGGACAAGTGTTCGGCCTGCGGCATGTGCACTCGCGTCTGTCCGGTCAAGTGCATGACGCTCGACCTGGATGAAAACGGCAGGCCATAAACCCTAAGGG
>Ga0075011_10001403_pt1 | contig 12943 bp, 11 predicted proteins | sample TARM_MetaG_T_14_FD_72354 | JGI IMG/M metagenome (GOLD analysis project Ga0075011, IMG submission 72354) | Freshwater microbial communities from Pennsylvania, USA, analyzing microbe dynamics in response to fracking - TARM_MetaG_T_14 | ecosystem: Environmental > Aquatic > Freshwater > River...
TGATTAACGCATGAATCTATTAAGTCTGAAAAATGCTCCGCTGACGGCATGGTCCCATGACGAAAATAATTCTTAAGCGTACTTCTGTTACGTTTAGCCATTATTTGGGGTGCCTTTAGGGTTAGACGTTGTGGATGTGCTGACAATAAATTGCTCGCCGATCACCAGTTCGCCAATGCCGACGGTCACCGGTTTATGGGAAAGGTTATCGGGTGAAATTTGAATGTACTGATGCTCTTCCGGAATCAACAAATACCATGGAAAGGCGGCGCATATTGGCTGACTGGTCGCCGCGCTGTCCTGCAGGCTGTACTCGGTATCTTCATCAAGGCTGATTTTCAACGCGGAGAGCGCGCTGACCTTAACGACGTTTTGTTGCCTGAGAATAAAGGCGCTGAGCTTCTCAAGCGATAAGCAGAACCCTAGCCCGGTGTTCAGGGTATCCGCCTCCCAGGGGCATAGCTGCGCTTTGATAGCGTATTCCAGTCTTCGCAGCGCAGGGCCGTGACTGACTCCCTCTTTTAACGTGACTTTGCAGCGGATCTGGATTTTTTCGTAGCCGGGGTTACGCACTTCTATTTGCACGTGCGAGCGCGAGACGGACAGCAGGAAACGACGAATAGCGAGCAGGTATGACGAATCTAACTGCTTCGGCAAGCAGAGCGAATGATCGCAGGCGGTATGGAGCGGCGTTACGATAACCAGTACGCGGCCAGGCTCCCGGCCCTGAGAGTAGTAGCTGCGCGTAGGGAAACAGTGTACGGAACCGACTTCGGGAAAATTTTCCAGAATAAGATGTTCGTAATCCCAGGGGGTTAATGCCTTGCCCTTATGACGCAGGCTTTCGCTCACCCGCATCTGAAAGTGCTGTTCGCTCTCGACTTCGGGGATCCTGATCATCGCATTGAGCTGCGCAATAGCGGCCAGATTGGCTTTTCGCGGCGTGCTGCGCCAGGCAGAAAACGGGCGCGGGGTGATGCCATCGTCGGTGAGGGGCGCGCCTTTGCCGGTGACTTTCACCACGTGCGTGGCGACATGCAGACAGTCAGGATATCGGTTGACCCCTTTGTTGGTACTGACGCGCAGCCAAAACAGGCCCGACGGCATCACGCTGTGGTCCGTGTTGATGTCATTCGGCAGATCTAAGGTGACAATGCCGGTCGTCAGAAAATTGAGGGTAGTATCATGAATAATCTGATGCGGGTTGAGCGCCTGCCATTGATTATCCACCAGGTAATACCAGCGATAGGCGGTGGATGGCCAGGGCATCAGCAGCCGGGAGCTACCGTCAAATACGAAGAAAATATTTAAATATCCCGACAGCTCACCGGCGGTAATACCGATAAAACAGTGGCTATCCTCCTGGTAGTTCGGGAAGAACCGAGGCCGGTGGAGCTGGCGGGTTTGCCTGGGCGGATAAATAACGTTTTCGCCAAACGGGTGCAGGTGCAGGATCTCACTCTGGCTGTGCGCGTCGACGCTTAATAAATCAATGATTGATTGCGCCGAATAGTCGATGGAAATATGGGTGACTAACGGCGTATAGGGCGGATTGGGCAGGATCTTTTTATGTTTTTTGCTGACGTTATAGGTCAGCGTGTCGCTCAGTAAGGGCGGATAGTCTTTATGACCGAATGCCGGTTCCGGGCCCGTGAGCAGGAGCTTAAACAGCCCGTTACGTAAGCCAGACTGGTTGCTGTAGGGCGTTTTCGGCCAGGGGCGGGTCACGGGGGTGTAGCCATTTCTCATGTTTGAAAAATGAAGATGCCGGTCATGATGCAGTGCGCCGCGCGCAGGGGTAAATAACGGAAAGTCTGCGGGGCCGAACTCAACCCACTGCCCGTTGCTGAGCACTTCGGCACGCATCTGAAAACTGGCGTTGGTCCAGGGGTAAGAATATTGCGCATAGTGCTGTTTGAAACCGTCTGAACCCCGCGGCAGGCCTCCCCAGTCCAGGTGCAGCGAGAGCTGACTGATGGATTTGCGGGCAATCTCTTCGTTCGCCATAACCACATAAGCGTCAACATAAGGCTGAGAGCCAAATAAGAAGAAGGGCTGCGAGGAGTCAACTTGCCCTTCAGGGTTAAATAGCTGCATTTGGGTTACGCCGCTTACCTGGGTTGTCATCACCAGTTTTGATAATTCAAAATCACGGAAAATGGCATAGGGGAAGCAGTTGCTTTGCCGCTTCAGGGTTATTTTTAGCGATGCGCTGTGAGGGAGATGGGCCTGACGCGGGACCAGAGGCGCAAAGCCGGTATCAATATGACATCTCACCTTGAATCCCGCCTGGCACTCATGGGTAGTGCAGGGGTAAATTTCTACCTTATCAAGCACCTCCCAACCGTTTTCGGTTGAGGCTTCAATATGAAAAACGCCCTGGAACAACTGGTAAAAAGCGGCCGTAGAGGAGTGACTGAGCAGCTCTTCGATGGTGGTGTAAGCCGTATCCCCGGTGGCAAGAATCAGCTTTAAACCGGCCAGGGCGGCTGCAATATCCGTTTGGGTTAACCATGGCGCCGTATAAAGGCAGCGTCGGCTTACCATCTGACCGATGATACGAAAGAGAAGGTCTGTTTTTGATAAACCGTACTGCACCCCTTTCTCCGGGGTTGAACAGATATACTGCAGCGTTTGCAGATAAAATAATTTGTAGGCGACCCAGACTCGCTGTGACGCTCTGAGCTGACGAAACTGGCTAAGCTCGTCCTGGCTAATCTGTTTTGTCAGGCCGTTGGCCGTTATGCGGGCAGCCCAGTCTTCGAACAGATGGCTATGCACGGAGAGCAGCTGCGCAAATATTCGGCTTAACGCGGCGGCGGTTTGCTTATTATCATCCACGGCCAGTAATTCCTGAGCAACGATGCTCGAGCGCACCTCTTTAAGATGCACCACAATTTCGATAATGCGGTTACCCTGCTGCATAGAAAACAGGGGATCGGAGATAATCAACCCCATCTGTTGGGTGCTGTCTTCGGTTTTATACTTGTTGTTGAAGATATTGAACCGCTGAGCTTTCGGGAAATTATCACCGCTGGCGCCAGCCGTTACCTGCACCCGTTGCCCGCTAACCCCGCACACCAGACCCGTCTCTTTTTCAGGTGACACGAGCGGATCGCGCTGTAACGTGAGGTTAAAGATGTGCGACACCTCGGCATCCGTAACCTCGATCGGATAAAGACTACGGTAAACGATCGGCTTAAAGTCAGGGTCGTCACCGGGACTAAATTCAGCACCCTGCTCAAATTGAATCGTGCTGTTGGCCTGAGGGTTTAATAACAGCTTTAAGTACACCGCGTTGTCCGGGGTGGATTGTTTATCCTGCTGCAGAACCTGGCGGTAATAAAACTGCAGATGCTTTTCCGTGAACTGATTAAGGTTTTGTTGCGCGCGTTCAAACAGTTTCAGAAAGGCAAAATAAAGCGCCTGCTGCGGGTTATTTTCCTGATGGACTAAAGCGGCTTGTAACACCTGCTGGCTCTGCTGTTTTATCTGTTCAATGACATAGACTATTTTTGCAAAGCAGTGGCGCAGCTGTTCCATAAAGCTGCTGTGCTGCAATACGGGCGAGGCGGTATCGATCTTGTGCTGATCAAGATTCCACAGCGGATCGAGTTCCTGAACGTGATGGCGAAATCGCTCGGGTAAACGGGTTATTACCAGACTGAGCGGCAGCGAGAGGTGATGCTGATATTCATGTAACAGGTAGTATTTAAACTGGTATGCCGTTTCTGGCGTGCCGGGCAGGTGTTGATACCAGGCCTGCAAACGTTTTAACAGAACAAATAAAAACGCAATGGTGGCATCTTCACGCTGCGCCAGTGCCTGCTTAAATAGCATCTGGATATGCTTTGTATCACTGGTTGAAATAGCAGCGCAGACCACAATCTCACTTTTGTGGAATAGATTACCCCAGTGGCCATCCGGCTGGTCCTGCAGATTTCTGAAGGGCAGCTGCTGGGCAAAGTGATGCGCCCAGTCGACTAACTGCTCAAAGCTGAGCTCGTGTGGGGTGAACAGGGATGAACTTATCGCCTCATCCTGACGCTGCTGTCTTGAGGTCATTATGCGATATCCCATTCATTCGATAACGGCAGCAGCTGAGGTGAGACCAGCGTACCTTCGTTTAAATAGAAGGGGTAAACCATGTTACTGCGCGTATTGGTGGTGATAACGCTGTAGTCAATTTGAATCAGTAATTTCCCGGAGAGCGGCTCGGGTAAAAAATGGACATCCTCCACGTTGATGCGTGATTCGAAAAATAGAATGGCATGGCGAATTTCAGAGGCCAGCTGGGTTAATACCGTCTGGGTGAGCTCTTCAAAAACAAACTGATTTATTCGGCAGCCGAAATCAGGCGTCATCAGGCGCTCCCCGGGCGTAGTGGAGAGCAGAATGGTTAAGCTCTGTTCTATATCCTGTACGTCAGAGCTCATGATGACCTGATGACTGGGCCCGGTAAATCCGGGCGGAAAAGCCCAGCCGGTGCCTAAGAATGCGTTGTCGTTTGCCATAAATATCACGCTATCCTCGCCGGTGGTCATTAACCGCCAATAATGACCGTGGGACATCCAAGGGTGATTGTTCCGCCGTGGCTGGTGGTGTCGCCCATTCTCGCCGCCGGTTTGCTGCCAATCAGCACCGTGGCCGATCCTTTGACAATGGTTGAGGGCGGCCCAACGCAGGTGCAGCTATCGCCGATAACCGCGGCGGGTAAAGAGCCAATTAACACCGTGGGGACGCCTGGCCCGATAATGGGCCCGCCGACGTGAGGAATAGGGGGCAGCGCCGGGGTGGTCATCGGGCATATCTGTAGATCCGTAATTCTTGCAGCAAAGGGCATATATCAACTCCGTTTGTCGCTAATTAATTTTGACCAGGGCGCCTTTGACGGTCGTAATGCCCGAGCAGGAGAGTTCTGCGGTTGCCGTTCCTTTCAGCGTTAATCCGGTGTTGGCCTGCGCGGAAACGTTTAATCCGGAAATTTTGGCGTCGCCGGTGGCCTTAACGGTCGTATCACGCGTGGAGCTAATATTGACGGCCCCTTTGGCTGAGATAGTGATATCTTTGTTACTGGTGATCGCAATACCGCTTTCATCCATGCAGATCTCATTACTATTCTGGTCGCTCAGGGTGATTGATTTATTTTTATCGCTGATAACGATAGCGTTGCCGTTAGGCGTTTTTAACGTCATAACGCTGTTCTCATCGTCAAAAATAACTTTCATTTTACTTTTGGTGACCAGGGTCTTGATATAGTTGTCGGACGTGATCTCTTCCGGCATTTTATTTTTGCTGCTATAGAGCGAGCCCAGAATAATGGGGCTGCTGGGATCCTGGTTGATACAACCGACGATCACTTCATCACCCAATTCCGGGATGAAAAAATTGCCGAAGCCTGAAGATGCATACCAGCAGGCCAGTCGCGCCCAGATTAAATTCGCTTCGCTATTGAGCGTCGGTAACTTTACCTGGATGCGATAGTTTGAGTCCGGATCGCCATCCAGTTTGGTTACCACACCGATTTGTAGCCCATCGATGGGCGGCAGGTATCCCGAAGCCGGTGGCGCACCTATATCACGGTGATCCGCTGACCACATCGGTGACATCCCCAGTTCGGCCGTGGTGATCCACTGACCATTTTCGATGCTGTGGTGAACGCCGCTAACATAATGTGAACCGTTGTAGCGTGCACCCACGCCGGCCAGTTCAAGTAAACCGTTGATGGTAGCGTTGGCGTTTCCCTGGAAAGTGACGCTGCCGCGTACCTTACTCAGCATCGCTTTGACCTGCTGACCACCCGCCCAGCGCGTCAGAGAATCGGTGCTTAGGGTGGAGGCGGTTTGCAGTGTGTAATCACTGATGCCCAACACTTTTGCGAGATCGCTGCTGGTGAAATTACCCTGCCCGGAGATGGATTGCGCTGAACCGGTGCCCGTCACCATGCTTTGCTTCGCCGGATCCCAGGCGGTAGCCGTGACGGAGCTGAGCTGATTTCGGGCGTCTACTTTTGCCGAAAACGACATTAAATCGGTTCCATAGGTCACGACCAGGGCTGCGGCAGCGCTTATTGCCGGCTTATCAACCGTCACCTTATTCGACTGGTTGGTGACCACGAAGCCATTCGCCTCCGCCCGGGTAAGAATAAAATCCCAGTCGGTGCTGTTAAACTGAACCAGCTCAGGGTGAGATTCGCTAATGCTGCCGACGGAGGCCGTGACGCTGGAATATTTTGCCAGCAGGCTACTGATAATATTGCTGTCGGATTTAGCGAGAAAGCATTGACTGTGTTTAGCAATCGTCAGCGCAATGGCCTGATCTTTACAGACAACGCTAAGGAATGAGCTGTTATTTGAGGTGATTTCTATCCCGTGACTAATAATAATACCGGCAAAAAGCTCTTTTTCATCACTGGCATAGCCAGCGGAAATAGAAATGGTCGCACCCGGCTTAAACGTATCGGCATCGCTGATATCAAAGCGTTGTGTCGGCATATCGCCGTCGCTAATGGTTATCTCAGCGGTGGCAATATGATTCACCTGATAATGAATATGGATTGCGATAACGCCTATGGAACTATCAATCGCTTTGCCACCGACTTTAATGGTGTAGGTGGTGACACCGGAACTGTTATTGTTTAATGGAGAGACAGCCATAGTTAACCTTATGTCTAAATTAACGGTGGGAAATAAATTTTTGTTCCGGGCTTGATCTTTCTGGCACTGGCCAGGTTATTCGCCCGGGCAACGTCAATATAATAACTGCTGTCGTTATAGATCTTATGGCAGAGCATGGGGAGGGTGTCTCCCGCTTTGAATTCGATAATATGCGTTAGATCGGGAGATGACTGCTTTTTTAACGCACTTTTTTCTTGTTGCGATAAATACTTAGCAAAGCTAAGCGATACCGTAGCGCGCAGCGGATTGCCGGAGGAATCAAAGAGAGAGTAGCTGATACTGATGGCGGTCAGGCGTCCCTGGAAGTTTACCGATGTGCCCCACGCAATCACGACCGGATTAGGCTGATGCTGTTCACCATGATAGGTATAGGTGACTTTTTTTAGCGTAGCCAGCTGTTTTTGCACGGTGTTTGTGCTGGTTTTGCCGGTGACGCCGGTACCGTCGAGCAGAAGTTCGAAGTCCAGCTTCTCGCTTTCATAGCCTTTAAACACCGTGGTTGGCGAGATATCACCTTGCTGTTGGGGGCCTTTATCCGTGTAGGAAATGCCAAAATTATGCTTAATACTATTAGGGTTTAACGTCGCCGAAAATGTCTGGGCAACGGTTCCCTTAGCCGTAATAGACTTTATTGTTATTTTTTCCATCCTGAATTCCCTTTGTCTAAATCACTTATCTTTCTCTTGTTTCATCAGGTGCAGGCATAAAGTGATAAGGGCGCACGGTGACTGGCAAATTTTCTTCAGGATCAACGCCCGGCTGAGCGGAACCGAATGATGGTGTTTTATTATTGTCGTTGATGGTTTGTGATTTAATCACCAGCTGTTTTATTTCTAATGGCACGGTTATAAGTTCCTTTTTAAATGATGAAAGCAAATTTCAATTTCCTCAATCGCGATGTCATTTTGCGTTGAGTTGAACGGTGCCATCTTCAGCTTGACCGGATAGGCATTAGAGGCCGTCCAGCTTTTGCAGGTTGTTCCTTTCTCATTGAGCAAATTGATCGAGACGCTTTTTGTCTGAATCGGTTTTGAAAGCTCATCATTCAAAATACCCAGACACCAGCTAAGTAGCTGCGACGCTTTATCCGTTACCGCACGTTTGAGCGTTAAATTGCTACTCTTTATCGCCTTAGGCAGATGGTAAACCAGGTTATTTCCTCCTTCACGATACTCTTCGGTTTCTATCTGGAACTCCAGCCCGGAGACTTCCTGAAAGGCTGTGTCATCGGCACAGCCGCTAATAGAAACGCTGAAGTAGAAAGCCGGAAGCGGCCAGTCGCCATCACCCTGAGCAGCCCCCGTACCTTTTGCGCTTACCATGATGATACTTTCCCCATCCCGAGAATAAGATTTTGCTCAACACAAGAAATCAAACGGCGATTTCTAATCCTTCATGGGCCAGCTCAATGGTTTCAACTGCCACTTCATTACTGTCCGACTTTAAATCGGTGCCGGTCACTTTGGTGGGCCAGGCGTTTTTTAACTTCCAGCTCATTACCGGTGCACCGCTTTCATCCAGCAGGTTGATGGTGACGGCGGTTCGGGCAATCGTGTTCATTTTGATCTTCGAATACCATTCGTAGAACTTGTTATCACTTTTAAAAATACCTTTCTTAAGCGTGACGTTGCCGCTTTTGATCAAGCCAGGCATTTTTATGGTCGAAAATACCGGGCTATTGCCTGCGCGGTATTCGATAGGCTGTGCTTCTAAATCAAGCCCCGATACTTCCTGAAATGCTGAAACCATCCCCGCGCCAGCGCCGCCATCCCATTTCACTTCGAAATGAAATTTCGGCATCGGCCATACGGTATCGGACTGCGCTGAACCATCATCTGCCATGGGAGTCTCCTGAAAAGCTATCCACGTTATATTTGACGATATTGACTGCTAACCACCGGGTCATGCAGAGGTCAGAATCTATGATTCCTGCATTTTTTGCTGGAACGTGATTTCGATAAATTCAGCCGGTCGAACCATTGCAACCAGAACGGTAATTCGCAGAATACCTTCCAGAATATCGTTGCCGGTCATTGTCTTACCCAAACCCACGCTCACGTTGTATGCTTCACCCGGCGTGGAACCGGCTAATCCGCCTCGTTTCCAGATACCGTACAGGAAGTTACCCAACATGCTTTCCATTGAAACCCAGGTGTTGGCGACGTTGGGCTCAAAGACATAGGCTTTCGAAGCCAGCTTAATGGACTCTTCGAGCATAATCATGGTGCGTCTGACGTTGATATAGCGCCAGTCCAGGCTGTTGCCATCAAGGGTTCTGGCTCCCCAGACCAACGTGCCTTCGCCGATAAACGGCCGAATGGCGTTGATTGATTTACCCTGGGTGGTGACGTTCAGATCTTCTTGTTCGTCATCGCTGATATTGACGGTCGGGGAGACCACGGCATTAACGCTGACGTTGGCTGGCGCTTTCCATACGCCGCGAGAGTTATCGACCATGGTATAAATACCGGCCATTGCCGCAGAGGGCGGCAGGATATTTTGCTGGAATTTAATGTCCGCCATGACGGTCTGGTATAACGGACTCATATTCGACAGGATCTTATGCAGTAGTACCGCATCCGGTCGCGAAACGTCAGCGCTGAGCCTGGCGATTTCGTCGAGCATCGCCTGTTTGCGCGTGGCTCTCAGCTTATTACCACCGGTACTGAGTTCTTCTTCCGAAAGGCCGTCCAGGTCACTGAACATCAATGCAACTTCTGCGTTCAGCAGCTCAGCGAGCTTATCGACGTTGCTGACGTTGAGGAAACTGACATCGCTGTCCTGCACGATGGAGGTGTTGAGCCACGGATAATAAGCGGCGGAGTAATCGAGATAATTGGTGCCGAGCTTTGAGCGGAAGTTTTCGATACAGTCACCGTCAGGATGCTGACGGTCTTTGTAACCGTTCCAGACATCCAGAATAGCAACGCGGTTTCTCATTTTGCCGCCGCAGTGACCAAGCATTGCCTGCTCGACGTTAATACAATCATCTTCCGCCAGCTGTATTGCTTCAGGAATAAGCAGCATGGTGGGTTCTGCTTCTTTAATCAGCGGCAGAATACCGCCCTTCAATGCGGTCGCATCGATATCATCAGAATAATTACCTACCGAAACGATATAGCAAGGGCCGCCGCCATTTTGAAAGAAAAAGAGCATGCTGTAGTAAAGATGATGGCGGGTGTTTGATTGGCTTATCTGGTAGGTTTTTCCTGACTGCTTAAATGCTTCGCGGGTATTGGCATCAGCAGGGGTACTGATTTCGGATATCTCAAATAAATGCTGAGGTTCGCCGCCAAAATATTGACGATATTCCGACATGGACGTAATGCGCCATCCTTGATTGCTTAACGATTTACCACCGTTATCTGCTTTTTCCGTATATCCAATAAAGGCGGGAACCGCAGTGGCAACTTCAACAACAGAGTTTGGGAATGCGTTCTGCTCAACAATATATACGCCAGGTGTTTTCATTACGCCCATAGTTTGGACCTTCATGTAATTGATTGGCAACCATGCCCATCTGTTAACACACAGAAAAAAGCGCTGTAAAGAAAGGCATTCAATTAAGAACTATCTGATTAACTATTGATATGTTTGGTATAGCGGTTGCCGTGTTTCCTGTCAACTGTCACTGGCGAGAAGTTCTGATGACATTTTTAATTTTTACCAATATAGACATTCCACCGTGCTGGCTTACCCTGATAGCATTATGCTATGCGCATATGATTGATATAAGAGGCATATATTCCTTCTTTTTGTCAGTTGACGTAGATATGGGCGATGGATGTTTTAAGCCCTTCGACAATGAATGTTGAAATATTGTCTGGCAGCGGCAAGGGAAGGGACTTAATCATCACGCTGTTAATGTTCCGCAGCGTGAAGGGCTCGGCATAAGTTTTTCTTAAGGGTATTGGATTGTTGGAAAGAAAAACTCTTGCCGTTTTATTGCCGGCCTGTTCATGTTCTTGCTCGGTAAACGAGTGGGGGATATTGAGGTTTTTTTTACCATCGAACGCAAATATATAATATTTCCAGTAGGCCGAGATAGCGTTGAAGCGAACCCTGATAGCTTTTTTTTCTAAGCTACAGTGAGATTTTGGCAGAGCGATAGAGAGTATACCGATAAGATTTTTGTTATGGATAATTGCGCCATCACCGGCCGTCATTGCATTTAATTGGTTCACATCAACCCAATTTTCAGCAGTGATATCCAGTTCGGTGCTATCGGTAAATTCGGCGCTTAACATGGATATATCAAACATGTTGGGCATTTTTGTAATGTTTCTGAAACCGGGGTCAGCGCTGACAAGATAAAATCTTAAGGTCAATTCCGTTGTCTGTTCGGCTAAATCGCTAAACCGTTCAGCATCAACAATCAGTTGAGCAAACCCCTGGCTTGATTTCAGCAGGATGCCATATTGCCGGAGGAATAATGCGCTTTCCCGGTCGGGAACGAGATCAACGGGGCCTAATCCATTGCTGCCGGCATTGTAATATTCATGCAATACGCTGATTGCTAAGATTGACTGATAGTCTGCCATTTAACGATCCCTTTTGGCCATCGTGGTATCTGACAAATGGATGTTACCCACCTGATTGAGAATAGACTCACTATCCGGTATCAGCGCTCTTACACGATAGTTACAGGACGGCAGATAGCGTGAGCCGAATATTCCCCACATATGATTAAGCTGATCGCCCGGCATGGATTCCTGCTCCATGTTGAGCTGTTCAATGTTTTTCGGCAGATCAGGGGCGTTTTGTCGATTGAAACTGTTATGACGGTTGAAGAACGCCAGAAAATGGGAAAGAACCTTTAACCCGTCAGAGTAATGGTTGGTACTAAAATTCGCCGCCACGGTCACCGTCATGGTGATAAAAAGGGGTTGTGAGGCAATGGCTGTTCTGTTGCTGTTGTGCTCTGGTCGGTAATTTTTTGAAAACACGTCTTTTTCAATGTTGCTAATGAAAATGAGGATCTTGTTTTGTATTTTATCTGACTTTGAGCCATCAAGGTCCGTTGGCGGTGAGACAATCACCAGATCATCGGTTAAATCAAACACATTTTTAACCGACTGGTTCATCCTGTCTTTTAAGTAATCTAAGCAGAGATCTAGCATGGGATGTTCCTGATTAAGAATAGGAAATGAAATTCCGAACCGGCTTTTATAGCTATAACGCATTTTTTGGAAGTTTTACAACCTTAATTTTTAAACGATATTATAGACTTGAAAAACTTAGCAACTAGAAATTTCATCGTTGTCGTGATGTTAGAAATGTGCCACCTTAGCCCGCACATTTTCAGGCTTTCTCAAAGAAGTCTTTTCATCACCGGCGAGAGGTGTAAATCTGATATGTCCCGGGCAATGTTGCTGGCGGTGTTGAAATAATGGCCTGGTAGAATAGTGTGCTATACTGGCTTCGTTGCTTGAGCACATCATTACATTATTGATATAAGAGGTTAGTGAGAGTGGGTGCTTTTTTAAGTATTTGTTCGGGGCGGTTTGATATATGCTGATGGGCTTTGGTAATGCTAAGTTACTATTGTGTTACTTAAATAAGAAGGTCGGGAATGACATATACAATCACTACCAGGAGATGAGTATTCATCTGTGGTGAATATTTTCTTTGGATTTCTTGTTGTTATGGGTGAAAAGTTCTGATGCTTTTTTAAATTAAAAAGGTTGCACTATGTTTAAACAAAAATCCAAAATAGCAGTAAGTACAAGCAGGTCTGTTTCTGATTCTGTTGGACAACGAAAGAGTAATTCAAGGCAAGGTGTTGGGATTATTGATAATCGTTCCAGTACTTTACTTAGAATGAAATCGTCTGGTTCGGATAAAATCGCTCCACCGGTCTATCAGTTAGTAAAAACCGATTCAGGCATCCCGACTAATGTTAATTCTTTTTTTGAAGGGAAAGGTTATACGTACCATCAATTTAAACAAAAAAACTGGGACCTAATTGCTCAGGCACATCAAATCGCACATACAAGCATGCCTGCTACTTCGGGGGCGGAATACACCATTGATGCCAGAACTGGAGATGAATTAATTAAATTATTAGGTCCTAATTGGCAACCTTATAAAGGACACCAGATGAGCGAGAAGGAAAGGCGTAAAGTTGAAAACCGTAAGAAACCCTCGAGAAATTCTGTTACCGAGCGGCAGAAAAAAGATAGTGAGGGGAAAACAATACGAGAGTATAAAACACATGACAAAGCCAAAGGTAAGGAAAATTCGGGTGTTAGTCCTCTGTATTATCT
>Ga0075011_10001404_pt1 | contig 12939 bp, 13 predicted proteins | sample TARM_MetaG_T_14_FD_72354 | JGI IMG/M metagenome (GOLD analysis project Ga0075011, IMG submission 72354) | Freshwater microbial communities from Pennsylvania, USA, analyzing microbe dynamics in response to fracking - TARM_MetaG_T_14 | ecosystem: Environmental > Aquatic > Freshwater > River...
CGGAAACTGCGGCCCATGCACTGAGTTATGCCATTGAAATGGCTAATCTATACCATGTAGGACTAAAAATTTTACACGTGGTTGAACAGCCGCTCGGTGATGAAAACTTTATGATTTTATCGATCACTCCAGAAGAGCTGGCTAAGAGTATGGAGGAAGCGGCAGCAACCAAGATGCAGGCGCTGTTAGAAGGGTTAAACACTGAACTTTCCATCACGACCTTGATCCGCCGCGGCGATCCTGTGTATCAGATTTTAGAAGAGGCCAACAGTAAAGATATTGGCATGGTAGTGATAGCGAGCCATGGCCGAACTGGGATTTCGCATTTTTTACACACCAATGTCGCAGAAGCGGTAGCTAACGGTGCGGCTTGTCCTGTGCTGGTGGTGAAGTAAGTGAGTTAGTGGCTTGACTCAATAAATCCAAAGGACGCTTATTGCGTCCTTTCTTTTTGATTGATAAAGAATAATTAATTGAAATGGGTACGCAAGAAGCATAGCTAACTGCTATAAAATAGTGGTATTTTGACTTTAATAAATAGCCTGATTAAAACTCAAATGATGGATAAGCTTATGCGTACTCAAGAAGTGTTATGCCCTACGGATTTTTCATCAACCGCAGCCCATGCGCTCAAATATGCGGTTGAAATGGCTAATCTTTATCATGTCGATATTCGATTATTGCATGTGACAAGCCCAGCCCGTGGCGCCCATTGCTATGGTATTGCGGTCGATATTCCAGCTACATTGGAAAATGAACTTCAAGCCTTTGTCGATGCAAAAATGCAAAGTTTGCAGCAGGAAATGCAGCAAGATCTCAACGAGGGACTCAATATTAAGCTAGTGGTGCGCCATGGTGATGCTATCGATGAGATTTTAGCGGAAGCCGTTGATGTCGGCATGGTGGTGATTGCCAGTCACGGCAGCAGTGGTTTAGCGGATTTTTTAAAGCCCCATGTGACACAAGATATTGTTAAGTATGCTAAGTGCCCTGTGCTGGTGGTGAAATAAAGCTTAGATATATAGGTTTAAGTAAAGAGCTTTAGATAAAGCTCTTTGAGAAAACCTAGTAGGAATCGTTTTTAATTATTTTAGGTTCTGTTAGCTTGGTTGACGCCTCGGCTTCATTTTCTAATGACATCAGGCGTCGATATTTTTCCTGCAAGGCCACTAAGCTCCCATCTTGGGTAATTTGTTTGAGTCCTGCATTAAAATCATCTCGAATTTGTTCACTAAGAAACGCAAACTTATACTCCGTTGGTGGGAATATTTGGTGGCAAATGGCCTGTTGTTTTAAATCTTTTTCAGTTAGCTTTCCCTCAAGATAGGCCTGTTTTAGGTAATATTTGAAGATATTTTTATCCATCACTACGACATCGGCCCTGTGTTTCATCAGCATATAAACTTGCTGCACTTGCCTCGCTTGTTCTTGGTAGCCGCTATTGGCCTTAACCATTTTGGCAAACTCTTCCCCCAGTAACGATGATGCGCGCTGAAAGGAGACGACTTGCTTGTTTTTTAAATCGTCTATGTTATTGATATTAAAATGATTGGCTTCGAGACTAATGGCGCAGTTTTGGTAGGTTATCGCAACATTGGAGTAAAATACGTTGTCGAGCATGCCATCTTTAATGTTGATGATACCATCGAGTTTACCTTCCCTGAGTTCATGGAAAGTGCGCGCCAGTGGCAAGTAGTGGATAGAAGCGGTATGACCTTTAACGGCGAGGGCTTGGTTCAGTAATTCGAGTTCGAGTCCGCTATTGGTTGCTTGGATAACATAAGGGGGAATAGACAGGCTGACGCCTATCTTAATTTCTGCCGCTTGGCCGAGCTGAGCGCCGCATAAGGTGAGTAACCCCATCAATATATAGCGGTTGTTACTACGAGCCACTGAGCTATTTGGCTTATTTAGATTATGCGCCATAAGTTACCAATACCTCCGCGGTACACACTTGCAACTGTGTTTGATACTCGCCAGTCTTTCCATGACTCGATTGAGTAAGTGTAGTGTGTCTGTGAACTCAGCACGGCTTTATTTATTCAAATACGCTAAAGAATGAGCAAATTAAAAGGATGAGCCAGGTTCACGCAGAAAGGCAATTTCCTCTGCTGTCGATTCTCTGCCTAAGATGGCGTTTCTATGTGGATAGCGACCAAATCTGTCGATAATTGCCTTATGTCGCAATTCAAACGCTAAGTTAGCCATCGCCGCCTCGCGATTAAACAGTTTAACCGCGACTTGATGGATCATGGCTGACTCGCTGTGCATATAGGGCATAAAGAGAAAGGGCACTTGTTTAGGTTTGAGTGCCAAATCAACCTGTTGGGCAACGGCTTCTTGGGCGAGCACTAAGGCGATGGCATCGGCTTCGAAAGCGGCAGGCGTATCACGGTAAATATTACGGGAGAATTGGTCGAGCACTATGATCTCCGCTAATCGGCCTTGGGGCGTGACTCGCCAATGGGAAAGCTCACCACGTTTAGCTTGAGCTAATATGTCCCCAAAGCGCTGTTTGATTTGTTCATCAAATTCAACATCTTTAATCCACCAAAGCTTTGGCTCAATTTCTTCAAACCAAAATGTCAGTATTTGATCGGCTGTAATTGTCTGGCTCATCTTAGCGTTCCCTCATAGGTGGTGAGTGACATTACAAATAACAGTTGTTGGGGGAGGATGACAAGTCGTTTCGCTTGATTTAGGGGGAGATTGGTTATCTGAAGAATTGGTCGCTCAGCGGAAGTATTTAGTGTTGGCTATTGCCTTATTGACTGAATATAAAGTAGTTTTGATGATAATTACTTTTGTCTCTAGGCAGGTCATTCTATGTCATCTTCAATGCCAGTATCGCAACAGGTTTCAAAGCAACATAAGGCGTTTTTGCGTAAGCTCTATTTAGCGCATTTAATGGATGACGACCGCCATAATCTTCTCTCACTCAATAAGTTAACTGGAATGCCGCGCCGCACCTTACAGGATGCCATCGCCGCATTTGAGGATGTAGGTATTCGGGTCGAGTTTGTGCAGGAAGGCAGCCGTAACAATTCAGGCTATTACCGCATAGTGACGTGGGGCCCAATCAGCAGCGCTTGGGTTGATACCCATCTAAGTGAAATCGCCGATCTGATAGGTGTTGTTGAGAGCGGCGAAACCGCAGTGTGAAGCGGTCAGTTTTAAGTTCGGCAATCACGTCATAAAAAAATAGGCGGCAAATCCTGCCCAACTTAACAGTAGTAGGGCGATGGCAACCCAAGTGGCACGGGTGAACTGGCTTTGGGAGTCGAAGGCTTCGTCAGCATCGTCTAGATCCTTGATGTCATTCACTGTGCGAGATTTCGCTTTCAACTGTTGTTTACGGGCTTTATCCCGCTCACGGGCCTTAGCTTTAAGCAGTTTTTTATACTCGGCGATGCCTTTTTCAATCCCTTGGGCAATGAGCTTAGTTTGCTCTTTGGTTTGTCCTGGCTTTTGGGTGGCTTTGGCTGCGACCAGTGCTTCTTGCTGAGTTTCTGTCGAGATAGTGGGTTTCATCTGGATTCTGCCTGATTTAACGCGACTTAAGTTAACGCGACTTAAGTGAATGCGGTTTGAGTTAACGCGCCTGCGGCTGAAATATACTCGTGAATACGAGAGTCAATATGCCCGCGAAGCTGCTCGCTAATTCGTTAGTAATAAGCGAGCGAAAAGTGTCATAGCCAGATTATACCCACATTAGACATTAAAACTTATGGCCAATATCTTCATTTCATTAAAAAATCAGTGGATGCCCGCCTTCTGGTGCAGCAACGTATACTGGTTCATAGTCCCATACTTCACGAATGGTATCGACCGACAAGGCTTTTGCTGGCGTGCCTTCGCTCACGATTCGCCCTTGTTTCAATACGATTAATTGATCGCTATAGCGAGCAGCTTGGTTAAGGTCGTGCAGTACTACTATCACAGTGTACGCGTGCTGATGAGCTAAGTTTTGGGCTAACTCAAGCACTCTGTGTTGCTGGGCGAGATCTAATGCCGATGTTGGCTCATCCAGTAATAGTATGGGCGGGAACGGCGATTGACTGAGTTGAGTCAAGACGCGGGCGAGCTGGACTCGCTGTTTTTCGCCGCCGGAGAGGGTTGGATAACTGCGCTTAGCCAGATGGGTTAAGCCCACTTGCGCTAGCTGCTCGGCAACTAAGGTTTCCCCCTCTTTATGACTAATAGTTAAGGGGTAAAGACCCATAGAGACCACTTCAGATACTGTGAAGGGAAACGTGAGACTGGCGTGTTGTGGCAGTACGGCTAAGGATTTTGCCAGTTCGCGCCTGGGCCAATCCACCAGTTGGCTATGGCCTAGGCGGATACAGTGCCTTGGCGTACTGATTTCTTGGCAAAGGGCTTTGAGTAGCGTCGATTTCCCCGCGCCATTGGGGCCGAGTAGGGCGGTTACTGCCCCAGGTTTAAATTGCACATTAATATCGCTGAGCACCGTTTTCTGCCCAATGCTGACATCGAGCTGACTAATGCAGAGCTCAGTGCGCTCAAACTGTGCATTAGCTGAATGAGTTAGATGTGCTCTAGGTGCTAATTCAAAATCTGATCTTGATTCTGATTTGGCATAGGAAGTGGCAGTCATAACGCCTCGCTTAGATGAGCTTACTGCGTTGTTGCAGTAGTAAGAAGATGAAGAATGGCGCACCTATGAGCGCGGTCACTAACCCAACCGGTAACTCTGCTGGCGGCAAGAAGGCGCGAGCGCCGATATCGGCTAAGGCTAATAGGGCTGCACCTAAAAGGGCGCTGATGGGCAGCAGTTGGCGATGATCTGGCCCTAACATCATGCGGACTAAATGCGGTACCACTAGGCCGATAAAGCCAATAATTCCGGTCGCTGCGACGCTTACGCCAACGCCTAAGGCGCAAAGTAAAATAAGTCGAAGCTTGAGCCTATCGACATCTATCCCTAAGTGGCGCGCTTCGGATTCGCCAAGCAATAAGGCATTGAGCGCCGCCGCATCTTGGCGAAATAGCCAGCTTAGTAATGCTAAAGTCACGAGACACAGGCTGACATACATCCACTGAGCACCTGCTATCGAGCCCATCTGCCACAAGGTTAAGTCACGTAGCGTCATGTCGTTGGCAAGGTACGTGAGCATGCCAATTCCTGCGCCTGCCAGTGCTGCAATAGCGACCCCCGACAGTAGTAATAACACGACCGATGTTCCGGTTGGGCTACTGGCGAGGCGATAGACAACAAGGGTGGTGATTAAACCCGATACAAAGGCACTGATGGGGATCATGAATGGATTTGCATTGGGTAACAGCACGATACAGATGGCCGCGCCAAGAGCTGCGCCAGATGACACCCCGATAATACCGGGATCCGCGAAGGGATTACGAAACAGTCCCTGCATCACTGCGCCGCATTGAGCGAGCGTGGCGCCCACCGCCAGTGCCAATAATGTCCGCGGCAAGCGAACAGTGTTGACTACCAGTTGTTCGTGGGGCGCAATATTGCCGATGTTTTGCTGGGTCGCCCAATTAAGCACTGCGCTTAGGGCATCCACTAGGCTTATACTGACAGGCCCTGTGCTGACCGAGAGTAAGCAGCTTAGGGCTAACAGTGTGACTAAACCGGGCCAGAGCCAGCGATTGAGGAACATCTCAACTATCCTTTCTATTTTTATCAGGTGACTAATCTGGTGTGTGAGTCAGTAGTGCAAGTCTGCGAGTCCGATTAGTGGCTCATACAAGCCATTCAAATAAGTGACTCATATAATCAATATGAGCGCACCTGATGATTGACGGTATTCTTTACTATGCAGGTTACTGGTTTTGCTTGAGCAATGTGCTGGCGAGCGTATCGGCGGCGCTAATCGCACTGATGCCTAAGCCGCCGAGAAGCGCTTGTGGCGGCAGCGTTTGAATATGGCCGTTTTTACCCGCGGGGGTATGGGCAATTAGCGGCATCTCTTTTATCAGTTCTTGGGCAATTTGCGCGTTAGTTTGCTCGGCGGGTTTATCGCTGCGCTTTGACAGCAAGATAATGTCGGGCTGCAAGGACAAAATCCCTTCCTGAGACATACTTTTGTAGCCATCAAACTCGGCGATATTCTGTGCGCCTGATAGCGCGATAATGGTATCAGCGGCAGTGCCTTTACCGCCGACCCGTGCGCCACGGCCTTCTTGTAGCAGCATAAAGAGGATTTTTGGCTGAGCGCCAGCATCGCTTATTTGCTGTTTTTTATCCGCCAAGCTTTGCAGTTGTTGATGTAAGTCCAGCTTTAACTTAACAGCGTTATCAGGACGATTGAGTAATTGACCTAAGGTATCCACATTGCTCATTAGCTGCGGCTCATCGTTCGTTGCGGGTAACTGCACAACTTGGATATTGGCTTGTTTTAATACATTGAGCGTGGTCTCAGGCCCCATGACATCCGAGCCGACAACGAGTGTTGGCGAGAGGGCGATAATGCCTTCGGCGGAGAGCATTCTGTGATAGCCAAGCTTAGCCACATGGGCTAAACCTTCAGGTACATAGCTGGTGGAATCTATGGCGATCAGCTCATTACCCGCATCGAGTGCGAGCACGAGCTCAGTGACGCCCGTGCCCGCACTCACGAGTCTTATCTCACTTTCAGTACTTTCCACATCGGGCTCAGCACTAAAGGCGCTGGGCGATAGCAAAGCCGACAATGCAGAGACGATAACTACCACTTTGCTTAATGGCTTAAATCGGCTTAACGGATTAAATGCGTACTTAGGCTTATGCGGATGGCCAAGGGCGCTAGTATCTATTTTTAATGACATTTTAGTTGCTTGAAACAACATGGTTGAACTCCTAATACAAACTTGTTCGCCACAGGCTTAGTTACTGTTTCTAATCATCAGGCTTTTAAAGTATTTAATTTAAAAATCAATATTTTAAGTTCAGTAGGTTAAAATCAGTAAGTTAAAAGTCGTGGTTTACTGCCTGCATCTTTTCGTGTTGGTTTGGGTCTTTAGCTAGAGAGGCTGTACTAGCTGCGTCTCTGGCTCATTATTTAGCTTGCTCATTTGGCTTTTGGGGGCTGATAGCGTGCCTGGCAACGCGCTAATGCTCCATCAATATTTGGGTCTGGCTGATGGACTGCGTCTGTAGCAGCGCGAGTAGTTGCATCAAAGGTTCCACGGGCGCGGCCTTATCGGCGGCAATAACTACGGTCGCCTCCGGCATAGTGTTAAAATGTGCGGTAAACGCGGCGGTAAAAGTCGCTAAATCATCAAATGTCTCACTATCTATTGCCCAATAAGGCGCTGTTGCCATGATATTGATGGCAATCGTTGGCTTATTGTCGATTGCAGTGATGGCCGAACTTGGGCTTTGCGGCACATCTACCGGCAAGCTGAGTAGTTGGGTGTTTGCCGTCAGCAGTAGAAATACCAACACAATAAAAATAATGTCGATTAACGCGGTTAAATCTAGGCTCGGAAGTTGCTCAGGCGAAGCAATGCCTGCCTGCGAGCGCGGTGATGCATCTGCACTTATCATGTCTGTGGCTCAATCTGGGAATGAGAGTTGAATGCCGACTTTTGCGCAGTGCTGCTGTTGCTGACTTGGTTGAATGCTTGGTATTGATTGCTATCGATTGAAATATCTTCGATACCCGCTAACCACAGATTGAGTTGATTGAGTACATGCCCTGCGCGCAGACATTGTCCTTGAGCCCAAATGCCAAATAGATGGGCGGCGGTAATGGCGGGCACGGCGATAATAAGTCCGGCAGCTGTGGTGTTCATCGCAAGACCGAGTCCGGCGCTGAGTTGAGCTGGGGTTACTGGGCCTTGTGATTGCCCAAGCTGGGCAAACATGTCGATGAGGCCTAGTACGGTGCCAAGTAGGCCGAGTAATGGGCTGATAATGCCAATCACTTGTAGAACCTTAAGCCCGGCTTGCAAGTCGCGTTGCTGTTTGTTGAGCCACAGACTGAGTAATTCTTCCCTTAGCACTTTGGGCTGGTGGACTTGTTTGAGTAACAAGGTCGCGCCACGGGCGAGTAAATCTTGCTGTGCGCTGGTTTGCGCTAGCAGCGCGCTGACGTTTTCAGTGGTCGCCGTCGATCTTGATTGACGCAATGACGTTACCCAAGCCTGTTTTTTCGGCCAGATTGATAGCAGAGTTTGATGCAAAAACAAGGCGCTACGTTCAAGGCAGATCATCAAGGCCAAAAATGCACATAACAATAAGGGCCAAGTCAGTACGCCAAGCTGAGTTTGTAGGGTTGAAAAATCAGTTATGGGCATTAAGCCTCTCCAATCGATTAAAAAATCAGTTTTATACGTCAGTGAGTGGATCAAAAAGTGAGCTTTACTATGGCTCACTATTTAGCGCTTTATCTTTCGTACTGCAGGCTTTCCTGTTGCCTGTTTTCCTATGGCTAGCTTTTCAGCGATAAGATTGAGGCCCGCTAGTTAAGCGCAAAACGAATAGGCACTCTGACCTTGTAGTGACTTGCTAGCCTTGGCGTAGGCGCCGCAAATTGCCAGTTTTCAACCGCAGCGATTGCTGCTTGATCTAGCAGGCTGAAGCCTGAGCTTGTGACTAACGTCAGTGCCAGTTGCTCGCCAAGTTCGTTAAACATCACTTCTATGGTTGCAGTGCCTTCGAATCCTTTCTTACGTGCTATTCGCGGATAAGTCGGTTGCGGTGGCGCTGTAGCAAACAGCGGTTTGGCTAATTCCACTATGTTCGTTTGGAGGCTGTCGTTAAATGGGGCATTGTCAGATGCTGCACTGGCCACATTCTGGGTAGCTTTTGCATCTAGTTCGGCTGCGCTAGCGATTAAATTCGTTGGTTCTTGTGCTGTTTTGGGCTCTGTTTTTAGCTCTAATTCTTGTTCAACATGTTCGGGTCGCTTATGTGCTAAAGCGTTCGTCACTGAAGGATCTGTATCTGGATGATTTTTAGCAGTAGGTTTTGCTATAGAAGGTTTCTTAGCTAACTGGCTGTCAATTCGTTGATCCGCTTTGGCTTTTTCAACTGCCTCGATAACCGTCTTATCGACAGATTCCGCTGTTGATACTTTTCGCACTGTGCTGTTTACGCTTGCTAGCTTGGATTCTGCTTGCGTTATGGGCTCGACACTGGCGTTGTTGCTTGTCGTGCTCGTCGCAGCAGAAAAATTCAGTGTGACACGATTTGCGCTGGGAGCGTTCGATGCTTGATTTGCACTCAATGCTTGGGCACTTTGTAGCATAGTGATAGCAGGCTGCGAGGCGATAACACCCGTTTGGATGGCAACAGTTAACGCGCCAAAGGCAAGATATCGTTTCGGTGTCACAGCAACCTCTTTTCCCAATAAAGCACTTCTGCTCATTTATCTTCGGTAAATAAGATATCCCAATATAAACAAGATCGCAAATGATAATGATTTGCATTTGATCTATTTTGTTATCTCAGGTAGAGTGCCTGCAATAGCTCGAATGAGCGCTTAAAAAAACAGCTAAACCGACAATTTATCCTACTTTATGGATACTGATTGCCTTGGACTCTGTCTGGAAAGGGCTCAAGTTCGAAAGAGCCTAATTTGGAAAGGAGCATCTGTAACAGACTCAATCTCAAAAGGATTGGTGTCTGGAAAGAGACTCTGGGCTCAGTATTGAATTGCACGGGAACAGCTAATTATCACTTGAGGATGAAGAGATGAAGAAAAAGCCGTTAGTGATCGCCATGGCGATAGCACTGAGCAGTACGGCCCTAAGTTTTACGTTAGCGGCAGAAGAAAATGTTAAGCCTGTTGTTCAAGGTGATGCGGATAAAAAACTCGTTACGACAGAGTTTGATGAAGTGTTAGTGAGCGCAACCCGCATCAGCGAGAAAGCCTCCGAAACCAGTCGCAGCGTAGCCGTGGTGGGTGAAGAGCAACTTGCGGTTGCTCAAGCATCATCCGTGGCTAATGCCCTTAAAAACGAGGCGAATATTACGCTGACGAATGGCCCAAGAGCTTCATCTCAAGGGGTTGAAATCCGTGGTTTAAGTGGCAGTCGAGTGCTGCAGACGATTGACGGAGCGAGACAAAATACCGGCTCTGGCCACAGAGCGACCTACTTTATGGACCCTGAGTTACTGAAATCCATTGAAGTGCTGCGCGGTCCAGCCAGTAGTTTGTGGGGCAGTGGCGCACTGGGTGGCGTCGTCGCGCAAAATACTAAGTCAGCGCAGGATTTTTTAGCGCCCAATGAAACCTTTGGTGGCTATTTCAAACAAGGTTATGAAACCAATGGCTCGCGCACTAAAACCAGTGGCGCTATTTATGGTCAACAAGACAGTATCGATTGGTTACTAAACGGCTCTTACACCGACTCAAACAATATCAAAACCGGTAATGACGAAACCCTAAGCAACAGTTCATCCCATGGCAGCAGTGGTTTAGTCAAATTCGGTTGGCAAGCAGATGAGGCGTCACGCTTAGAGTTATCTGCGAGAGTCAATAAGATCAATGAATTAGTGCCAAGTAATCCTTCTGCGGCAGCCAGTAATTCAATACCTTTAGTGCGTCGCAAGACAGACGATCAAAATATCACCTTAGATTACAGTTTCAATCCAGCCAATAACCCGTATCTGGATACTAAGATGCAAGTGTATTGGAACAGTACCGACTACGATGAAGACCGCATCACTAAAGGTCAGCTAGACAGCACTGAGTATCGCACTGTGGGCATTAACCTCAATAACAGTTCGCGCTTGGGCAATACTTTGTTGACCTACGGCGTTGATGGCTTTCGCGATACCATAGAAACGACGCGTGATGATTCGGGTCAAGTGGGCCAGCGTCCGGGAAATATTGATGGTGAAACCACAGTATGGGGCGCTTTTACGCGGGCAGATATTGAGCTGACTAAGACGTTAAATCTGGATGCAGGTCTGCGTTATGACAGCTTTAAAAATGACAGTAACAACCTCAACTTATCCTCCGATGATAATGAGTTATCGCCATCGCTAGGGCTAGTTTGGCAGACTCAATCTTGGTTGACCTTAAGTGCCCGTTACGATCAAGCCTTCCGCGCACCTTCGGTAGAGGAAATGTATTCTAGCGGCACCCATTACTGCATTCCACCTATTCCGGGATTTTTGCCCCAAGGTCTATGCAACACCTTTGCGACCAATCCGGATCTAAAGTCTGAAAAAGCCCGCAACAAAGAAATCAAAGCAGACTTACGTTTCAGTGAGTTAGCCGGTGATGATGAATTAGCGTTGACGTTCAATATCTTCCGTAACGATGTGGACGATTTCATCGTGCAGCAAGTGTCTAATCCTTGGCATGGTATTCCTGGGTTCGAGCAAACGACCTCATGGAATAACGTCGAAGATGCGCGTTTAACTGGTTTTGAAATTAGCGGTCGTTACCGAATTGGCCAAACTCGCTTAGCGATGAATTATGGCCAAACCCATGGTGAAGATCGTAAAAATGGCGGCGATATTGAAGGTATACCCGCCAATAAATTTAACGTTGATTTATCCCAAGGCATTATGGAAGGCGACATGAAACTCGGCACTCGCGTCACTTATGTGGCGACGCAGTCGAATACGCCTGATGGCTTCAAAGTGGCGAAATACGACGATTACACTCTATGGGATGTGTATGTTGCGTGGGAGCCGACTATGGGCGCGATGGCGGGTGTGAGAGTGGATTTCGCCATCGAAAACATCGGCGATGAAAAGTACCAACAAGCGTGGCAAACCTTGTATCAACCGGGCCGTAATATGAAGTTATCGGCGCGCTATATGTTCTAAGCCCTGCATTAAAGTGCTGACTCCCGTTTCGGCAAATGCTGAGTGTTAAATCTGAGCAAGCGGTAAACGGGAGCCAGCGTTTAATGCCAAGCCACTCAATAGTCACTACCGCTGGAGACAGTAAAATGAAGATGACACTCGATAGCGAGCTCGATGTCGCGCCAGATTTAGGCTCTGAGCAACGTCAGCTAAGTGAGCAACAGGCGCAACTACGACAACGATTTGAGCAACAAGCTGATTTAATGCCAGCGCAGCTCGCCAGTGAATTAGGCATTGCCGAGCTCGAAGTCGTTGCCGCCTTGCCGCCCGAACAAGTGGTGTTTGTGCCGTTAACTCAGCTCGATACATTACTGCAAGCCTTACCCGAATGGGGAAAGTTAACCACTATTGTGATGTTATCGGGCAGCGTATTTGAATTTAAAGGGGATTTCCCACAGGGAAAATATGCCCACGGTTATTACAACCTCTACAGCAAGGGCGACGGTTTGCACGGGCATCTCAAATTAGATGCCATGCGTGGCATCGCTTTGATCAGCAGACCTTTTAGAGGCAGCGAGAGCCATTCGATTAACTTCTTCGGCAGCGAAGGGGAGGTCGTGTTCAAAGTGTATTTAGGTCGTGATAAACAAAGAGCGCTGTTTCCTGAGCAAGTTCGCCAATTTAAAGCGCTCGCGACTGCCTTTGCGTCGGTGTAATCACACCTCTAAATTGCAGCATTAACGACAGTATTTAAGGAACACAGCAAATGAAGCCTGAAATGACCGAACAAGAACAACGTTTAAGAGACAAGCTTTTACCTGAGATAGAAGCCTTCAAACAGCAAAGGGAAACCTTGCAACTGGCCACGCTAGGTATTGATGGCCAGCCGAATGCGAGTTATGCACCCTTCGCACTGGCCGATGATGGTTTTTATATTCTGGTGAGTGACTTAGCCCGTCATGGTCATAACTTAAAGCACTCATCTAAGGTCTCTGTGATGCTTGTTGAAGATGAAACCGCCGCCAAATCGGTTTTTGCCCGCAAGCGTTTGACCTTTGATGCAATTGCCGAGGCCGTGCCCCGTGATACGCCAGCCTTTATTAAGGGCGTTGGTGTGTTGTCGGCCCGTTTTGGCGAAATGTCCGATAACCTTGCGGCATTAACCGATTTTAACTTATACAAGCTCGCGCCCCATCAGGGTCTTTATG
>Ga0075011_10001405_pt1 | contig 12938 bp, 12 predicted proteins | sample TARM_MetaG_T_14_FD_72354 | JGI IMG/M metagenome (GOLD analysis project Ga0075011, IMG submission 72354) | Freshwater microbial communities from Pennsylvania, USA, analyzing microbe dynamics in response to fracking - TARM_MetaG_T_14 | ecosystem: Environmental > Aquatic > Freshwater > River...
TCTGCCCTTGGGGGGATCCCCCCAAGGGCAAGGCTGGACGAGGCAGCATAGGCTCTACTTTTCAGGCCCCCTAGAAATGGGGGGATTACCCATCTTTTCGATGACACTCCTTCGAAGTCCTTCCAGGACATTCGACTCATCCCTTTCTTCAGCCAATAAACGACCAAGCAGATCAGCATCAAACCCTTCTTCAGCGACATCGACACCAAGCTCTTTGGCTTTAGAAGCTAAAGCCCTCAGGGATTTGATTGTGAGAGGCCCGAATTCATCGGTCTCAAGTACGGTATCTTCGGAATCCCAAACTCCATTACTTTTTTGGGGACGAAGTCTTGTTTTCTCGACAACCTCAAGCAGGGTACCGTTTGGAAGCTCGAACTCCTCCCCAACGTCTAATGAAGCCATTCGACCAACTTGTGAGTTGTAACTAGCTAGAATTACATCCAGTCCAGTTACTGGAGTTGCCCTGCATATGTAATATGTCCTGTGCTTTCCTTTCTCATCTAATGCCACCACACGAGCAATTGCAGGTTCTGACTTCAGTTTGAGATAGTCTGAATGCAGCGACGAATTAATTCTTGATAAGTTTTCATTGGCAGAGGTTGAATTCCAAGTATTGGAAGAAACAACACCGCAAGAAACACCCCTATTATCTTCAACCTTTTTTTGGGCGGCTTTGGCAACTCCATCAAAGGCATCAAGGGTCTCGTCTGCGGCAACATTCAAATACTTTTTAGCTTCACCCGTTAATCCCATACTAACCTCTTCTGCTTAACCGCCTTAATCTCAGATCATCTCAATCCAAAAGACTCCGCTCAATACTCACTTCACTTCGGGAGCACTGTCAATAAACGTAGAGCAAAACTGACTAAAGATCTTCGGACGATATTTGTCCCACTCCGTCTGCAATACATACAACGCTTTGATGTTCTTGCCCGTTTGGGCTGAAGCATCCTTACACCAACTAACCAGCCTTTCCCATTTCAGGGGGACATCAAGATCAGCCTTGCCCTTTGTTTCAATGATCCAAAGGTCAGACTCCGATTCCTTCACGATGAAGTCCGGGTAGTAATTGGCGATACCACCGTCCGCGTTGCGGTATTCAACCTTGAAGTAGGTGCTCTGCGAGTTCTTGATGAACGATATGATGTCATCGCACCCGTCAAGAAATGCTGCAAACTCAAGTTCGAAATGGCTATCACCCACGATCTTGTTGAATACAGACTTCTTTGGAACAACATAGGCTTGGTCATTCACCAAGAAGGGACGTGTTTTTTTGAATTGAATATGATCCCGAACCTCGGTGGTTCCCTTATCGTGGACGGTAAGAGCGTTCACCGCTGACTTAAAGTTCTCCACGATTGCCTTGGTTGCTGCCTCGTCTGAGAGATTTCGTAGGATATTCAGATCAGACAAATCGACGTTCTTATCGAACAGGTATCCGGTGATATAATCCTTGAGCTTGCCAAAAAGGATGTCGAAGCCACCAACCAAGCGGAGGTCTCTCATGATGAGTTGGCAGAAGTAGCCAATGACAGCTTGTGGACTCGGTTCAAGACTCATATCCAGGACAGTCTTGTGACTAACCCTCTCGCTATCAATATCTTTGAATATGATCTCCCGTTTTTCTTCATCGGTATACTTATGGACTTTCAGCTTGGGAGACTTGATCTCGCTTACATCCAATTCATGGAGATTTTTGTATTCTCTGTATATTCGTGGTGTGAGGACGGGCAGTTGGATGTCCATTTTATCAAGGTCTTTTTGTGGATTTTCTTTATCAACCTCAATTACCATTGGCGACTTGGGTTTGGTCTTTTCGCCCATCTCAGCGTATTCGAGTTCAACGCCTTCGCTTTTGATGGACTCGACAAACTCGATAAATTCTTTAGTGCCGATTACGCTTACTTTTTCTTGTACAGGTTGTCCCCTGAACATCCTTCGCAAGCCCCTACCAAGGGTTTGTTCAGGAAGGATTTTACTCTTTGCTTTGTAGGGGCGTAAGCCGACGATGGCGCAAACGTTCTGAACATCCCATCCTTCTCGAAGCATCATGACCGAAACTATGACTTCATAAGGACTGGAAGGATCGTCGATCATACGACTCGCTTCACGGAGTACATCCAATTCATCCTTTGCCTTCTTGCCAGCCGCTTCAGAGATTTCACCATTTGCTTTCGTATGGATGACCAAGACCTTTCCACTCAATTCAGGGTAGCTCTTCTCAAAGTAGTCACCAACCTCATCACAAGTTTTGGTGTCGTCAGTCATAATGAAGAGGATGGGCTTCTTCTCTGTGGATGAAAGCTCCTTCTTGACGTTTTTCCACTCAAGGTAGCCGAGATGCAGATAGTCTCTGTACTGTTCAGTGTATTTGTCGCTCTTACGCTCCTGAAGTTTCGCTCTGGAGGCTGCATCCGGCAGAACCGGGGTCTTCACAACTCCCTGTCGGATCGCTTCTACCAGAGGGTAATCGCTGATCGTCTGAACGAACATCGCGCCATTAGTGTGTTTTGGAGTAGCTGACAAATCAAACTGAGCAGAGAGTTTGCTATCCTTCAGGCGCAACTGATTTGAAATATCTTCGATGCTCTTGAACCAAGCCAGGTTTTTGTCATGGATATGGTGGGCTTCATCATTGATCACCACCAAGTCCGGGACCTCTCTGATGATCTTTCCAAGGTCTGTTTGGGAATCCGTGGTCTTTCCAGTTGGCTTTTTACCAAGGAAATAATCCATGGTGTTGTCATCATCGAAAGACGGTGTGTTTTCATTTTCGAACACGCGATGGATGTTTGTCAAAAAGATGTTCCCTGTTTCCGAGATAACCCCGATGTCATCTTGAAGGTGCAGGGTCACTTGAAAGTCATCCTTCCAATTCTGACCTTCATACCCATTCTCAGGTAGGATGGGGTCTTGATAGAAAATCTTGAGTCCTTGGAAATCTTCATAAAGCCTGTCCAGGACAATGATGTTCGGAGCGATGAGCAGAAAGTTGGTGCTCATGTCGGAACCTTCTTCATACCTCTTGTGGAAGTATGCCCAGGCGACCAGAAGGCTCATGATCTTGGTCTTACCCGCGCCTGTCGCCATCTTCACGACATAGCGAGTCCAGTCTTCATCGAACATCCCCTGAGAAATGTGTCCAGACGAATCGTATCTCATGAGAGAATACGGATCACGGGCTTGTTCGATTTCATACAGCCAGATAACGGACTCCACCGCCTCACGCTGGCAGAAATAGTATTGGAACTGGAACATGGTGCCATCCGCCTTGGGCATCATGTGTTCCTCATCGAACCAATGCTTCAGAAGAGCTTTGGTGGTTTCACTGGCCCCGGCATAACCGCTGCTCCTCCACTCGGTCACACCCTCGCGGATTTTATGAACCAGGGGCGGCAGGAGCTTTTCGTACCCCATCTCATCCAGCATGGCATCACCGGGATACCAGCGGACTTCGGGTGACAGAATGCTATGAGGATCATTTGGGAATGTGGAGGGTAGGGCCATGGTAACTATCTCTTATCGTTTTTATTTTTTGGATATAGCTGATTGCGGACTTTGCGGTCTATTTCACGGCGAACTACGCCAAGGGCATAATCGAGTCCGCCTCCTTTAATCTTTGAGATTACAGAAGAACAACGATCACAATAAAAGGATGTTCCGATATCATCGGACCACCTGTCTGGATTTATGTAGGTAAGTTGGTAATCGCAATTCGGGCAATAAGCTGTCAAGTTACTGATTTGTCTACCATGCCAACCCCACCTCCATTTTACTCCATTGATAAAATCTGCTCTGTATTCATGGAAATCAGGGGCCTCCTCTTTTTGCAAGAGATGGTAGCCAATTTGAATCACAACTATCGCTGACAAGAGGCAGAGAATTATAAACAGCCACCAAGGGATACTTACATCCGAAATAACCCATTGGTATCCTCGAATGACCAAGCTCCAGATGCCTGAGAAGAAGGACGCGACGAATGCTCTTGGTTCTTCGAACACCATGCTTCCTAGGGCTGCAATTACAACACCCGAAACAATCGGATGTTTTTTAGCCCACATCTCAGCCATTAGATTCTTACCTCCACGACTTTGGTGGTATCGTTGCCGAAGATGTCGATAACTTTCACCGCGACCTTGTATGAACCCTTCTCAGCGTACTCATGTTTGCCGCTTATGAGTTCCAGCTTGCGTTCATTTTTGGTTCGAAAGGATTGCCATTCGTTTTCGAAGATGTAGTTGCCAGTCCAGACCTGACGCTCTTCATCGCCTTCCATGATGGTGATGATCTCTTTGCGGCTTTCGTAATCGAAATCCACCGCCCAATAATCGATCCAGTCCGTCCACCGTTGCGTCAGGACTTCACGGGTGACAACATCGTTTTTGTCCTTACTAATCTTGACGACTTGGCCACCATCAATGGTGACTTTGCTGCCGCCGCTTTTGAGAGATTCACCCAGACTATCAAGATCGTCCTGGCGGTAGAACACTCCGAAGTCCTTGAGTTGAACCTGTATGGTTTTCCCTTGAGCTTTGGGCATGATGTCAACGTAGGCCACGTCATAGAACTTGACCTGGTTGCGTTCGATAGCCCGCCTGTCAAAGACGTCTTTCGGTATATACTTCAGGCCGAGGGTGACACCCTTTTGTCTGGCCTCGTCCTGGATGGCGGGAACCAGCCCCATCTCAAACTCGAAGCCAAGGATGTCAGCCTTGCTGATCTTATTTTGACGACAAGCGTCTATGGCTTCATTGACCTGGGCCAATGTCACTGGCGCATCAATGGGGCCGACCAGAATTGCGGTTGGTCCTTTCTTTCCATGGAATGGGGAGAGTTGAAACATCCGTTCAGCCTTGTACGCGGAAAGGATGAGAGTCAGGTAGTGCTCTTCACGTTGAAGAGTCTGTGCTTGACGCTGCTCTTCTGGCAAGGTCGGGTCGATGCCAGCGAAATATTGTCTTTCGTACTTGCCAAGATTCAGGATTTCAAAACTGCGGTAAGGTTTGCCAGCTTCCCTGAGTTCACGCTGAACTCCGATCATCCGTTTCCTGGTAGTATGAACTGCAAACCTTCCGAGGTCGCAACCAATCCATTTTCTGCCGAGCTTTTCTGCAACAGCGACAGTTGTGCCTGATCCGCAGAAAAAATCCGCAACAAGGTCACCCTCATTGGAAGATGTCTTAATTATACGCTCTAAAAGAGCTTCTGGTTTTTGAGTAGGATACTGTGTTGATTCTCCTGACGAAGCTCCAAGGCTTGTAATATCATCCCAAAGAGTTTGGACTGCGACCCCATCCCCTTCATCAAGGTATAGTTTACGCTGGGGGACAGAGCCTTCAGATGTCTGGACGATCATTCCTTTAGAAATGAAGTCCTCCATCCTAGCTTTACTATACCTCCAATATCTGGTCACACCCATCACTTCGTATCGAGGGTTTCCCTTTGCCGCGCCACCCGGCCCGATCATGCTTATCAACCTGTACTTTCGCCCTGATCCTGGCTCAGTATATTTGTAAAACTTTTTGATATAATCTTCAGAGTACGGCATGAATTGGCAGTTGAAACTATAGTCGCCTGTCTTTGAATATAAAAAGATGGTGTCGGTATTTGCTCCAAGGAATTTACTACCCTGCCCAATGTTGCCCTTCACAGTATGTGCACGTTTCCAAGTGATCTCATTAACGAAGCCTGTTGAACCAAACACCTCATCTAAAATCGCTCGGATGTACCCATTCACTCGCCAATCACAGTGGACGTACAGGCACCCATCTTTCGCAAGTAAGTCAAAAATGATTTTTATACGCTCATAAATCATCGACATGAATGAATCAGCACCACGCCCCCAAGTGTCCCTGTAGGCTAACTCTTCAATAAGGCTAGGTTCCTTTGTCAGGGTTTCACCGCCAACATCAAGATCAACTGAAAAATCCGCTCCGACATCAAACGGCGGGTCGATATATACCAGCTTCAACCCACCAGCCTTTTCAATCTCCTCCCGCATGGGACCGTTTTTGAGTGATGAAAGGACCAGCTTGTTGTCACCCCATATGAGTTTGTTCGACCAACCACTTTGTTGCCTACCGCTGGCATTATCCACAGAAAAGAGACTAAAAGAGTCCTTGCCAGCAGTCAGATTTGCGTCCGACCTAGGCTCGTCGACCTGTTCGATGGACTGGAAAGGTAAAACAACGTTGGTAACTTCACTGGTTTTACCTGCCCAAACCAGCTCTACCTCAGGAGCGTTTTCAAACAACTGAGACTTATACTTAGCAGGGAGCTTTTCACCCCTGTCGATTATGGCTTTCAATTGCTCTTTTTCAATATCGGTCAGGCTCATTCGAAATCTCCCTATCTCTTGGAACTATAGAGTGGTCAACCACCCTAAAATCATGACTCTTTTACGGCCGGTACATTTAACCTGCGTTCGCTCTTTCCCGGGCAATCTATATTACTGCCAGCTCCGAAGCAACTGTTTGAACTAATTAACAACTCTGCGGATTGACAGCATGTAACCTAAGCAACTCTCTCAACGACATTGCGAAACGTGCCAACAAGGCAACTGTATATTTTAAGATTTTGTATGAAATCTTAAAAAACTTCATATTCGTCATTTTACTCTATCCCTCAAAGGCTCGCTGCTATCACCATGCTTTTTTTCACTCGCCTCGCTTGGTTTTATGGCTGGCAAGGTGTATAGAACCGGCGTATCAAAGACACAATCGGCTGGGTGAATTCAGGTATAAATTGCCCACCGACAATAGCTAGAACACAAAGGGGCTCTGTTGTGAGCATGAACAAACTTATCCGCCGCCTCAATTCAGTCGGAAAAACCGAATTCATACAAGCCTACGAGAAGTGGCTCCAAAAAGGATCCATCACCGCCTCGGATATCGCAGATAGCGCGAAAGCAGATGGGAGAGAAGTTACTCAAAAATCAGCTGATACGAAGGCCAGTGTGTTCAATGCCATTATTGGATCCAACATGCAGGCTGAAGCGTTGCAAGAATGCTTCAACATTAAGGGCAATCCACAGGCTGCAAATAAGGCCAGGAAACTCTTTGAAAAGCAGTTCCCCGGACAAATCAATGCCAAGCTGTACCGGCTTTGGGAGGAATGCCTTGAAGAGTGGCCTACCGAACGTCTCAAAACAATGACGTATGACCAATATTCGCAAGCAGGATCACACGATACTTTCTGCTACTGGCTGGAGGCAAAAACAACCGAGCTGGGAAGTATTTGGGGAGGGTCTTCGTTCAAGTTCGGCATTTACTCACGAGCTGACACAGAAAACAAAGAGAGCAAGGCCGGACGCACCTACACAGAAACAGACGCTTGGCTAACGAAATATGGCCCAACTGTCGAAGAAGCTTTCGCCACCGTGAAGGCAAACATTTTAAAGATTGTTGAATGCGTTCAAAACGACCGCCTCAACGAAATCGACTCACTTCCTTTTGGGGATGCTGTTAAGTGGAAAATTGCTTTCCTCTATCAACCCAAGGACAACCTGAAAGTCGTCAATGTCTTCACCAAAAAGTTTCTCCAGCTTTTTCTGGGCGACGAAACAACTACATCAATGGCAGATCTCAACACCAGAATCCTTGCCGAGAATCCCGAAGAAGACATTTTTGAACTTGGAAGTCGAATCTGTTCACATTACACCGAATCACAAGCTGAAAGCGAAGATGATTCAATGCCGAGGACTCCACGAAATATCATCCTATATGGCCCCCCAGGCACAGGCAAAACTTACTCTCTTAGGAATGGTGAAATTGGGGAATTAAACTTCCTGAAAGACCTGCCAGATGAACAAGTAAAATTTGTTACGTTTCACCCTTCGTTCAGCTACGAAGACTTCATTGAAGGCATATTCCCTATACTAGATGAAGATAGTGGACAACTTCGATATTGGAATAAGCCTGGCGCTCTCAAAGAAATTGCAACTCTTGCCAATTCTGATTCCGTTCAATTAAATTTAGGTATTAATCTAACTGGCCTCAACAAATGGAAGATGTCGCTTGGAAACACATCAACAAAAGATGGTGACACAATATTCGAAACATGTATGGCTGAAGGCATAGCCCTCTTTGGTTTTTTCGATGAAGATTTGAGTGAACACATTATGGACTCCAGTTCATTAGAAAAATACTTGTTGAAAAAAGGAGAAGAGAATCGGGCCATAAGGGGAATGGTAAGAGCATTCGCTATAGACGTAAAAAAAGGCGATATCATAATCGTCACAAAGGGGAATACCGGAGGAGTGCGGGCCATTGGCCAAGTTGAGGGAGATTACATATACCGCCCCGACCTGCCGGAGAAATTCGGACTCAACAATAACTACGTGCACGCCAGGAAAATGAAGTGGCTTTGGTATGATAACGTGACGACGATCCCTTCAGAAAAACTTTTTAACAAAGCCATCAGCCAGCGCACTATTTACAACATCAACCCCACCGTAAGAGAAGACACTCTGCTAGCCATGTTGAGCTCAAACGACACAGGTAAAGTAAAAAACTATGTCCTCAAAATCGATGAAATCAACAGGGGAAATGTAGCCAAAATCTTTGGAGAGCTGATCACGCTGATAGAGGAGGACAAGCGGGGTGATTCTGTCACTCTTGCTTCTGGTGACTCATTTTTCGTCCCTGACAACCTTTTCATCATCGGAACGATGAACACGGCAGACCGTTCCTTGACTCATTTGGACACAGCACTACGCCGTCGATTCCACTTCATAGAAGTTCCTCCTCGACCAGAGGTGCTAAAGAATCAAAAAATTGGCCCCATCGATCTCACCGCCTTGCTGGAGCGGATGAACGAAAGGATGGAATCTCTTTTGGGCAGGGAATACATGTTAGGCCATGCGTATTTCATGCAGGATGGAGAACCAATCTCTGACGAGCAAAGCTTCTCCCGCGTCATAATGAATAAAGTTCTCCCCCAGCTTCAAGAATACTTCTTTGATGACTACGAGCAAATTCAAAAAGTCTTAGGAAATGAGATTGTCGAGAAAGAACGGTTGGCGACACTGCCTGACAGCTACGCCAATAGAGAAGTATACAGAATCAAGCAATTAGAACTGGACGAATTAGTCCAGACTCTTGCCGTGGAGTATGGATTCATAAAACTTCACGAGATTGATGATGCCTAATCGGCTCACTGTTTTCGAAAGCACTCCATTTTCAACAAAAAACCTCAGCAGCTCCGCCCAAATTGAGCTGGAAGGACTTTTGTCACAAGCGGTGTATGTCCACGGCATTAATGAAACAGCCGACCAAGAGGACAAATATATTTTTACTCCGCTACGCGATCAAAAGCTCGTCTCTTGGAATTACGTTGGGGTTGTACAAACATCTGATGGAACTGTTGTTGAGATCCTCCCCAAGATATTCAGAGGACTAGAATTCTCTGAGGCACTCCCAGATCAATATGGCAAAGCTCGCTCACTTTTGCTCCGAATGCTACAACAAGCGGGATTAATCTCATACAGAAAATTCGACTCTTCGCTGCTAGAACTAGGAAAATTCTCGCTGCTGGAAGTGTTCATGCATAGCTTCCTCTCTGAAACGCAAGACCTGATACGAAAGGGACTAAAAAAGGACTACATCGGCGTCGAGAAAAATCTGACTACACTGAAAGGGCGGATACACTTTCCTGCTCAAGTTAGAAAAAACCCCGCTGCCCAACACCGATTCTACTGCCGCTATGACGAATACTGCACGGATTGTATTGAAAATAGATTACTGCTGACGGCCATACGAAAAATTCATCGAATTTCAAAGGACAACCAAAACAAAAAACTTGCGACCCAGATCCTCCCGCTGATGGACAACATCTCACCGATTCATAGTCCTGAACAACGGCATTTCGAGCAATGTCGAAACGACAGGCATATGAGGTACTATGAGGAAACCATAAAAGCAGCTCGTTACGTTTTACTTTCCCCGCCAGTCCCTCAAAAAGGAAAAGAGAACACAACAGCCATCTTATTTAACATGGCCGCTCTCTACGAAAAGACCATTGAAAAAAGTCTCGATAAGGGCAACTCCGTAAAAAACCTTGTGGCACAAAAAGCCCTCCCCTGGTTTAATGATTTAGGGAGTCCGAGGCCAGACTACATTCTCTCAGAGAATGGGCATAACATAGTCGCAGATGCGAAATGGAAACTACCCAAAAACGGCAAGCCAAACCATACAGATCAGTACCAATTGTTCTCATACATGAAGGTATTGCAGACCGAGACGGCCTACATACTCTATCCAAGATTTGAAAGCTTCGGCCTCCAGTCCTCTAAAAGATACGAGTTCGCTCATGGCGGAACTCGCCTCTCACTTCACATCATTCCCTTCTCGCTCGACACATTCACGTTGAGCCGGTGATTCTTCAAGACACAACCCTACCACTACTCACGAATAAGATGCTTTATATATTGACTTTTTTCGAAATTCTGCTATAATATATTCATGAAAAACTACCGCATTACACGCGACATGTTTTTCTCCGAATCACAAACGAAACGACTCCTGACAATCTGCCGACGGAAGGCACGAGGGCAACCTGAGCGGACCGAGCGAATATGGCTGGTACGACATATGGTTGTGCTCTTGGCTTTAAGCAGCGGCTTGAGGGTCAGTGAGCTTACTGACCTGTGTATCGGAGACTTGTTTCTGGAGGGAACCGAGAACTACCTAATAGTCAGACGAGGAAAAGGAGGAAAAAGACGTGATGTGTACCTCGACAAACGGCTAACACAGCAGCTACGGCAATACATCAGGCAAAAACGGATGTGGGGTGAAGCCTCATCCTCCGATGCCCCGCTCTTTGCTGGCCGTGGCGGGAAGCACTACACTACAACAGCTCTTTATTTAAGCTTCAAGCAGGTGCTCATGGCGGCAGGACTACCAAGCCATTACTCAATTCACAGCTGCCGCCACACGTATGCGACCATGCTCTTGGCCAAGACCAACAACATTCGCTTCGTTCAGAAGCAACTCGGCCACGCGAGCATCAACATGACGGCCCATTATGCGGACGTCCTGCCTGAAATGAACCAGGCCTTGGCTAACGCCATTCTCGATTAATCACACAAAACAACAATGCTGCACGAACCGATGGCTATGACCTGTCGGGGCTTTGTTGCGTCCAAAAAACAGGAGACATTATGTGGAACGAACCTTCGCGGGCTCGGCTTGATACCGTGCCTCGCCTCTATGAAACCGAGGACATCCCAGTCCAAAACAAGCTCATTTACCTGCATTTCTTTATCGGCGGCTGCGACTGGTACGTGGCCGAGTTCGACGGGGAGGATACCTGCTTCGGGTATTCCATCCTGAACCGGGATTACCAGAACGCCGAGTGGGGGTATTTCTCATTGGCCGAACTCAAGGGCCTGAGCATCGGTTGGGTCGAGGTGGATTGCGAGGAGCCGTGGGTGGTCGCTCCGGCCTACGCCATACCGGAAATTCGGAGGAGGGCGTGATGGACATCCGCGACATGGAGGACCTGCTTGTCAGCTTGTTCGATCCCCAGCTGACGTTGGCCGAGAAAACCGGGTTGCTGCGCGATCACCCCGTCGATTTCACATGGTGCCTGAGCGACGTGGACGGCCCGGTAGTAATCTATGGAATCGAGGTCGTTTTCGAGTCCGGCGCGGCTTATCGGCTGGTCCTGATTCCTGAGGGCCTGTGAGAATGCGCCGTATTTGCGCTCTGCGGGTGTTTTGTCCGTCAGTCGGCATAAAGCCGCAATGCCGGTATGAAAGTGGCTTGGCCTCGCACTGGTGCGCCAGGAACCCGGATGTGCGGTGGTGACGGTAGCCGTTCAGCGCGTCGTCCAGGAAGACGGCACCGGGTGCGGATTGGCCTGCGTGGCAATGGTGGTCGGCTGCACCTACGCCGAGGTAAGGACCCTTGCCATCAATGAACTGGGCTTTGACCCAGCTGGACCATTCTTCACGGACTACGTTGACATCCGCGCCATGCTGGCCAGGTTCGGCTACCGGCTGTCCCGACGCGCCTTCTTTGCGGGCTATGACTCTCTCAGCCCCTTATCCATTCTGGGCGTTGAGCGGGCTAGCAGCGGTGTGGAGGATCACTGGGTGGTTCATGTGAAATGCGGCCTCGACCGGTATGCGCTGGACCCGGCAGGGCAAGTCAAATCTGAGCGGCGACGGGACTGGTGGAGAATTTCCCCTATCAGCTATGCGAACATTGCCAAGCTTTAGGACCCTCAATCCGTGGCGTGGTTTGGTTTTGCCGGAGCCCGGCAGTAGTTTATTTCGAGTATTGGCCGCATGCCGATGACCGGACACGGAGAGGCATGCCTATCATCAAACCGACAGATTCGGAGGGACGACATGAGAATGGTAACTGTCGACGCGACCCCCTTGCTTTCGAAGGGGCAGGACAAAGAGACCAGCCAGAATAGCCTGCGACGCGGGCTGGCGAAGCTTCGCGGACAGGGCGGCATAAGCAACACGGTCCTGGCCAACGGCCTGGAAAACGCCCTAGTCGCCAGTGAGCAGCACCCGGACAAGGACGTTGCAGCCGCTGTCTGGGACGCCATCGAGTCCCTGCTTCAAGAACTCGAAATCATCTAACCGATAGGGAGGGGGCGCTCCCTCCTCCCGCTAAATACCCGTAAAAAGCTTTTCCAGGGACACATTGAAAGTCGTCGCCAGCCGGATCAGGATGGTCAGGGAAATGTTCTGCTGCCCCCGCTCGATGGAGCTTATGTACGTCCGGTGCACCTCGGCCAGCTCTGCCAGACGCTCCTGCGAAAGTTTAGCTTCTTTCCGTAATTGGCACACCCGATTCCCCAGTCTTCGTAGTACCTTCTGCTCGTTCTCAGAGTACTTGTCGCTGTTGTTTTTCGGCACGGCGGCTCCTTTTATTGGATTCCAACCGTGCTTGACTTGTAGAATATATGACTACAGAATATAT
>Ga0075011_10001406_pt1 | contig 12938 bp, 11 predicted proteins | sample TARM_MetaG_T_14_FD_72354 | JGI IMG/M metagenome (GOLD analysis project Ga0075011, IMG submission 72354) | Freshwater microbial communities from Pennsylvania, USA, analyzing microbe dynamics in response to fracking - TARM_MetaG_T_14 | ecosystem: Environmental > Aquatic > Freshwater > River...
AAATTACCACAAAAAAAGACTACTTTTGTCTCAAAATACGGAGGGCATAATGCCACATGAAAAAACACCCGAACTGCAAATCAAACTTCTCTTAATTGGTCTTTTAATTGGCCTTATTGCCTACGGCATAGGATTACTTGTTTTCAATGATGTGCAAGCCAGACTCATCGGGCTCATCGCTTTTTTGGTCACCATGTGGACCAACGAAGGCTTGCCTGTGGGCGTTGTCTCCCTGCTTCCTATTGTGTTGTTTCCAAGCCTTGGCATTATCAGCATTAATCTCACTGCCCCCAACTACTCCAACCCTATCATTTATCTTTTCCTGGGAGGATTTATCTTGGCAGTTGCCACGGAAAAAACCCATTTACACGAGTTTATCTCTACGAAGATTCTCAATGTTTTCCCCTCCACCCCCAGAGGCATCATCTTTTCTCTAGCCACCACCGCAGCCATACTAAGTTCTTTCTTGTCCAACACCACTTCCGCACTTTTGCTGATTCCCATCGCTTCATTTCTCACTTCCGATATGCAACTTAAGGTGCGTTTTATCCTTGCCATTGCGTACGGAGCAAGCATTGGGGGAATTATCACCCCCATTGGCACCCCACCAAATATGATTTTACTGGGCTTCATGCAAAAAGAGGGAATGGAAATGATTCCTTTCATTAAATGGGTGATGTTGGTCGCTCCCCTAGCCTCCATGATGCTCGTTGCTTCTTGTTTTGTGCTCACCTTTGGCTTAAAGTTCAACCAAAACGTGCGCGAGCTGGAAGATGACAAAGTGATGACCAAAGACCAAAGACGCCTCATGTGGATACTGGGGGGACTGGTGGCACTTTTATTGGTCAACTCTCCCATTAAACCCTACTATAATGGTCTTGGCATTAGTGAAAGTGTCATTCTTCTTGGGTTTGGTCTTGTCATGTTTTTTCCAAAAATTGGCTTTTTGCAATGGGAAGACAGTAAAAAAATCCCTTACGAGATTATGTTCTTATTTGGTGCGGGCTTTTCTATTGCAAGGGCATTCTCCGAAACAGGGCTTGCTTCTTCCATTGCAGGATACTTGATGATGATTTCAGATTTCCCAATGCTACTTTTGATTTTATGTGTCGCAGCCCTCATGACCTTTACCACCGAGATTACGAGCAATACCGCCCTTATCTCCATCGCCCTGCCTATCATTTTTGCCCTTGGCGAGGTAGCCAGCATCCGCATTGAACTGCTGATGATGGTGGCCACCATTTGCGCCAGCTACGCTTTCATGCTTCCTATTGCCACGCCGCCTAACGCTGTAGCCATGAGTACGGGCGTGGTGAGCACTCTTACCATGATACGCTTTGGGTTTGTGCTAAATCTTCTTGGCATTGGATTTGTCACCTTTATTGCCCTTAGTTACTGGCAGTATTTTCTTTAACGCAAAAGGGTTTACAGAAGCACTCCCTCTGTAAACCCAGCACCCTTATCACCCACCTGTAACAAATATACACATTTTGTACTCTCTTCTTTTGGTTCCACCTAAAGAGTAGAAAAACATCCCAATTATCTCCCACCCCTGTGTTAGAATCCATGCCGTAAGTGAAACATAATTACTCATTTAACCCATCTGGAGGGCATAATGCCGCACGAAAAAACCCCTGAACTGCAAATCAAACTTCTTGGGATTGGTCTTTTAATTGGTCTTATTGCTTATGGCATAGGCCTGCTTGTGTTTAACGAAATACAAGCTAGACTTGTTGGACTCATTGCTTTTTTGGTTACCATGTGGACCAACGAAGGCTTGCCTGTTGGCGTTGTCTCTTTGCTTCCTATTGTATTGTTTCCAACCCTTGGCATTATTTCCATCAACGCCACCGCCCCCAATTACTCCAACCCTATCATCTATCTTTTTCTAGGGGGATTTATCTTGGCAGTTGCCACGGAAAAAACCCATTTGCACGAGTTTATCTCTTCTAAAATCCTAAATGTTTTCCCCTCCACACCCAGGGGCATCATCTTTTCTCTAGCCACCACCTCGGCCGTGTTGAGCTCTTTTCTCTCCAACACCACTACGGCTCTTTTGCTCATTCCCATCGCTTCATTTCTCACCTCAGATATGCAGCTCAAAATCCGTTTTATTCTTGCTATTGCGTATGGAGCGAGCATTGGAGGGATTATCACCCCCATTGGTACCCCGCCAAATATGATTTTATTGGGCTTCATGCAAAAAGAAGGGATGGAGATGATTCCTTTCATTAAATGGATTATGCTAGTAGCCCCTTTAGCCTCCATGATGTTGGTTGTCTCTTGTTTTGTGCTCACCTTTGGCTTAAAGTTCAACCAAAACGTACGTGAAATCGAAGACAATAAGGCCATCACCAAAGACCAAAAACGCTTGTTGTGGATTTTGGGCGGACTGGTAGCCTTGCTTTTTGTTAATTCTCCCGTCAAGCCCTACTATAATGGTCTTGGTATTAATGAAAGTGTGATTTTATTGGGCTTTGGTTTGTTGATGTTTTTTCCAAAAGTTGGGTTTTTGCAATGGTCTGACAGTAAGAAAATCCCTTATGAGATTATGTTCTTGTTTGGTGCGGGCTTTTCTATCGCCAAAGCCTTTTCAGACACTGGACTTGCTTCGGCCATCGCAGGGTACTTGATGATGATTTCAGACTTTAGCCCACTTTTCCTGATTCTTTGCGTTGCCGCACTGGTTACTTTTACCACTGAGATTACGAGCAATACCGCCCTTATCTCCATCGCCCTACCTATCATTTTTGCCCTTGGACAAGTGGCGGACATCCGCATTGAACTGCTGATGATGGTGGCCACCATTTGCGCCAGTTACGCCTTCATGCTTCCTATTGCCACGCCGCCCAATGCGGTAGCCATGAGTACAGGCGTGGTGAGCACGTCCATCATGGCGCGTTTTGGATTTGTGCTAAACCTTTTGGCTATTGGACTTACAACGTTTATTGCACTAAGCTACTGGCAATTTTTCCTCTAAACGCTTGCGTGAGGTTAAAGCAAAGTTCGCTTAACATAAACAGTTCCCACAGGGGGATGATTTCTAAAAATTCCATCCCCTCTTCCAACCCCTCAAAATCCACATTACATGTAAAGCCATACCCCTCATAAGGAGGGGTGATTTCAGGCAAATCATACGCGTAAATAAACGTAAAAGAGACTGCAGGAGACCGTCCCATGCGTCGGATGCGTTTTAATGTACCCTCGAAGTCTTTGGCGTTGAGTGCGATTTCAGCATGGATATTGTGGGAAAGCACATTGCGTACAAAAGAGAGCAGATCAAAAAAATCCTCATACCGCTCCCCCAATCGATCTTGCAAGAATTGGCAAAAGGGAGCATCTAACCGCAACGCTTCCACCATAGCCATGCAAATACCGCGAAAAGCATTGAACGCCACAAAGTAGTCGAACAAACTTACTTTTGTATTGCTCATGCGCGCATCGTCCAGCACTGCTTTGGTAAATTTGGGATGAAAATAATAGGTGTGTATTTCATCGCATACCAGCGAAACTTCGAGCAACGCGCTATCAAACTCTGCACTCTTGGCTAGTTTTCCAAAAAACTGCCCCGCATGTAAAAAATAAAAATTTTGCTCCACCAGCAGCAGTGCATCTTCTAGTAATTGTTCTGTTTTCATACCCTCTCCCATTCCACAACCATCTCTTGAAACACAGGGCTGTGCCCCTCATCAGAAACATGGGGCGGCGTGAGCGCATTGGCATGTTGGGCTCCTGAGTACAGCAAAAAAGTGTCTTTACGCAACCGTGCGTCAGGGCGCACCGCATACACACACTGGCCGTATCTGCTTTTAAGGCGAATGCTTTGCCCCTCTTCAAGGCCAAGACAAAGCGGTACATGTAAACAATCATGGGTATCAAACTGAGAATTTAGCGCTCTAGGCCACTTGGCAAATACCAGCCACATCTCTTCGTTGTCAAACCCCTCTTCCACTTCATCCAAAAAAAGAAATTTACCGCTAGGGGTATAAAACTTCTCTTCATAGGGCCACCCCTGCGTCAACTTACTCACCCATCTCCCCTTTTCTTCCACTGCACCCGAAGCCACAAAGTCCTCTATGTACTCCCGCTCTGTTTTAAGGCCCTCAAAACCAAAAGCCTCATGCAACGCCTTTGTAAGAGCGTACTCACTCCACCCCCGCTCACACCAAACCAGCTGTGGCATTTTCCCCACAAATCCGTGGCCATAGCTTACCTTCACATCCTCTTTTTCCAAAAAACTTTTTGCAGGCAACACAAGCTCCGCCAACGCCGAAGTACTGTTTTCATGCAAGCCCATATACACCAAATGGGGCACACGCGCCAACCTTTGGCGCACAAGCTCACTGTTTGGCATCTGTGTTGCAGGGTTCGCCCCTTGCACTACCACTACTTCATACTGGGAAAAATCCACATTCACCACCGAGTCATTCTTGGCCTCTACGGCAAAAGGGGCAACATAGCCCGCTCCGCTTTGGCTTAGGTAGCCCACACCGCATCCCCGTTTTCCAAGCCAACCCATCATGACAGCAAAAGAGTCAATAGCCCGCAGCACCTCGTGCCCGTGACGGTACCGCTGGACTCCCGTTCCCACCAAAATAGCTACTTTCTTTCCTTTCAAAAGCGAAAGCAACGTGGCCGCATCATCCAAACTAACATCACACAGCGCAGCAAGTTTTTTAATGGGCGTCCACAAAAACAGCTCTCTAAACTCTTCAAATCCTTCGGTGCGTTCAGCGATAAACCCTTTGTCTTCCAGCATTTCCATGTAGGCAATACGGCTAAGCAAAAGCGCCAGATACAGGTCACCCCGAGGACGCAAGGGCAAGTGCAAGTGGGCGTGCTCCATGGTCTTTACAGGGTCAATAACCACCACTGTCTTGCCCTTTAAAGCAGGAAGCATGTGGGAGTTAGTCACAGCGGGATTGCGCCCCCACAACACCACCACCTCTGCCTCCTTTACATGTAAAGGAGAAAGGGGCAAGTTTACACCCCTGCCCTTTTCCACACCCCAACCGCCACTCTCATCGCACAAGCTACCCGTGGCAATCACTGCACCAAGTTTGGCAAAAAAAAGTTTTGCAACCCCTTGCATTAACCCCAAATTGCCACTGCCTTTGTAAAAAAGCACTTTAGAAGGAGGGGTGGTGTTGAGTTTTTCTACCAAAAAAGCAAAAGCTTCCTCCCTGGAGACTGCTTTGCCTTTTAGCGTGGGGGTTTCTAGGCGAGGATGGCTAAACCAGCGGTTAAGATGGGGGCACAAATACCCTTGCGTGATAGGGTGAGTTTTGTCCCCTCTGAGAGGTTTTTCTCCTTCAAAAACCACACTGCACCCATCAAAACAGTCCAACGGGCACGTGGTGTACGCTTTCACCTACTTAAACTCCACCTTCACCAAGCGTGAAAAAAGCCCAGGCGAGGGGACAATAATCTCCGCTTTGTAAGAAGAGATATTTTGGGCATCTGCCACACTCCAAAGCTTGTGAAGCTTTAAATCCGTAGGCTGGTCATCAAGGTAAATGGTTTTTTGCGCAGCGTGCTGAGCATCGGAAGCATTGAGAAAAACCGTTAATTTTCCTTGGCTCACGTCGTGGGCTTCCACCAAGGTTGTTCCCACCGTAACATAATCGCGCGCGTTTACATGTAATGCATACACAAGCCAACCGCCCACTTCGATGCGCTTCTTTTGAATCGTGTCTTCTAGGCTCTCCATTTTAAAAGTCAGTTCCACAATCTGACTCTCAAGGTTGTAAAGGGTTGAACGCGTTGAGATGGCTTGATTTTTTGCGCTCACAAAAGCGATGTATTCGGCCTCTTTGGCTGATTGTGAGACCGTTCGCAAGTCTTTTACGCGCTTATACTGGTCTTCTTTGACCGCGGCAATGGCCTCAAGATTTTCCAAGCTTTCTTTGGTGGCACGGAACATCCCCTTAAGAGCGGTCAACTTCTGGGCTGAACGCTCCAACTCCAAGCGGTCTAACGCGTCATCAAGCTGAACAATTGTCATTTTTCCCGAAGCAATTTGCCCCTCTTTGTCACGCAAAGCCTGCACTACCGTACCGCTAACGTTGGCTTTGATGGTATAAACCTCTACGGGTTCCACTTTAGCATAGTACACTGAAGCACTTACATGTAACACAAACAAAACAAGGACAATACAGGCTCTCACGCGCGTTCCTTTGGCGATTTTATTGGGGCTATTATAGCCTAGCAATGTTAATCCTTTGTTAGAAAATCGCCTCATTTGCCCTGGTTTTATGCAAAAACAAATTCCACCTTTGGTACAATGGGACCGCTATTTTAAAGGAGTGTTATGCACCTAAAATACAAAGTTGTCGGTACCATCTGTCTTTTACTGATTGGTGTTTCACTGGGTTCTTCTTTTTTTAAACCACTACCATTCCCTTAAAAACAGCGATGCACAACTTAAAGAAAGATCCCTTCCTTTATCTATCGATAATATTTACACCGAAATCCAAAAACACTTCATTGAGCCCACCCTTGTTTCTTCCATGATGGCACACGACACCTTTGTAAAAGAGTGGTTAAAAAGTGGCGAAAAAGAGCCAGAGAGAATTCATGCCTATCTGGATACTTTTAAGTGAAAATACGGCATGTTTACGACTTTTTTGGTCTCAGAATACACAAAAAACTACTACCATCCCACAGGCATTATTGACGTGGTTTCCCCCTTTAAACCAGAAAACGCATGGTATTTTAATTTTAAAGAGATTCCCGAGGAATACGGGATTAACCTTGACTTCAATGACCACATCAGCACCCATCTTATCATGTTTGTCAACTACAAAATCCTCGGCGAGCACGGAGAATACATGGATGCTACAGGGATTGGTATTAACATCTCCTATGTTCATGAAATGCTCAAGCGTTTTCGTGAAACGTATAAAGTTAATGTCTTTTTTGCTGACACCAATGGAGAAATTCTACTCATAGAAGAGGGGTTAAAAACCCGAAAATTCTTTGTCAAATCTGGAGGGCTTAGGGCACCACGCCCATGAGATATTGCACAGCGACTCTTTGCAGCTCGAATACCAAGCAGGGTCTCATCATTTTATCGTCAATACCAAGTACATTCAAGAGCTTAATCTTTTTTTATTGGTTGAGGCAAACACTTCCCACTTCACCCAAGACCTCAAAAAAACCTTTTTAAGCAATCTGGCTGCCTCGTTAATTGTAACACTCATAGTCGCCTCTCTTATCATCCTCACCATCAACACCTACCAAAAACAGCTTGAAACACTTGCCACCAAAGACCCTTTAACAAACCTCAACAATCGCCGCACTCTTGATGCCCATTTTCACGCCCTAGCTTCCCACCACCGTCGCCACAACCTACCCCTTAGCGCTATTATTTTTGACATTGATGATTTAAAACACATCAACGACACCCACGGCCATCTTGTTGGCGATGGGGTGCTAGAAAAAGTGGCCGCATGTGCGCAAGAGTCCGTACGCGCGTCAGATGTTTTAGCCCGATGGGGAGGAGAAGAGTTTGCCTTACTTCTCCCCAAAACAACCCAAGAGGAGGCCTTCGCTGTCGCAGAAAAACTACGCCATGCCGTTGCTTCAGATAGGACAATTTACACGCTCATTCAACACCCCTTAACCATCAGCCTAGGAGTAGGCACTCTCCAAACAGAAGATACATTCGACACTCTTTTTTATCGGGTTGACCAAGCCTTGCTTCGAGCAAAAGAAGCAGGGAAGAACCAAACTCTTATAGGATAAACTTTTAGCAAACCTCCAAAAAGTGCCTTGGGCAACCCTCCCCCCAAGGTGAGAAATCTTAACGATTTATTAAATCTATAATCAATAAAAAATTTTATGTAATCCTCGATATTTTCATCTGCTTTTAAGCACTCTTTTCCTATAGTTCGAGAATGATTATCAAAAGCGTTAGACAAAAAGAGGTTGACAATGAATCTAGATGAGCTTGAAAGCGGATCGTTATGTAAAATCGTCAAAATCCATGCAAACGATGCTCTCAAATACAAATTGCTTGACATGGGGTTTGTTGCGGGTGCTCAAATTAGTGTAGTGCGGGAAGCGCCGCTGTATGACCCCATGGAACTTAGAATCCACAACTATCTTCTTTCTTTGCGAAAAAGTGAAGCGCAACTGGTCGAAGTAGAGCGCTTATGATTAAAGTTGCTCTTGCGGGTCAGCCCAACTGCGGAAAATCAACCATCTTTAACCTTATCAGCGGCATCAAACAGCACATTGCTAATTATCCTGGAGTGACTGTTGAGAAAAAATCTGGGGTTTTTTCCCATAAAGAGACAAAAATCGAAGTGGTGGATTTGCCCGGCACGTACTCTTTTAGCTCATATTCCTTAGAAGAACGGGTCGCCAAAGAGTTTATCTTAGATGAAAATCCTGATGTTATTGTCAATATCGTGGATGCTTCTAACATCAAGCGCAACCTTTACCTTACGTTTCAACTCCTAGAAATCGGAAAGCCTGTTGTTGTTGTGCTTAATATGATGGATGTAGCCAAGCGTCGCGGTATGGAAATTAACGTAGAGCGCATTGCCTCCATGCTCTCTTGTCCTGTTGTTGCAGCAAGCGGCGCCAAGGGTGAAGGAAAAGAAGCTATTGTTGAAGCGATACTGCAAGCCAAAAACGCTCCCTACAATGAATTTAAAATCAATTACGAAGAGTTAGAACCTACGATTAAAGAAGTTGAGGCTCTCCTAGAAGAGGACACTCTTCAAGTCTCCAAAAGATGGGTAGCCATTAAGGCATTGGAGGGAGATAGTGTTATTTTGGAGAAAATTTCCCACCTAAACACGACTATCAAAGAAAAACGCCTTGCCTTTCACAACACACACGACAAAGACGCCGAAAGCTTCCTTGCCGCTCTTCGCTATGACTCCGCCGATGTTATTTACCACCAAAGCGTCAGTGAAAAACAACTGGGCAAAAAAACCGTTACCGATGTTGCCGATAGCATTGTTTTAAACCGCTGGCTCTCTTTTCCCATTTTATTTCTTATTATCTTTTTAATCTACCAATCTTCCATTGTCTATGGCTACAAGCTTACCGACTACACATGGCCTATTTTAGCGGCGTTTAAAAATTTCATTATCGCCATCTCGCCTGCTCCAGATTTTACGCAGGTTCCCATGATTACAGATTTTGCCATCTGGATGGTCAATAGCGCCAATGCGTTGCTTAACTATATTCCTATTTTTCTGATTCTCTTTGCACTCATTGCTATCTTAGAAGACGTGGGCTACATGCCCAGAATGGCTTTTATTTTAGACCGTATTTTCAAAAAATTTGGCTTGCATGGCCAATCTACTCTCCCGCTTGTTTTAGGGGGTGCTTTTGTGGGCGGATGTGCCGTCCCTGGCGTCATGGCCACCAAGGGTATTGCCGATGAACGGGCGCGCATGGCCACTATTCTCTCTGTTCCCTACATGAACTGTTTAGCCAAAGTGCCTTTTTACACGCTTCTTTTGGGGGCTTTCTTTGAAGCACAAATGGCCCTTATGATGTTTTTCATCTCTACCGTTACCCTTTTTATTGCGCTTATTGTTGCCAGACTTCTTACCTCAACCGTCTTAAAAACAAGAGAAACCTCCCCTTTTGTGATGGAACTACCCCCCTACCACCTCCCCACACTCAAAGGGGTTGTCTTTAGGGCTATTGAGCGGGTGTGGATGTATATCAAAAAAGTAGGAACGATTGTTTTGGCCGTTGCTATAGTACTTTTTGCGATGCTTGAACTTCCAGGACTTAGCAAAGAACAAGCATCTAGCTACGAACAACGCAGCCAAGCCCTCTTGGATGCCTTTTACCAACAAACAGCGAACACTTCCTACGGAGAGCGCCTTAACACCCGTGAACATGTCGCAGAATTGCTTAATGTGTATGATGATTATCGCGCAAGACGCATGATTGCCACGCCCGACCAAGCTGAGAAAATCGATGCTACCTTTGAGGCAAATCATCCTTTCTACTTTACCTTTGTCCGCCCCCCTGCTGATAATGCAGAAGCACGGGCCATTAACCGTCATTTGCGCAACCTCTCTAGAGACAGGCGAGGAATCTTACAGGAGATCAAAAACACCAAAATTGAAAATTCACTCTTGGGGCACATTGGCCGCTCTTTGGAGCCAATCACCCAATTTGCAGGATTTGACTGGAAGATAAACGTTGCTTTTTTAAGCTCTTTTGCCGCGCGAGAATCTGCTGTTGCGACCCTAGGAAGCATTTACGAAAACAATGCGGCGGATAACCTTCGAGCTGAAGAAGCCATGGCCCAAAACAGTGGATACACCCCTTTGCACGCAGCGGCTATTATTATCTTTATGATACTCACACCGCCGTGCATTGCCACAATGATTGTAGTAAAGCTTCAAACAGGAAGCTACCGGTGGATGCTTTTTGCCATTTTCTTTCCTATTACCTTGGGGCTTATCGTCTCTTCGGTACTTTTTACCTTAGGAAATCAATTTGGCTGGAGTGGTGTTGAAGCCTTTGCGCTTTTTTATGGACTTGTTGTAGCCATCACCCTTTTTGTCGGCAGTTTGCCACAAAAGCGGATCAATTGGAGTGGTGGGCTTGTAAAAATTAATCTAAATCAGGAGGAAAAATGAAAAAAGTAATTGTTGCAAGTTTGCTTGCGGCCAGTTCTTTGTTGGCGCATTCGGCGCTCATGAGTTGTTTTGACAATGGCGACGGTACGGTTACGTGCGAAGGTGGCTTTAGTGACGGAAGCAGTGCTAGTGGCACAAACTTCTTTGTGCGTCAAGGAGGAAATGTTCTCATCACTGGCCGCATGGATCAACACAGTGAGTTTACCTTCAAAAAGCCAGAAGGTGCCTTTGAGGCAGTTTTTGACGCGGGCGAAGGCCATCAGGTGGTTATTCAGGGCAAAGATATAGCCCAATAATTTTTTTATATCTTGTTTGAGAAAGATTATTATTACACTTACATTAAGGAGTTCGTATGAAGAAGAAGTTTTTAGGTTCATTGGTTGCCGCAAGCGTATTAACAACAGGTGCAATGGCGCATTTTCAGATGCTCTACACTCCCGAAAGTGCCCTTGAAAAACCCACAACCATTGAATTGCGTCATGTGTTTAACCACCCTTTTGCTGATGAGCACACTATGGACGTTGCAGGCATTGAATCCTTTGTAGTGATTAGCAAAGAGCAACAAAAAAGCCTTATGGACACCCTTAAACCCATCGAATTCAAAGGCAACACCAACAGCGGCAAAGGGTACGCATCAACCTATCAAGCCAGACGCATGGGCGACCACGTGTTTGTCGTTACCCCAACGCCCTATTTTGAGAAAAATGAAGATGCCTACATCCAACAAATCACCAAAATGATGGTCAACGTCGCAGGCGCACCGACGGATTGGGATGCGACCCTTGGACTTAAAGCCGAAATCGTGCCCCTAACTAAACCTTATGCCATCTGGGCGGGCGGCACCTTTACGGGTATTGTCATGAGTGAGGGCAAACCTGTACCCTTTGCAGAAATCGAAGTAGAGTACCTCAACCACGATGTTGATCTTAAAACAAACTCTATGGGCAAGGCTCATGTGGAAGCGCCTCAAGATTCTTTTGTCACCATGGGCATCAAAGCCAACAAAGACGGTGAGTTTACCTTTGGAATTCCCAAAGCGGGATGGTGGGGATTTGTAGCCCTTGGTGTTGGACCAGATACCGAGTATAAAGGCAAAGAACTCAGCCAAGATGCGCTTATCTGGGTGCAAGCCAAGGAGATGAAATAACCATGTTACGTAAACAACTTAGCCTTATTGCTGCCACTACTTTAGTGGCAGGCGCGTTGCATGCGGATGCCTTTGACATCGAAAATGCTCTAAAAAGTGGAAGCTTTTCAGGAGATTTTGTTCTTTACGGCGAGCACATCGACCAAAAAAACAACGACCCTCGTTTTTCGATGGGCTCTGTGGGCTTGGAGTACCAAAGCAAAAACTACAAAGGCTTTGAGCTTGGTCTTGGCTTTCGCGCCAATGGCAAAATCAGTGAAAAAAACGATGGCTATGACGACGATGGACAACCTAGCGCACTGTTACACACGGCTTCCTTGTCGTACATCCATGACCTATTTTCGTTACATGTAGGCCGCCAATCGCTAGACCTTGAGTGGGCGGGAGACTATCATGAGGCCCTAGTAGGGGTGTTTAGGGGTGTTCCCAATACCACCATCACCCTTGCACACACCATTCGTCTCGCGGTTGCGGATGTGGATGCCCCATTGGAAAAATTTACAAAGTTCAATGGAGATGATGGCGCACAAATCCTAGACATTGCTTATGAGGGTATCAAAAACACTGTACTAAACGCCTATTATTACAATGCCAATGACCTTGCAAGCTGGTATGGCGCAAAAGCGGTGTGGGATTCAGAACTGTTTGGCCTTACCGCCCACGGTGCGTTTAGCAACGAAGACACCATGAAAGATGGAAGCATTCTTCACGCTGAAGCACGTGGCGCGTTTAACGCTCTTGGATTATCCGCAGGCTACATTACCACAGACAAGGATGTAGGCGCAGGCAGCATGAGCATGCTAGGGGATAATATCAATCCTCTTGAAGAGGGCAATCAGGTTTACGAAGCCGATGCAAAAACCCTCTATATAGGTGCTACGTATGAGATGGGCGCCCTTTCTCTTGGCGCACTTTATGGCCACACAAAATACGGAAGCGACAAAGAAAAAGAGTTTAACTTTACGGCCGAATATGCCTTTAGCGATGCCTTTAGTCTAGGTGCGCTCATTGCAGATATTAATGCGCAAGAGAGCAATGATGATTACACAAAGTTCTCACTTAACGCCACATACGCATTTTAATCTTTACATGTAAGGGCTTCGGCCCTTACCCATTTGGAGCAGCATGAGCCACGTTAATCCTTTTTTTAGTACACATATTCTAAGCCC
>Ga0075011_10001407_pt1 | contig 12916 bp, 12 predicted proteins | sample TARM_MetaG_T_14_FD_72354 | JGI IMG/M metagenome (GOLD analysis project Ga0075011, IMG submission 72354) | Freshwater microbial communities from Pennsylvania, USA, analyzing microbe dynamics in response to fracking - TARM_MetaG_T_14 | ecosystem: Environmental > Aquatic > Freshwater > River...
CCTATCCTGGCGCTTAAACCAGCTAATCCAATTACTATCTCGATTCTAAGCGTGGTGGTGCTATTAGGCGGAGTAGCGCTATGGATTCATTTACGATACAAACTATCAAATAAGCAGCAGCGTTTATCCAAAACTGCATTGATAGCAGCCTTGGTGATGCAGGCCGGCTATGCCATTTGGTTTGTGTTAACGCTCTTTAATGTGCAACATGAAACGACCCAAGCCGAGCTGAAAATTGCGACTGTATCGCAAGCCATTGTGGATAGATTAGAGTCAACCACACAGATGTTCCGCCGCGCCCAAGAGCGTTGGCTACAAGCCAGTGCCACTGAATTGCCAGCTATTATCAGCCGTGATGGTGAAGCTCTTAGCAGTGATTATCCTCTAATTGATGGGGTGTTATTACTTCGTCAAAATGGTGAACTAGTGCAAGTTCATGGTTTAAGTGATAGTGCGCTCGAACTGGATATGTTTAAAACCGATATGTTTGTAGGTTGGTTGCAGGATGCTGATAATAGTGTGCAACGAACCCTTCATGGCGGTTCTCTGCAAACTCCCCAGCCGTTGTTATTAATCAAGGTTCCGTTGCCAGCAGTAGCGGGGGGATCGTCGAGCTGATGCTGACATTCCCCTTTGCAGTTACGAGCTAAATCTTGCCTCAATGGCCTGATGCAGTGGTTTTTTTAAACCGAGCATGAAAACCACTTCAGCAACGACGAATAAAGGCCCGATAGCTAAGCCCATAATATCGTCTACGAATGCTGGTTTGCGTCCTTCGTAATAATGGCCAATGAACTGAAATACCCAGCCGATCACAAATAAGCCGATGCCCCAGCTGAGCCAAGCACTGGTAGGTAACAAGGCAACATGGCTGCCTAACCATACGGCTAAGCCTAGCAGCAACGTCATCAGTACTCCTAAAAACACATCTAATTTAAGATAGAAGAGTGCAGCTAGGGCACTGACAAGAATAGCAGGGGAGAGTGGTACCCCCATGATGATACCGCTGGGTCGCGACAGTAAGATCTCGATAGCGATAACAATCATCGGAATCCCTACCAAGTGAGTGTATATGTTTCTGCGATCGCGATGGTACGCAGCATAGCCGGCTAAATGGTCTGTTATTGTTTTCATAGCTTGCTCATCTCAAGGAATATTGCCAATATTAACTGTATTCTTTTACCCAACAAGGCGCAACCATGCGAGAAAAATTAGAATTTAGATCTTTTATTATTTTACTCATAGCAGTGACCTTCGCCTTTGGTATTATTCTCGAACCCTTTTGGTCCGCTATTTTTTGGGCTTGTGCCGTTGCTGTTATTTTTTCTCCGTTGCAGTTGCGCTTACGCGCTAAATTTGGTCATTATCCTAATATCCATGCATTTATTACCCTATTGATTTGCATGACCATAGTGGTGTTACCATTGGTTTTTTTAGCTACTGCGTTTGTACAAGAAGGCCTCAAGTTTTACCAGCAACTAGATTCCGGTGAAATTGACCCGCGTGCTATCTTGCAGCAACTGCGGGATGCTTATCCGTTTGTAGACCAAGCGCTAGAAGAGCTGGGTATTAATCCTAATGATATTAGGGAACAAGTGGTCAGTGCTATCCAAGCGGTAAGCAAGTATCTTGCCAAAGAATCGTTGGTGATTGGGCAAAACACCTTTAGCTTTTTAATCAGTACTGCCTTAATGATGTACTTGGCATTTTTCTTATTACGAGATGGCCGTAAGTTACGGCGTTTGTTAATTAAAGCCTTGCCGCTAGGGGATGAACGTGAGCATCAGTTATTTCAAAAGTTTGTTGAAGTAACGCGAGCAACGGTAAAAGGTAATCTGGTGGTGGCCATCGTACAGGGAGCACTTGGCGGCATCATCTTTTGGATTTTGGATATTCCTGGCCCTTTGTTGTGGGGCGTTATTATGGCGTTTTTATCGCTGATTCCTGCGGTCGGAGCAGCACTTATTTGGCTGCCGGTTAGCCTTTATTTATATGCCACCGGAGCTTGGATAAGCGCCACCATCTTGCTTGCCTATGGCGCCATTATTATTGGCTTAGCGGACAATGTGTTACGTCCCATTTTGGTGGGCCGAGATACCAAGTTACCCGACTACATTGTGTTGTTTTCTACCCTAGGCGGAATTACTCTGTTTGGTATTAATGGGTTTGTGATTGGGCCACTCATTGCTGCTTTGTTTATGGCAACTTGGCAGATTTTTATGCAAGACTATAATAACAATACCCTGTAGGAGAGCTCCTACAGGGCGTTATCGTTACTTGGTTTTGCCGTAAACAAATTCAGGGTAGGCCTCAACTCCGCAATCAGCAATATCGGCGCCGCTGTATTCGTGTTCGGCACTTATTCTAATGCCCATGGTGACCCGCAATAGCCACCAAATAAGTAGGCTTAGGCTAAACACCCAAGCAAAAATCACCGCAATACCGTACAGCTGAGTTAGTAAAGTGGCTTCAGGATGGGTCATGCTGACCATCAGTAGGCCGTAGATGCCGCAAACCCCATGAACAGAAATGGCACCAACGGGGTCATCAATATGAGCTCGGTCAAGCCCAATGATGGCAACCACAACCAACACCCCAGCACCCAAGCCGATGAGGCTAGCGGTTATCGCTGAACTGGCACTTGGCTCAGCAGTGATAGCTACTAACCCAGCGAGAGCACCGTTTAAGATCATAGTCAGGTCTGATTTACGCCAGATGATACGCACCAGCAGAAATGCGGCAAGAGCTCCCGCTGCTGCCGCGGTATTAGTATTCACAAAAATTTGAGCTACCGCAGAGCTGTTTTCTTGGCCGATAATGCTTAATTGTGAACCACCATTAAAACCAAACCAACCTAACCATAAGATCAAGGTTCCAAGGGCTGCAAGAGGCATATTGGCGCCAGGAATGGCATAAATATTGCCGCTGTGTCCGTATTTACCTTTGCGTGGGCCGAGTAGTAACACCCCAGCTAGAGCAGCTGCGGCGCCGGCAAGGTGAACAATACCCGAGCCAGCAAAATCAATAAAGCCAGCGTTAGCTAGAAACCCGCCACCCCAACTCCAAGACCCTTGAATAGGATAAATGAAGCTAGTCATGACGACTGCAAAGAGTAAAAAACTAGTTAACTTCATTCTCTCGGCAACTGCACCAGATACAATCGACATAGCAGTTGCCACAAAAACGACTTGAAAGAAAAAGTTCGCCTGTGGCGCAAAGTCGGTGACATCTGGGCTGCCGTACATTAGCGTATAACCGATAAGTAAATAGCAGAGGCAGGCAATCGCATAAAGTAAGATGTTTTTAACTAGAATCTCGGTGGTGTTTTTGCTGCGCACGAGACCTGCTTCTAGCATGGCAAATCCAGCTGCCATCCACATGACTAGGGCAGCACTTACCAGTAGATAAAAAGTATTAAGAGCGTAACTTAAATCGGTGACTGTCATTGTCGGTTTCTCCTAAATAGCACTGCGGTCAGTTTCGCCAGTGCGAATACGAATCACATGGGTCAGTGGGCAGACAAAAATTTTGCCGTCGCCAGTATTACCGGTAAAAGCTGCATCACGGATGGTTTCCACCACGTTTTCTAGTTGTTCGTCGGTCACGGCAAGATCAATCCGTAATTTGGGTAAAAAATCGATGCGGTATTCAGCTCCGCGATAGAGTTCGGTGTGGCCTTTTTGCCGACCAAAGCCTCGCACTTCGGTAATGGTCATGCCCTGACAACCAAGCTCAGCTAATGCTTCACGCACGTCGCTTAGCTTAGCGGGCTTGATGATTGCAATAACAAGTTGCATGGTGTAGCTCCTGTTTAGGTGAATAAAGGTTTACTGAGTTCATACAGCCTGTTGCAAGCCATGTGCCAAGTTTTAGAAAAAATCAGCGCGTGCTGTTGCGGTGGGGCGTGGCGAGAAATAGTGAGGTGCAGATGAAGATAAAGGAAGATAACGCGTTGCTCACAAATCGAGCACGACTACCCGGAGAATAGGCGAATTCGCACCATTACAGTGCAGCGATCCGCTTGCCAACAGGTCTTTGTTAGTAGTGATTGCACTAAGATATAATCAAATAAACTAGATTAATTTAGCCGCAATGACTGTATGCGCTGCGTAGCTCACGTTATGATAAGTCAACAGATTTGGTTGCAAACTAACTTACTCGTATAGGAGTAGTGATGAATATCATTCATGCCATAGGGTTAAGCTTGATGCTGGCGCTAGTCGTTGCCATCAGTGGTTGCGCCGCACCCGTCCCTGATACCACAGCACAGCAGCAACAGCTGCAGGATACGGTTGAGTTTATTCGACCTTACGAGTTATCTCGCACTGATGTTAGTTTTACGAGTTTAGGCGCTGTTGCTGGCGAATCTTGCCAAGCGCATTTTTGGAACCAAGAACCGAGCCAGCAGCAAGCTTTGTTGCAGTTAAAGCAAGCGACTGCAGAGTTAGGAGCTAATGCACTAGTATTAAAGCAATGCATCAAAGCCGAATCAGCACAGTGTCGCTTGCGTTGGTTGTGTGAGGGTGACGCCTATCAAATGCAGCCACTAAACTAAAAGTGAAAAGAAGTAAGGAGCCATCATGAAAGTAGCAAAACGTAATGCTGATTTGATTGGACAAACCGATATGCTGCGTTTGAATGGTCTATCCGAGTTAACCGGCTGTGAGATTTTAGTGAAATTAGAATCACAAAATCCGGGAGGCTCGATAAAGGATAGAGCGGCATTGCAGATTATTAAAGATGCCCTAGCCAGCGGCGAATTACAGCCGGGTATGACCATTGTTGAAGGTACCGCAGGTAATACCGGAATCGGCTTAGCATTGGTTGCTAGTTCGTTTGGTTTGAAAATGTTGGCAGTGATGCCAAACGACCAGTCGAAAGAAAAAGAACGCATGATTACTCTACACGGTGCCCAGTTAAAAACCGTGGACCCAGTGCCCTTCAAAAATGACAATCACTTTTATCATAAGGCGCGTCGCTTAGCTGAAAGCCGTGAGGATTATTGGTGGGCTAATCAGTTCGAAAATACGAGCAACGCCAGAGCGCATTACCTGATGACCGGGCCCGAAATTTGGCAGCAAACTCACGGGCAAGTGGATATTTTTGTTTCGGTAGCCGGTACCGGTGGCACCATTGCAGGTAACTCCATGTTCTTAAAAGAGCAAAATCCAGACCTGCAAGTATGGTTAGCGGACCCGGATGGCTCAGGTATCTACAGCTATTTAAAACAAGGTGAGTACATCAGCCAAGGAAGTTCATTTACCGAGGGCATTGGTATCATGCGTTTGGTCGAAAACTTCAAGCAAGCACGAATAGACGCTGCCGTAAACTTACCTGACCAAGACCTCGTGAGCTTATCGCGCTATATTCGGGATACGGAAGGCTTGGTACTGGGTAGTAGCTCTTGTTTGAACGTTGCCGGCGCTTTGCAAGCTGCGGCGTTGCATGGTCCAGGTAAAACCATCGTAACTTTTGCTTGTGATTTGGGTGAGCGTTCAGCGAGTAAGTTGTACAACGATGATTATTTACAGCAGCGTGGACTCGCGTTGCAGCCTGAACCTATCCATGAGTTGTTAGCTCGCTATCGCGACCAAGGAGAAAAGGTATGGTATCGACAAGCGTGAAAGCATTGCCAGCTTTGGCAGTCACTTGGATGGGCCTTCTGAGTCTTTTTATTCTGCCTAGTTATGCCGCGATTTATGAAGCTGAGAATCAACCGCAAGCAGCGGCCGAGTCAGTTAAGAAAGGTGCGCCTTTAACCATCATCGCTCATCGCGGTGCATCTGGTTACGCACCGGAGCATAGTTTGGCCGCGGTTGCCATCGCATTTGCCCAGGGTGCGGACTATATTGAACAAGATGTGGTTTTAACCCGTGATCATGTGCCCGTGGTATTACATGACTTGCAATTAGATGCGGTGAGTAATGTTGCTGAGGTGTTTCCAGATAAAAAGCGCCCTAATGGTCACTACTATGCATTAGATTTTACCTTCGCAGAACTGCAGCAGCTTAATTTTCATGAACGTAGTGAGCATACTAAAGCCGGCGCAAAAGGCTCCGCTAAGCAACAATATCCTGCGCGCTTTCCTCACGATAAAGGGCGCTTTAGGGTGATGTCATTAGCTGAAAGTATTGAATTGGTACAAGGCTTAAACCATAGTTTTAAGCGCAATACCGGCATCTATGTTGAACTAAAGAATGCGCCTTGGCATCAGCAACAGAACTACGACCTACCCGCGGCAGTGATGCAAGTGCTAGGTAAGTACGGTTATACTGATCCGGTACCCGCAACTCCCATTTATTTACAAAGTTTTGACCCTGAAGTTTTGCGCCGCTTGAAGCGCGAATTTTTGACTGAGATTCCGCTGATTCAATTGATTGCTGACAATCGTTGGAACCAAAGCTCGGTCGATTACAATCTTATGCTAACGGCTGCTGGCCTAGAAACGTTGAGTTCGTACGCCGATGGTGTTGGCATATGGCTTGACCATTTGTATCAAGGGCCAGCGGTGCAAAGCACGGATGCGTTAGCACCGGCCGCCACTGCACAATCCTCAACAGCTCAGTCGTCATGGTTAGCAGCTGCACAACGCTGGCGTTGGCGAGAAGTGGTGCCACACGCTCATCAAGCAGGTTTAAAAGTGCACGTATATACCTTGCGAGCAGATCAACTGCCATCAGGGTTTGCTTCCTATGAAGAGCTAAAAAAAGCGTTGACTGAACTGGGTGTAGACGGGATTTTTACTGACTTTCCTGATTTATAGACCTATGAAAACTTGGCTGACACAGAATATTGACCACCCTCAGGGTTAATCCGCTAATTCGGCAAAAGTCACTTGCATTCGGTAGCCGTCGTTGCTGGCCTCAGTGCTGTCACCATCATCATAGTATCCCGGCAGCACATCAATGACCGCAAAGTGGTGCGCTTGATAGAGCCCGATAGCTGCATGGTTATCGGTACGTACCTCAAGACTCAGCGCACTAGCGCCGGCTTGCTGCGCTAAGTGCATGGCGTGACGGAGCAAGGCTTTGCCAAGACCCGTACCACGTGCAGCTGCCGCAGTGGCAATAGAATAAATGCGCCACTTGCGGCTGTTCTTGCGAGTTAACAACAAATAATATCCCAACAGTTGCTGGCCATCATTGTAAGCAACATAGACTCGAGCGCTAGGGCGCTGAACCAAACGTCGAAAACTAGCTCGACCAATTCTGCTATAGTCAAACACTTGATGTTCTAGGGCGACTAGAGCAGGTACATCAGCCAACAGTGCTTGGCGAATGTGCCAAGCGCTGCTGTTGCGTGTGGTCGCAGCCGCCGCGGTTGATTTATTTTTCATCTAAACGCCGGGCAAAATCGCGCATAATAAGATGATATAACTCATCACCAAGCAGAAGATCTTCAACTCCCGAGTCGATGGACGGGTTATCGTTAATTTCTATTACTACCGGCCCTTTGTTGCTGAGTTTCATATCCACTCCATACAACCCATCCCCAATTAAGCGTGTTGCTTGCAGGGCTGTTTTGACCACATCCCGAGGTACTTGATGCACGCCTACGGTCTCAAAACCACCCGATTTAGCACGACTGGTGCTACTGGCATGGTTGTAAATTTGCCAATGATTACGTGCCATAAAGTATTTGCAAGCATAAATCGGGCGATTGTTGAGGACGCCAATGCGCCAGTCAAAATCGGTTTTGACAAATTCTTGAACCAGCAAGATGGTCGATTTTTTAAACAGTTCTAGCGCTACACGCCTAAATTCATCAGCATTTTCTGCTTTCTCGACACCAATAGAAAATGACCCATCTGGAATTTTTAACACCACCGGATAGCTCAAGCGCTCACCGATCTTCTCGTAGTCAATCGCTTGTTGGCTCAATAATAGTTCAGTGCGAGGCGTAGGTATCTCGTGCTTATCGAGCAATTCTTTTAAGAACACTTTATTGGCGCACTGCAAGATGGAGTGGGGTGCATCAATAACCACCATGCCATTAGCCTCTGCTTTCTTGGCAAAGTGATAGGTGTAATGGTTGATCCGAGTCGTTTCTCGAATAAACAAAGCATCAAACTCTAATAGCCGATTAAAGTCATTAGCAGTAATCAACTCAGCTTCAATATCGGCATCTTTTGCCGCCCGAATAAACTTTTGCAGCGCCTTTTTATCGCTGGTAGGAATAGGCTCATCAGGATCGTGCAAAATAGCTAAATCGTAGCGATATTCTTTACGTGTGCGGGCTTTGCGCCAGACGCGCTTGCTAAAGCTATCAAGTGAATTACCAAAAAATGTCTGTTGCTGATCACTTAAATCAGCCAAGCTACCGGCATGTAACTGATTAATAAACCAACGGCCCTGATAGCTAAACTCGACCCAAATAATCGGACATGGGTAACGGTCAAATATTTGCCGCGCAAAATTATTAAGCAAGCTATGCTCGCTTTGTCCAAAGCAAATCAATACTTTAAAGGAACTGCTGCTGTCAGCTTTAGCTAAGAACTTATTGAGTTGTTTGTCAGTATTGGCCAATAGCAATTGGTAGTGAGAAAAGTTCGCTAGGTCGTTAATGGTCATCACTGAAGGTAAGACTCGCTGACCGCGTGCTTCAGCCAATAGACTGACGTAGTAACCGGTTGATAAATAGCTCAGGTCACCACATAAATTTAGAATCTGCGTGCGCGTTTTACTTGACTGTTGAAGTAAGTATTCACTAGCGGTAACAGTTGATTGGCTAGGGTAGTAGGGTTGCCAATCAGTAATATCATCAAGGATGATTAAAGCCGAGTTTTGCATGATAGCTCCAGTGCGAATTTGCTGCGCATATTTAGGCTTAATTTAGCAAAAATACAAGAGGTAAAAATGGGTATTTTTGGTAAATATTGTTTGTTTCCTTAGCTCTTAGATTTTAGTTAAGCTATTCTTGAGATTACCAATATAGCTTGGAGCTTAGATTATGTTGACGTTGTTAGCGAAATTCTTAAAGGCGCTCAACTCTGAATCGGGAGTATGGGCGCTCGCCTTCGCTTTTGTGTTAGGGATGATGATGGGGTTCACACCATTGTGGCGGGTGCATAATTTAGTGATTTTACTGATCGCTTTAATCTTTCGAGTAAACCTCACCGGTTTTATTTTAAGTTTTATCCTGTGTTCAGGCATTGCCTTTTTGCTTGATCCCCTGTTTCACCAATTTGGTTATTATTTGCTAGCTCACGAAAGCTGGCAGCCACTTTGGCAAGCCATGTATCAATCGGCCTTTTGGCGGGTCGTACAATTCCAGCACACCATTACCTTGGGTAGCTTGTTACTCAGTTTAGCTTTTGCGCCAATTTTAGCCGTGGTTAGCGCTGTAATTGTGACCCAGTACCGGCATCGTATTCAGGCTTGGTTTAATAAGTTACGCATTGTGCAACTGCTGAAAGCAAACAAGTTCTGGACTATTTACGCAAACTTGCGAGGGTAAGCTGATGACGACTAAAACAACTGCCAAACCCGTTCGTAAAAGTGCTATTCGTTGGCCTGGCTTAGCTGCTTTCGTGGTCATTTGTGCGCTGCTGGTGGCCTTTTCGTGGCTGCTGCTAGACACCATTTTACGTTGGACATTGGAACGCACGGTGGGGACTCTCAATGGCGCAGAAGTGAATATTGCTAAGGTCGAACATAGCTGGTCACCGCTCGGCCTAACAATAACTGGGATTGAAGTGACGGATCCTGGTCAGCCAGAGTTCAACCGTCTGCAAATTGGCCAAATCAGTGGCAATTTGAATGTCGAGCAATTGCTGTTGGGGCGGTTTCATTTTGAAGAAGTGGTGAGCAGTGGTATTCGGGTTCATCAACAACGAGCTAGTGCTGGTGAAGTTTACCAAGCACCAAGTAAAGATGAGCTGTCTACGTGGGCGAAACAAGGCTTAGACTCGCTTAATGTGAAATTGCCAGACGTTGACGAGATAGTGGCGCGGGTCGATTTACAGACACCGGCTGCGATTGCTGCAGCCAAGACAAACTTCGCTGAGCAAAAAGAGCGAGTCAAACAGGCGCAAGCTAATATTCCCAGCGAAGAAGACTTAAAGTCTTACCAAGCAGAACTAAAAGTACTTACAGATACCAAGGTCGAGACGCCCCAGCAATTACAACAATTGCGAGATAAATTAAAGGCGTTACAAGCTAAGTTTAAGGCCGATCGTGAGCGCTTGGTAGAGTTCAAAGCGGTAGTTGAGCAATCGGTAGAGGTGTTAAAAGCCGATGTTGAGCGCGTTAAAGATGCACCGGAACAAGATTTAGCGCGGGTTGAGCAACTGATTCAGCTCAATAGTGAAGGGTTGAATGAAATTACCGCAGTGTTATTTGGTGAACAAATGCGTCAGTGGAGCCAATATATTTTATTAGCTTACGAACAGTTGGCGCCGATGTTAGCCAAATCAGCAAATGAAGAATTGGTTAAACCACAACGAGGTGAGGGAATTTGGTTTGAGTTTACGGATAAGTCAGAGCCACCAAGCTTTTTAATCAAAAAAGCTATCACCGAATTTGTCTGGAATGACACCCTACTCGACGTGAATTGGAGCAATATCACGCATCAACATGAACAATTGGGACAGCCTACCACCTTTATTGCTCGAGCTGATAACTCGGCCTTGTGGCAAGCACTTAATCTTAATGGTGAAATGGCCTTTACTGCGGATGGATTAGATGCCAAACAACAATGGCAAGTGCAAGGGATTCAACTGCAGCAATTGGCGCTGAGTGAGCGTAGTGAATTTATCGCTTCTATTGCATCAGCGTTGCTTGATAGTGAGGGCTCTATTGGCTTGCGTAATAATCAGTTTGATGGGGGTGGGGTCGTTAAGTTAACCCAACTTGAGGTGCTCGCTGAAGCTGATAATCGCTGGACCCAAGTGGTTGCTGACGCACTGAAGACTTTACAACGATTGGATATTCGTGCGGATATCAGTGGTGAATTATTGCAGCCGTCGTTTAATTTAAGCTCAGATTTAGATCGTCAGTTAGGCGATGCGCTCAAGAGCTCAGCTATGGCCGCTGGTAGAACCCAATTGGCTGAGTTTAGTGGAAGCTTGCAGCAGCAAAGTGATGGATTTTTAGGTGAGAATCAGGCGGATCTAGAGCAATTAATAGGACTGCTTGGTGATGCCGAGCAACGTGACCAGCAACTGCAAGAGATGCTACAGGCCAAAGTGGAAGACAAGCTCAAAGATTCGGCCAAGGATAAGCTAAAGGGCCTGTTTGGAGGCTAATGCCTTAACTAAGCCAGAAGTTAGTGACAATAAAAAGCCAGCTTGCCTGATGAGCTCGCTGGCTTTTTTATTGCGCATCTACTCTTTAGTTGCTAGTTGCGGTTGGAGAATTAATAAACTCAGCGAGCAGGTCTGCTTTACTGCTAATACTGTAAATACCATCTAAGTGTCCCCAAATACCTTCGATTTCAGCATACTGAGGATCTTTGCCTTGGGCTTGTAACAATTTAACGCTCTGCTGTGCCATATACGGCTGTAATAGCAAATCATTTTTGGCCGGTAAGAATAAGGTTTTAGCTTTGATTTTGGCCAGCCCAGTTGCTAAATCTTGCTCGTGCCCAGCTACAAACAATTGGTTAGCTCGTACAAGATAGAGAATATGGTTAGCATCGGCTAAAGGTGCTTGCCCAGCTGCAGCATTAAATAGAAAATCTAAGGCCGGTAAACTGTTGGTTACGCTGGCTAGACCTGCCTCAGGTAACACCGGCTGTTGCGGTGCTCGCATGTTCATACTAAGTGGATGCATGGCTTGCTGAGTGATCATAGCTAAGGTACTGGTGAGTCCTACTAGGGGTTTCTCGCCTTCATAATAGTCGCCTTGGTTCCAGTTTGGGTCCGCTTTGATCGGACGCGCCCAATGTTCAAGGGCTGTTATGGTCCAAGCATCCATAGCTCCGGTACCAATCACCGAAACCATACGTTCAACCATATCTGGATAGGCAGCTGCCCACTCAATCGCCTGCAAAGAGCCCATCGAGGCACCAATTACTGCGTGCAGCGAGGTTACTCCGAGGCTCTCTAATAACGCATGTTGTACATTAACAAAATCACGAATGGTGACCACCGGAAAATCTAAACCATAGGGCTTACCGGTAGCAGGGTTAAGCGAGGCTGGGCCGGTAGTAATCACATGGGGCAAGCCCGGAAAAGCATTGGCTAAAGTATCTGAGCTAACCACATAATACTTATTGGTATCAATGGCTTTGCCTGGGCCTATGATAGCGTCCCAATAACCTGGTAGGGGGTCTTCAGGAGTGTATTTGCCGGCGGCATGACTGTTACCTGAAAAAAAGTGGGTAATAAGAATCACATTGTCTTTGGCTGCATTGAGTTCGCCGTATGCCTCCCAGCCTACGGTTACTTCAGGAATCACCTCACCACTTACTGTAGCAAAATTGCGAGTAGTAAAGCTTTTCTTTTCAACCAGTAATGGCTCTGCAGCATCGGCGTTTGGGCTAACAGCGAGTAGCGCAACGGTTAGTAGCAAACCAACTACCGCAGTTAGGGGGGAACTTACACGTATACTTGCATTCATCATGAAGATTGCTCCATTAAGTAATATTGATACTGTCTGCGTAGCTCATTTTTAACGAGCTTGCCGGTACCGGTATGGGGTAGCTCTGTAACAATCAGAATATCATCAGGCAGCCACCACTTGGCAATGCGGTCTTGTAAGAATTGGTAAATGTCTTGCTTGTTCAACTCAGTATTGGCTTTGGGGACCACCAGCAATAACGGCCGTTCATCCCATTTCGGATGCTTGACGCCGATCACACAGCTTTCGTTGACGGCGGGATGTTGGCTGCAAATGTTTTCAATTTCTAATGAACTGATCCACTCACCGCCACTTTTGATCACATCTTTTTTGCGATCCACTACCTTCATGTAGCC
>Ga0075011_10001409_pt1 | contig 12911 bp, 11 predicted proteins | sample TARM_MetaG_T_14_FD_72354 | JGI IMG/M metagenome (GOLD analysis project Ga0075011, IMG submission 72354) | Freshwater microbial communities from Pennsylvania, USA, analyzing microbe dynamics in response to fracking - TARM_MetaG_T_14 | ecosystem: Environmental > Aquatic > Freshwater > River...
CGAATGGGGTGCGGCGCGGCGCTGACCAGCCTGGTCCGGGAAGCCAGCGAGCCTTTCAGGCTCGAACAGGCTTTCGACCTGGAGGACGTCCTGGAGAATCCGGAACTGTTTCCGGAACGGGTGATTCCCCTGCGGGACACCCTGCCCCACTGGCCCCGGTTCCGGTTGACCGAACCGCTGGCCGGACTCGTCATGAACGGGTCCTGGCTGCCGGTTGCCGATCAGCCGGGCACCATGCTCGCGGGCGAAATCGGCGACCAGGCCATGCTGCTCGGTCCCGATGACGAACCGCTGGCATTGGTCGAGGCCAAACTCCAGGACGGCAAGCCCAGATGGGCCATTCTCCGGGGACTCTGGAACCGGGACTGATGCGCGAAGAGCTCACCGTCCGGCACAACATAACAAGCAACATCCAACTTAGGAGGATATCGCTGTGGTGATGACTGCTGAAGAAAAACAGAAGATCATTGACGAGTACAAGACCTGCGAAGGCGACACCGGGTCCCCGGAGGTCCAGGTCGCGCTGCTGACCGCGCGCATCACCTACCTGGCCGACCATTTCAAGACCCACAAGAAGGACCACCACTCCCGCACCGGTCTGCTGAAGCTGGTCGGACAGCGCAGGAAAATTCTGAAGTATCTGCAAAACAAGGACATCACGCGCTACCGCGAGCTCATCAGCCGCCTTGGTCTGCGCAAGTAGTTCTTTGAAGAATTGATGTTCGGGGGAGGGTCAAACCTCCCCCGTTACGTATGTCACTTTCTGCGTCGGAGCCGTCTTTTCACCCCCGCTCCGGATAGAATCCCCACTCACTGTTTAGTTGGCTGCGGAAGGCGTTTTTGGGAACCACCGGTTCCCGGCGACCCAAAAGCTCCTCCCCAAGCCGGCTAACCCCATTCGAGGGTTTCTCGCAGAAAGTGATTCACCCTTATTACCTTAATATTAAGGTAGGAGAATCTCTATGACGATGATTCCTTTCGAAGCAGCCAAGGTCTCCGCGACCGTGGGCGGCATCGACATCACCATCGAAACCGGGAAATTCGCTCGCCAAGCCTCTGGCGCGGTGACCATTTCCTCCGGTGACACCACCGTTCTGGTCACTGCCGTGACCCAGCCCCTGGCAATCGACCGAGGCTTTTTTCCGCTGACCTGCAACTATCAGGAAATGGCGTACGCCGCAGGCCGCGTGCCGGGCAACTACTTCCGCCGCGAGGGCCGTCCTTCCGAGCGTGAGACCCTGGTCTCCCGGCTCATCGACCGCCCCATCCGGCCCCTGTTCGCCAAGGGCTTCGCCGACGAAGTCCAGATCATCGCCACGGTCCTGTCCGCCGACAAGCGAGTCAACCCGGACGTCCTGGCCCTGACCGGCGCTTCCGCCGCCTGCCACCTCTCCAAGATGCCTTTCCTCGGTCCCATCGTGGGTGCCCGCGTGGGTTACGTGGACAACGAATTCGTCCTCTACCCCACCTACAAGGGCATTGAGGAACGCTCCTCCCTGAACCTCGTCTTCGCGGCCACCCGCGAGGCCATGGTCATGGTCGAAGGCGGCGGCGACTTCGTCTCCGAAGACCTGGTTGCCGACGCCCTGGCCTGGGGTCACGAGCAGGTCCGCCCGCTCTTCGACATCCAGGACGAGCTGCGCAAACAGGTTGGCGTGCCCAAGATGGAGGTCGCCGCGCCCGAACGCGACGAGGAAGTGGCCGAGTACCTCGGCGAGATCCTTACCGCGGATCTGGAAAAGGCCCTGACCACTCCCGAGAAGATGGTCCGCTACGCCGCCAAGGACGCGGCCAAGCAAAAGGCCAAGGAAGCGGTGGCCGAGAAGTTCCCCGAGGACGAGGCCAAGCTGGCTGCCGTCGGCGGCATCGTCGGCGACATGACCAAGAAGATCGTGCGCGAGCGCATCGTCAAGGAAGGCCTGCGCATCGACGGTCGCGACACCACCACGGTGCGCCCGCTGTCCATCGAAGTCGGCCTGCTCCAGCAGACCCACGGCTCGGTCCTGTTCCGCCGCGGCGAGACCTGCTCCCTGGCCGTGGCCACGCTCGGTTCCACCCGCGACGAGCAGCGTTACGACTCCCTGCTCGGCGACGCCACCAAGCGGTTCATGCTGCACTACAACTTCCCGCCTTACTGCGTCGGTGAAGCCCGCATGCTGCGCGGCACCTCCCGCCGCGAGGTTGGCCACGGCGCTCTGGCCGAACGCGCGCTCTCCCCGGTGCTGCCCAGCCCCGAGGAATTCCCGTTCACCATCCGCGTGGTTTCCGAGATCATGGAATCCAACGGCTCCTCCTCCATGGCTTCCGTTTGCGGCGCCACCCTGTCCCTCATGGACGCGGGCGTGCCCATCGCCGAGCCGGTGGCCGGTATCGCCATGGGCCTGTGCAAGGAAGGCGACGAGTACTTCGTCCTGACTGACATCCTCGGAGACGAAGACGCGCTGGGCGATATGGACTTCAAGGTCGCGGGTACCCGTGACGGCATCACCGCCATCCAGATGGACATCAAGATCGCCGGCATCCCGCAGGACGTCCTCAAGAAGGCCCTGTACCAGGCCAAGGAAGCCCGCACCCACATCCTCGACCACATGGCCGAGGTGCTGGAAAAGCCGCGCGCCGCACTGTCCGACCTGGCCCCGCAAATGGCCGTCGTGCACATCGATCCCGAAAAGATCCGCTCGGTCATCGGACCCGGCGGCAAGAATATCAAGGCCATCACCGCCGAAACCGAAGCCGACATCGACATCGAGGATTCCGGCAAGATCTCCATCTTCGCCCCGACCTTGGCGTCCATGGAAAAGGCCAAGGAAATGGTCCTGTACTATGACCAGAAGCCCGAGCCCGGCAAGAACTACAAGGGCGTGGTGCGCAAGATCCTTGAGGTCGGCGCGCTGGTCGAAATCCTGCCCGGCCTGGAAGGCATGCTGCACGTCTCCCAGCTCGACTTCGAGCGTGTGGAACGCGTGGAAGACGTGGTTCAGCTCGGCCAGGAAGTCTGGGTCAAGTGCATCTCGCTGGAGCCCGGCGGACGCATCCGCCTGTCCCGCAAGGCATGGCTCATGGAAGAGGCCGGCCAGGAAGTCAACCTGGAAGACTTCAAGCGTCCCGCTCCGCGCAGCGGCGACCGGGGCGACCGGAACGATCGCGGCGGACGCCGTGACAGCCGGGGCGGTGGCCGAGGCCGCCGCTAGGCCCACCCGTCAACGCTAAAACAACGCCCTGTCCGGCCTCCGCTGGACAGGGCGTTTTTCGTTGGCTCCCGGCCGTACGAGCCTCCCGTCCATCCAACGACTCACTCCACCTTTCCAAGCTCTTTCAAGCCTCCATCGGGGGTTGTGCGGAGACGGGAGCGAATGGTATCCTTTTGCCAGAACAGGAGCGGACCATGAGTGATATCGTGATTTACGGCAAATCCACCTGCCCGCACACCAAGCGGGCCTTGGCTGCGCACCCGGAGGCGCGCTTTGTGGACATACAGGCCTCGGAGGCCAACCTTGAGGAAATGCTCAGGATCTCGGATGGACAGCGGCGCATCCCTGTCGTTGTCGAAAACGGGAAGGCTTGCGTCGGCTTCAGACGGGGCTCCTGACACGTCTGATCCCCGGCAGGCTGCCGGATCATGAAAAAGGCCATCTGTTCAGATGGCCTTTTTCGTTGCCGCGCCAAGCGGAACAGATACACTAAACGCTAACCAACCAAGACGCCCGCATAGCCCACCACCTGTTCGAAGTCGCCGGAAACCTCGCCCGAGTTGGCGTAGGCCACGAGCTCCGCGTGGGTCGCGCCAAGGATCTTGGCCGCGTACAGGCCGGTGGTCACGGGCAACACGCCGCACATTGAAATATGTCTGGAGCGCACCGCGTCGTAGAGCCCGGCCGGGTTGAGGATCATTATCGGCTCGAGCGCCATGCCGTCCATCTTGCGGGCGTCCGCGCTGGATATGTAGTGGCTCATGTCCGAGCTGACCACGATGGACACGGGCGACCCGAAGTCTTTCAGGACCCGGCCTATTGCCTCGCCCACCCGTTCCAGGGATTCCAGGGTGGGCGCGGATATACAGATGGGCACAATGGTTGTTTCGGGATTGAGGCGATGCAGGAACGGCAGGACCACCTCGATGGAATGTTCGCTCATGTGCGCCGAAGTGTCCGCCTTGATGGCCGGGTCGGCTTCAAGCAGCGCTTCAGCCAGTCCGGCATTGACGGGAAGGGCCCCGCCCGGAATGTTCCAGACACCGTCGGGCCACAAGGAGAACCGTTCGCCCCGTCCGGTGTGGTTGGGGCCAAGCAGGAGCACGGTGGACGCGAGCCGGGCCTTGCCAAGGGTCTTGCCGCAGACTTCCCCGGAAAAGACGTATCCGGCATGGGGTACCATGGCCAGCAGGGTCCGATCCTCCTGCCGGCCCTCAGCCCGAGCAAGGAACCCGTCAACCTCGGCGTGCAGCCGCCCTGGCTGGCCATCATAAAAACGTCCGGCAACTATGGGATCTCTGTCCATGTCTCCACCTCAACAAACAACTGTTTAAACACCCTGCAATCCCTGCTTAGCACAGTATCACACGCAACCAAACCCGCGAAACGGTAGTTTTGCTCGAAAAAGGAAAAGGGATTTGGTTTTCCGAAAACTGTGGGCCTAGCCCGGGCCGGGTGCGTACTCGCTGGCCTTCTGCTCGAGCTCATAGGTATCCAGGGCAGACTTGGCAAGCTGTGCCTGGAGTGAATCCGGCTTCTTGTCGATGATGTCCTGGAGGAGCTGCTTCCATTCGTCCATGGCCCCGGCCTTACGATAGATGCGGGCCAACTTGAACCGGGTGGAGGCCCATTCGGGATTGTCCGGAGAGATGTACTTGTCGTATTCCTTGGCCCACTTGAGGGCCTCTTCATATCGTCCGGAACGCTCTGTGGCGTAGATGGACATGAGCACGGCGTCCTTGATCTTCTCGGGGTCGCCATCGGTCTGCAAAAGCAGGGACAAGGCCTCCTGGGCGTAGACGAAGACGCGGCGCAGGTCCTGGCGCTCCATGGCGTCCTTGGCCATGTAGTACATGGCGTATGCACGGAAGGCCGGGTCTACGGTGGTGTCCTTGGCCAGCTCGGCCCACATGGTCACGGCCCGCTTGCCGTCGCCCATGTTCTGAAGGGCCATGGCCCTGGCGTAGTCCACCTGACGTTTCTGCTCGGGCTTGAGCTTCCAGTTCTTGGAGGCCATGTCGACCAGGTCGTTGATGTCCTGCCAGGCGAGCTGATCCAGATAAATATTCACGGCCAGACCAAGAGCCTGGTCCGAGACGCCGGGGATCTGCTTCTTTGTCAGGTACGGCTTGAGCATCTCCAGGGCCTTGTCCGGCTGGCCGATCTTCCAATAGCTGGTGGCGATGGCGAGCTTGGTGTTGTCATCGACCTTTGAATCCTTCTTCCCGATGAAGTCGTAGGTCTCCCAGTAGCGAATGATGCGGCCATAGCGTTCTTCGGCGAGCATACCGGGCACGGCACGGACAAAGACCGAATCACCCAGGGTGCGGGCCTTGTCCACCAGCGGACTGTCCGGGTATTTCTCGATAAGATCCTGGGCCGCGGCCAGGGCTTCGGGATACTTCTTGTTGAAGGCGTACCACATGGCCAGCTTAAGCTGGGCGATGGGCGCCAGCGGACTTTCCGGATGCTGGCTGACGATCTCGGTGTAGACCCGCTTGGGATTGAGGTTGTACGGGCGGTTGAATACGTCGACCATCTCGCTCATGCCCGGATCGTCGTAAATCCCCTCCTCGGCCAGACGCATCTTGGCGATGAGCCCGCCTTCCTTGTCCGGGTAGTTCTTGACCGCCTTTTCGTATATCTGTTTGGCCGCGCCCTTCTCGTTCTTGCGCAGATAGATGTCGCCGATCCGGGCCAGGACCACATCCGCGCCGTCGGCCTCGGGATTCAGGTTGTAATGGGTGAAATAGTGGTTCTTGGCCTGATCCCACTTCTTGAGCTGCATCTCAACGCCACCCGCCAGTCGCAGGAAGTCCATGTTCTCCATGTAGTAATCCGGCCAGCGTTTGTCGATATAGTCCACGATCTGGAACGCCTGCTCCTGATAGCCCAACCGATTCAGGGAATCTGCCAGATAAAAGGCGGCCTGCTTGGCCAGCTGGTGTTCGGGATAGGTCTGGATAAGGTACTGGAACTGGTCGGCAGCCTTTTTGTAGTCACCTTTGCGATACCAGTACTCGCCCCAATAATAGCTGATGGCCGGGATATTTTCGTTGTCCGGGTACTTGTCCTGGAGGATCTTGAAATAGGCGCGCGCTTCGGGGAAATTGCCCACCTGGAGGTTGAGCAGGCCGAGGTTGAGCAGAGCACGCGGCACCCGGTGGGAACGCAGATTGGCGTTCATGGCCTGGATATAAGCCTGAGCCACTTCGTCGAACTTGTTCGACAGATCGCCCGCATCGAGCTGCCTCTTTATGTCTGCGATGGCGTACAGGGTTTCCTCACGCACATCGTCCGGCAACTTGGGCCGCTTGAGCAGATCCTCGTAGATCGGCAACGCGTCGTCCAGCGCGCCGTTGAACATCATTGACTGCGCCTCGTAAAGTTGGTCGCGAAGGTCCTGCTGCCGAGCCTTTTCCTCTTCCTCGGGCGTCGGTTTCTTCGCAGCCTGACCGTCGGCACCGGCCTCACCGCCCTGATCGGCTTCGGGCTGGTCGGCTTCGGGCTGTGCTACTTCGGGCTGTGCTACTTCGGGCGCGGGCGAAGGGACCTCGGCGGTCTGCACGGGCGGTTCGGGAGCCGACTCCTCGGGCGCGGACGATTCCGGGGCCGGTGCGACCTCCTGGACCGTCTCGGCTTTGGGCGGAGTCCCGGGCAAAGGCACGGGCGGAGGCGGCGCCACCGTGCCACTCACCTGGCCCTGGCCGGACACCTCGACCGGAGGCGGAGCCACCGTCGAACGCGTCTCGCCCTGCCCCGCCGATTCCGACGGAGGCGGGCTTACACTGGCGGTCATCTCACCGGGACCAGCAGCCTCTTGGGCTGGAGCTTCAGGGACCGGGGCTTCGGATACCGGTTGCGGCGGGGGCGCGACAGCCTGCCGCGTGGCCGGTTCGGCCACGGGGACGGGCGACGTGACCACCGGGGCGCTCCCCCCGGCGTCTCCGGCCAACTCGGCGAATTTCACATCCTCGGCGGACTTGTTCGCCGCCTTGAAGCGCAATTCACTGGCAGACGGATAATCGCCGGTCACGGTCTCGGTGGAAGCGGCAGGCACTTGAGCCCCGGGATTCTGGGCAGCCGGGGCCTGATCGCCAGGGGGCTGTACCTCGTCGCGCACTGAATAGGGCACTGCGAAAAACGGCTTGTGTTCGGTGGGCGATGTCTCGGGCGGCAGGTCGGCTTCCCCTCCCTCTGGTTTGGGCTGGTCGGGGCGGACCGTGGAAAGATTACGGGCCACATCAGCAGCCGTGGGGGCCGAAGATTCGGGCTGGCCCGCCTGGGCGGGAACGGATGCGGTGGAAGCCGGTGCGGCGGGTGCCGGTGCGGGCGTGGCGGCCTGTCGGGCCGGGGCCGGAGGCGCGTTGGGCGACTGCCAACGCGCGCCTATGGGATCGGCGTAGACCTGCAATACGAACTCGGGTTTGCCCTGCGCGGGCACGCGAATATAGCCGAAGGCGTCGGTGGAGGTGGTTATTTCCACCCCGTTGGCCGTGGTGGCGATGGATTTGACGAGCTTGCCGGGGAAGTCCCTGGCATCGGGCCTGGCCTCGCGGTTCCAGATGCCCATAGGCAACAGAACCTTGAGGGTGCGCTTGCCGGTCCGGGCGACGGGTGACTGCGACAACACATCGGAATCAAAAGAAAAAGTCATCCTCTCGGAACTACTCTGAGAGGAAAACCCCACCCGCAGGGCTTGGGCGGGATCGACCAGGATCAGTCCCAAGACAAGGGCGGCCGCCAGAGGCCAGGCTATGCTTTTGACATATTTCACAGTCACGGCAAGCAGTTATGCAATTGTCGTGCTACCCGCGAAACGGGCAACTCTTGCACTCCCCCGCAGGTTACAGCAAATCCCTTTTTTTCAACTTCTCAATGAGGGTGGTCCGCTTGATGCCAACCAGCTCCGCAGCCTTGTTCTTGACCCCGTCGGCCTGTTCAAGGGCCTCGGCCAACAGACGGCCCTCAATGGCCTCCAGGAAATCCTTGAGCTTGAGATCCTTGTCCCGCATGTCTTTGAGCGAGGGCCAAGCGAATCCGACCGGACGCATGGGCACGACCTTCTCTTCCTTCCTGAGCGGCTTCTCGCCAATATCCGTGAACATCTTGTCCGGCAGATCCTCGGGGCCGACCTCGCAGTTGTCGCACAGGATGGTCAGACGCTCCATGAAATTTTCCAGCTCGCGGACGTTGCCGGGCCAGGAGTAGGTCAGGAGCATCTCCCGCGCCTTTGCGGACAGGGTCAGCGGCTTACGGGCCTTGCTGCCGCAGTGGCGGTTCAGGAAATGTTCGGCCAGGAGCAGAATGTCCATGCCGCGCTCGCGCAGGGGAGGCAAATTCAAAGGAATGACGTTGAGGCGGTAAAAAAGGTCTTCGCGGAACCGGCCCGAGGCCACCTCGCTCTCCAGGTCCCGGTTGGTGGCGGCCACGACACGCACATCCACCTTTTTGATGGAAGTGCCGCCTACCCGCTCGATCTCCTTCTCCTGCAGGGCGCGCAGGATCTTGACCTGCAGCGAGAGGTCCATCTCCCCGATCTCGTCGAGGAATATGGTTCCGCCATCGGCCAGCTCGAACCGGCCCGGACGAGAGCGGATGGCGTGGGTGAACGCGCCCTTCTCGTGCCCGAACAGCTCGGATTCGAGCAATTCCCTCGGGATGGCCCCGCAGTTGATGGGCACGAACGGCATGTCGCAGCGATCGCTGTTGCTGTGCAACGCACGAACCAGCAACTCCTTGCCGGTACCGGACTCGCCCGTGACCAACACCGTGCTGTCCGTGGGCGCTACCTTGCCCAGGACCTTGAACACCTTGGCCAAGGCCGGACTGTTTCCGATGATGCCGTCCAGGTTGAGCGACATTTCCCCTCCGAATTCATATGGATACGTAGCCGACAGGACCAACGGCCCCGCAGCCATATCTTTACTATACATCTTCTCTGTCAATTTACTGACGGCATGTCAACGACTATAACTCCTTTATACAAAGAAATTCTGGAAAATCGCCCCCCTGCCCTGTCGTGTTTTCGAAGGATACTTCCGGCGACTGGGGCGCTACCTCAGGAATCTCCCAAACTTTTTGCGCGCCTTGAAGGGGGTCGGGGAGAAAATATCCTCTCAAGCCCGCGCCACCCGCTTAGCGGCAACCGAACCTTTGGGGGAAGGAGGCCGGAAACATCCATCAAAAAAAGGCCCGACATATGCCGGGCCTTTTTTTGAGTGGGTATACCCACCGCCTACGAGCGGCGGATTATTTCCTTGGCCGGGATGAGGGCGGTGGCGGCGGCGCCCACGATATTGCCGGCCACGCCGGGTCCGTCACCGGCCACGAACAGGCCGTCCACGCTGGTTTCCAGGTGTTTGCGGGTGTCTACCTGAGTAGCGAAGAACTTGATCTCCGGAGCGTAGAGCAGGGTCTCGTCGTTGGAGACGCCCGGGACCACGTTGTTGAGTTGTTCCAGGCCATCCATGAGGTTGGTCAGGATGCGTTCGGGCAAGGCCATGGCGATGTCGCCGGGGACCACATTTTTGAACGTGGGCTCAATGTAACCATTGCCGATGCGGTCCCAGGTGGACCGACGGCCCCGGCGCAGGTCGCCGAACCGCTGGAGAATGGGCTTGCCCCCGCCGATGAGGGTGGCCAACCGGCCGATGGACTCGCCGTAGGCCTGATTGTCCTCCACGGGGTCCGTCAAGACCACTTTGGACAGGAACGCGAAGTTGGTGTTTTCGGACTTCTTGTTCATCAACGCGTGGCCGTTGACGCAGACGAAGTCCTGGTAATTTTCGAGGGCCACATACCCGCCGTAGTTGGTGCAGAAGGTCCGGGTCTGGTCATCATACTTGTTGGTGCGCACGAAGAAGGTCGGGTCGTAGATGACCGAACAGAGGTCCTGCATGATCTCGTTGTGGACCTCCACGCGCACGCCGACCTCGATGCCGCGCTGGGAGACGCCGATGCCGTGCTTGCGCACTTCGTGGGCGACCCATTCCGCCCCCACCCTGCCCGGAGCGAGGATGACATTCTTGGCGGTATAGTTTTGGCGATCGGTGACCACGCCCGTAACCTTGCCCTTTTCGACGACCACGTCGGTGACGCTCTCGGAGGTGTGGAAGACCACGCCCGTGTCCCTAATGTGGTCGGCCATGCCCGCGATGTGGCCGGGCAGGTTATCGCTGCCCAGGTGCTTCTGCTTGATAACCAGCAGATCGATGCCGTGCTTGCGCGCCGCTTTTCTGATCTGCTTGGCCTCTTCCATGTCGGTCGGAAAGACTTTGCCGTCCATACCGAACTTGTTGAAGACATCCTCGGTCTCGTCGATGAGCTTGATGGCCTCGGACGTGCCCACGAACTGGGTCAGGTCGGTCTTGCCGAGCTTGTGGATGTAGTTGAGCTTGCCGTCGGAAAACAGCCCGGCCCCGCCCACACCGCACAGGATGTTGCACGGGCGGCACTTGATGCACCCCTGATCCCCGGAGATGGGACAGTTGCGCTTGAGCGAGCGCTTGCCCTTGTCGATGAGCAGCACGTCCAGATCGGAATGCTCGCCCAGGTAGTACGCGGCGAACAGCCCGGCCGGGCCACCCCCCACGATAATGACGTCGTAATCGGTCTTCACTGTCTTGGTCATAGGTATCCTCGTCGGTCGCAAGTATGGCCCGTACCGGCCGCTCCCCGAAAAAGGGAACGCGCGCAGACGGGCCATGATAGACCGTATGACATGAATCAAAAGGATGTCAAGGCGGAGCGCCGCCGGGACGAAACGGGCTCGGTGGTCCGGGGTGTCAGGCGATCATATTGAGCAGGTGGCCGGTCATCTCCTCATCCGCGCGGATGAAGGTGGTGTTGGCCTCGAAGGCGCGGCTGGTGGTGATCATGTCGACCATCTCCCGGCCGATGTCGGTGTTGGAGGTCTCCACACCATTCAGCATGGAGCCGGGCGTGGTGGACTCGGTTATGGACGCCACATCCACCCCCTGGTCACCGGGGCCGGACTCAAGCGACACCGCACTGGCCTTGAAGCCGTCGGTGTTCATATTGGCGATGTTGTTGGCCGAGACCTCCTGCACAGTGGACAGGGCGGACAGGGCCGAGATGTTGGCGTCGGACATGGGTGATCACCCCCTTTCGGGGTTGGGGAAGCAGTCTGTAAAAAATATACAGCAACTTGCCTCAAGGGGCAACCCCCGCACCAACGCGCCAGCCGAACACGTCGAAGCCCGCTAGTTGGCATCTGGTACAGATATTGTCTCTGCGAATTTATTTCTGAGAGAATCTTTTAAGTCGTTAACGCTCGCATTTTTGGGTAGCAAAGCTTCCGAGCAGGCGTAAAATATTACCATCATATTAGCGTTGTTCACTTTTCTTAGCAACGACAGGCCAACCATTGCGTTTCCATCGAACTTATATCCCTGTCCCGCAATGTAAGCGACGATCTCTTCAATCCCTTCATCACCGTTGGTACGAAAAAAATCTTCAGTGTATTCCAGCCCTCCCCAATAGCGTTTCGGCCCTGGAACCCCCTTTGCGTAATAATAGCCGGGTTGCACCATGCACCGACTAATTCCAACGACTTCCAGCAGGACCCCATCAACGTCTTTGACGAAAACATCGGACATGACTTTACCCATGGAAGGAATAGCCGGGCGACCGATATATTTCATCTCCCGGGAGACTGTATATTCCGGATACCCCATCGATTCATATCGGTTATCCACAATTCGTGATCCCGCCACACAGCCACACAAACACGACACCACACAACAAAGAATAAGTCCCGATAGTTTGTTCATTCTTTAACCTATTGCCCTTTTCCGGCTACTCGCTCTCGATGACCGCAAACGCCGAGTGGTTGTGGATGGACTCGAAGGACTCGACCTCGACCTTGTACCAGGTGACCTTGGGGTGCTCGTCCAGCCCCTTGGCGGTCTCGCGGACCACGTCCTCCACGAAAGTCGGATTGGCGAAGGCGGTCTCGGTGACGTATTTTTCGTCCTCGCGCTTGAGCAGGGAGTAGACCTGGCAGGACCCGGCGCGCTCGCCGATCTCGATGAGGTCCTCGAGCCAAAGGAAGCCGTCGAACCGGGTCAGGATACGGACCTCGGCCCGCTGGGAATGCGCGCCCATATCCGAGATGGCCTTGGAGCACGGACAGACGGTCATGACCGGTACGTCCGCGCCCAGAGTGAAGGTCAGCTTGCCGCCCTTGAGGAACCCATCCACCCGGCAGGTGTAGTCCATCATGCTGCCCGCCCCAGAGACCGGCGATTTGCGGCGCAGGAAATAGGGAAACACAAAGCGCAGGTGGGCACTACGAGCTTGGAGCCGGTCCACAATGTCGTCGAGCAGGGACAGGAAGGAATTGTAATCCAGGGTCCCCTCCCAGTGCTCCAGGGCCTCCACGAAACGGCTCATGTGCGTGCCCTTGAACTCGGCGGGCAGATCCACGGACATGGACACCTGGGCCACGGTATGCTGTACCCCGGACTCGCGGTCCCGGACGATGATGGGCAACCGCAGCCCCTTGACGCCCACCCGGTCGATGGGCATGGCGATGGACGCCTGGCTCTTCTGAACGTCTTCCATAAATATATCCCTTCCTTTCTCCGTCCCCCATGCGCAAAATACACACCCTCGCCCCCCTGCCCCGCGAAGCGGCACAAAAAGTTTAGGAAAGGGAGGGGATGGGGGGGCCGGGGGCCCTCTTAAATCAAGTCT
>Ga0075011_10001410_pt1 | contig 12910 bp, 10 predicted proteins | sample TARM_MetaG_T_14_FD_72354 | JGI IMG/M metagenome (GOLD analysis project Ga0075011, IMG submission 72354) | Freshwater microbial communities from Pennsylvania, USA, analyzing microbe dynamics in response to fracking - TARM_MetaG_T_14 | ecosystem: Environmental > Aquatic > Freshwater > River...
GCAAGCTGGAAGAGGTCATGCGGCTCGACCCCGTTGTTGCGGCACCGTCCCGCTGGCTGACCCGGCTGGCCAAGACCCACCTGCTCCGGCCGGTCCGGGTCATCCCCAACGGCGTTCCTTGGCCCGCGGATCCGCGGGCCAAGCCCGAGGCCCGCAAGATGCTCGGCATCCATCCGGCGGCGCGCGTGGCCCTGTTTGCGGCCCACGGCGGCATGAACGCGGCCTACAAGTCGGGCGATGCCTGGCAGGCCATATGGGAGCGGCTGAAAAAGGCCCTGCCCGACCTGGTCTGCTTCGCTGTGGGCGGGGACCGGGAGGAACGGCGTGACGACTTCATTCTGTGGCCCTATGTGGACCGCGAAAAACTCACCCTGCTCATGGGCGCGTCCGACGTCCTGCTCTATCCCACCCGCGCGGACAACCACTCCCTGGTGGTCCTGGAGGCCATGGCCGCCGGGCTGCCTGTGGTGGCCTATGCCGTGGGCGGAATACCCGAGCAGATCGTGGACCGCATGACCGGCATGCTCGTGCCCCCCGGCGATTTCGACCGGTTCGTGGACACAGCCCTGTCCGTCCTGTCCAGCCGTTCCCTGGGGCGTCAGATGGGCCAGGAGGCCTTCCTGTCCGGACGTCGGAAATTCTCCGTGGAACGCATGGTCGGCGACTACGCCCGGCTCTATGCGAGTCTGTAGGTCCCGTTCCGGTTTGCTGAAAATCAGGGGCTGAAAGTCTTCGCGTGGGGAAGGGGCGGACTTCACAAGACAATCTTTTGCATGAAAAAGCCCCCGCACCGAGTCGGTGCGGGGGCTTTTTGCGATGCGCCGTGCGCATTAGGTCAGCTTCTTGCGAAGGTGGGAGCGCAGCATGATGGCGATCAGGTTCATGCCCAACACCAAGGCCACCAGCACGAGCGAAGTGCCGTACTGGAGAGGTAGGGTGGCCTCGGGGTCGGTGGAGGAAACGGAAAGGGAATAGATCTGGTAGGGCAGGGCCATGACCTCGTCGAAGATGGAGCTCGGCAGGGTCGGGTTGTAACTGGCCGCGGCTGTGAACATGATCGCCGCGGTTTCGCCCGCCGCACGGGATATGGACAGGATGGAGCCCGTCAGCACGCCGGGCATGGCCGAGGGCATGACCACCTTGAAGATGGTTTGCCATTTGGTGGCTCCCAGGCCGAGCGAGGCCTCGCGGTAGGTGTCGGGCACGCTTCTCAACGCCTCTTCCGAGGTGCCGATGATGACCGGCAGAATGAGCACGGCCAGGGTCATGCAGCCCGAGGCGATGGACACGCCCATGCCCATGCCGCCGAGATCGCGTCCGGCCACGAAAAAGGCCATGCCGAACAGGCCGAAGACCACGGACGGAACGCCCGCCAGGTTGTTGATGCACAGCCTGATAACGCGCATGAACGGGCCGGGGGCGGCGTACTCGTGCAGGTAGATGGCCGCGGCCACGCCCAGGGGCAGGGCCAGGGCCATGGAGCCAAGGGAGAGATAGAAGGTGCCCACGATGCACGGGAATATCCCGCCCGCCAGGCCGCCCTCGGTGGGTTTGGTGAACAGGAAGTCCCAGCTGATGGCCGGCAGGCCGTAGTAGACCATGTAGCCGACGATGATGAACAGGGCCAGGGCGTTGATGGCCACGGCAATCCGGAACAGGGTGAACCAGATCTCCTGGGTTGCCTTGCGTTTGAAACGCATGCCCGGGGTGTCCGGAATGTTGGAGCCGTTCATGGTCATTTCGGTGCTTACCATTTCAGACATATCCTTATTCCTAGAGGCTGGCGGAGCCGACCTGCTTATACTTGTGGGCGATGTGGTCGGCCAGGAGGTTGAAGAGAAATGTGATGATGAAGAGCACCATGGCGATGGCGAACAGGGCGAAATAGTGCCGCTCCAGGCCGAAGCTGGTCTCGCCCATTTCGGCCGCGATGGAGGCGGGCATGGGTCGGACCGGGTCGAAGATGGAGGTCGGGATGCGCGCCGCGCCGCCCGCGACCATGAGCACGACCATGGTCTCGCCGATGGACCGGGACATGCCCAGGATGACCGCCGTGGACAGCCCGGACAGTGACGAGGGCAGGACCACGCGCCAGATGGTTTCGAACCGGGTGGCGCCGAGGGCCAGGGATCCTTCGCGGACTTCGTCCGGTACCGAGTGGATGGCGTCCTCGGCGATGGAAGTGATGGTCGGCACGGCCATGAAGGCGAGCATGATCGAGGCGTTGAGCATGTTCACGCCGAAGCGGATGTTGAAAATCTCGAGCATGATCGGCGCGACCACGGCCAGGCCGAAGAAGCCGATGACAACCGACGGCAGAGAGGCCAGCAGCTCGACCATGGGCTTGACGATCTCGCGGACCTTGTGGGGCGCGATCTCGGCCAGGTACACCGCGGTCATGATGCCCAGCGGGATGGCGATGAGCGAAGAGATCAGGGTGACCCAGAAGGAACCCATGATCAGCGGCAGAATACCCCATCTCGGATTCGAGGAGATGGGCCTCCAGTCTGTACCGAAGATGAAGTCGATGAAATTGAGTCCGCTGATCTTTTCGCCCATGGCGTCGAAGCCGGTGAATGTGGGCAGGGCCTCGGAGATCAGGAAGTACATGATCAGGCCGAGGGCCAGGATCGACGCGCTGGCGCAGAGCAGAAAGCCCATCCTGATGAGTTTTTCCTTGGAGGACCGAGAAACGAGCATGTGTTGCCGCCTTTGATGCGTGATCCCGTCGGGGCGGTTACCCACCCCGACGGGACGTTGCGTTCGTCTTTGGTTGCCGTTCTGTCTAGTTGACGGGTACGAAACCGACTTCGGCGATGATCTTCTGACCGGCCGGGGACATCACGAAGGAGATGAATTTCGCGACTTCGCCGGTGGGCTGGCCGCCGGTGTACAGGTTCAGCTTGCGGGCCAGCGGGTAGGAGCCGTCGGCGCCGGTCTTGACGGAGGGCACGATACCGTTGACGGTCAGGCCCTTGACCTTGGGGTTCAGGAAGCCGAGGCCCACGTAGCCGATACCGTTCTTGTTGCCGGCGATCTTGGCGGCCATGGCGGCGTTGGAGGGCATGCGGGAGACCATGTCAAACTCGTCTTCCTTCTCCATGACCTTCTTTTCCCAGACCTCGTAGGTGCCGGAGTTGGTCTCGCGGGAGAACAGGGCGATCATGCCGTCGTTGCCGCCGAGTTCCTTCCAGTTGCGGATCTTGTCCTGGTAGAGATCCTTGAGCTGGGCGGTGGTGATCTTGGAAACCGGGTTGGAGGGGTGCACGATGGGCACGATGCAGTCCAGGGCTATGATGGAGCGCACGGGCTCGATGCCGTTGGCCTGGCACTTCTTGATCTCGGCGTCCTTCATGGGACGGGACATCATGCCGATATCGGCGGTCTTGTTGATGATCGCCTTGGCACCGTCACCGGATCCGGTGGCGGAGATGGAGAAATTCACACCCGGGTTGGCGGTCTGGTAGGCGGCCACCAGTTTTTTCATGGCCGGATCGACAGTGGTGGAGCCCTTGACGCGGATGTCGGCGGCAAAGGAGAGAGCGGAGATGCTCAGCACGGCCAGGGTCACAAAAGCAATGAGTAATTTTTTCATCAGAGATACCTTCCTTAAAATTTATGATCAAAAACCATTCCTCGTCGACGTGTGCCGTAGTGATAGACCCATCGTGTTACATCTTCGTGACGGCCTCTCGAAAGCTCCGTTACAGTTTTCCGAGGGCCCGCCTGATCCTCACGTACTGAGGTACGCTGCCGTCAGGCGAACCCTCGAAAAATGCGCATCTGTCCCACTCTCGAAAGCCTGGTGCGAGCGCGGGAGCCGCTGTCGGGTGCTGCGCATCCGATTCACTTCAGGGTAGGGGGAGAGTGTGGAGCGGTTTGATGATTGACACGGAAGTCAATGCGCTGGGCTATGAACAGGAAAAGCGCGCCCGCACCCCGCGAAGCGGCGACAAAAAGTTTAGGAGGGTGAGAGGGGATAGGGTGCCCTCTCTCCCCTTTCCCCCGGGCGCCGCAGGCGCTCTTAAAACAACGTCGTCAATATTTCGGTTTCGTCGCCGGGGGTGAGGGTTTGGCCGCTTTGCAGGACGGCGAGGCCGTGTGCCTGGGCTAGGCCGTGCATGGGGGGCACGGTCTTGCCGGCCAGTGGGGTGGCGGTCAGGGTGGAGCCCTGAATTTCGAGGCGGCATTGGACCAGCCATTCGGAGCCGGGCCGGGCGTTGATGGCCTGGGTGAACCGGGCGGTGCGCGGTTCGGGTTCGGCTAGGCCGCGCAGCTTGCGGATGACCGGTAGGATGACCGCGTGGAAGCAGGCGTGGCCGGCGGCGGGCGGTCCGGGCAGACCGAAGAGCAGGGTGTTGCCGCGCGCGGCCGCAAACATGTTCCTGCCGGGGCGGACGTCGATGCGTTGGAAAATCGGTTCGAACCCGGCCTTCATGGCGGCCTCATAGGCGAAATCCCGTTCGCTGTTGCCTGTGCCGCCCGTGGTGACGACGATTTCGGGCAGGTCCGGGCCGGACAGGACCGAGACCAGCATCTCACGGTCGTCCGGGATGACCCCGGTCTGTTCCACGACCGCCCCGGCCGCTTCGAGGAGCCCCCGGAGCAGGACCAGGTTGTCCGCCGGGAAGCGCGTGGTGCCGGGTGCGATTCGCTCGGCCGGGGCGGGGCCCGGCTTGGCCAGTTCGCTGCCGAGCGACATGAGCCGGGCGCGGGGCCGGGGGTGGACCAGGATAGAGTCCACGCGCGTACGGGTCATGACCGCCGCCGCCTGCGGTGTGATTTCGCTCCCGGAAGCGATGATGGCCGTGCCCGCCGCGATCTCGCCGCCCATGGCGCGCACGAACCAGCCCGAACGCACGGGCTCGGCCACGAGGATATGCCCGCCCTTCTCCCGCACGTCCTCTTCGGCATAGACCGCGTCCGCGCCGGGCGGCACCGGGCCGCCGGTCAGCACGCGCACGGCCGTGCCCGGCTCGATGGAATCCGGGTTCGCGGACTCGGCGTGCAGGCATCCTTTCACGTCCAATCGAACCGGGGACATGGGGTTGGCCCGGGCCACGTCCCCGCTGCGCACCGCGTATCCGTCGCGCACCGAACAGGCGTGCTCGGGCACGTCGCTCAGGGCGGGCACGTCCAGCCCGGCAACCAGGCCGACGCCGTCCATGGGGGCAACGGTGCGCACCTCGGCGCGGCGAACGCGCCGGAGCAGTTTCTGGACCGCGTCCTTGCGGGAAATGGGTGTGCGCATGGCGTTCCTTGTGGGGGTTGCGGAATTGTATCGGATCATACTGGCACCCGGCCCGCAGGTTGTAAAGGATTGCCCTTTGGTCCCGTTAATAATTGCGCCCTTTACTCCCTTAATATATGGTTAAATTTCGGAAGATGCGTTGAGCCGGGGGACTGTTGCGGACACCCGGCCGCGTTCCTGTATCACAACCTGAAAGGATCGAAATGTCACAGCATATACTCTGCATCGTCGGTAAGAAGAAATCCGGCAAGACCACCTTCATGGAGAACCTCCTACCCGAACTGAAAAAGCTCGGCCTGTCTGTGGGTGCGGTCAAGCACGACGCCCACTCATTTGAAATGGACAAGGAAGGCAAGGATTCCTGGCGGCTCAAGCGCGCCGGGGCCGAAACCGTGGTGGTCTCTTCGCCGGACCGTGTGGCCATGATACAATCCGTGGACCGCGAACGCTCGTTGGAGGAGCTGGCCGATACCCTGTTCGCGGACAAGGACCTGGTCCTGGCCGAGGGCTACTTCAACTCCGACCAGCCCAAGATCGAGGTCTACCGCAAGGCGGCCCATATCCATGCCCTGTGCGATAGGTACAATCAGCAGGACAAGAAGCTCATCGCCATGGTCACGGACCGGGATTCCGCCGCCGACGTCCCCAAGTTCAGCCTGGACGACGCCGCCGAGGTGGCCGCCTACATCGCCCGTAAATACTTCGGATGGGTATATAACGGCATGTGGGACACGCATGATTGAGTCTTGCACGGGAGGCGGCTTCCGATAGCGGACCATCTGCATATTTTCCCCGGCGGACTTTCATCCTCATGTAGAAGGCTACACTGCGGTGAACACCCGCCGGAAGAAAATGCACAGCCGACCCACTCTCGAAAACATTGTGCGAGGGCGGTGTAGAGAGCCGCTGTCGGGTGCTATGCACCCGAGTCGCTCCATGGGAAGTGCCATGGGCTTTATGGTCCGCTTCCGCGCTCGACCCCGCCGCAGTCGGGCGAATCCAGCCACTTAAACGCGGCCATCCAACTAAAGAGACTACGCCTGGGCGGCCTGGCCCGTGGAAATGGTCCGGCCGTCCTTGGCCTTGCTTGGGTCGATGAAGCGGTCGAGCATCTTTTCGACGATGGGCAGGGAGACCGTGGTGTCGAGGCAGGGGCCGTGGGGACGCTCATTGAGCACGCCATACACCGGCAGGGGATAGGTGTCCTGGATGCCGGAGGAAAGATCGCGGTAACAGGCCACGGCGATGATCAGCCGGGGCCGCAGTTGGACCACGATGCGTCGGGCTATGGTGCCGCCCGTGGCAATGGCCAGATTCACGCCGTACTTGTCGTGCAGTTCGAGGAGCCCGGCCATGGGGCACTTGCCGCAGCGCACGCAGTTGTTGATGTCGTAGGTCAGCCGCCGGTCGCATTTGGAGTTCTGTAGGCAGTGCGGCATGAGTAGGAGGATTTCACCGGGCGCGTATCGTCCGGCCTCGGCCAGGACCATGTCGTTGTTCACCGAGATGAACGACAGCATGATGTGTTCCTTTCGGATGCCGAAGGCCCGGCCGAGCAGGACCATGAGCGGCAGGAAGAGCTTGATGGTCAGCCCCCGGAACCGGCGTGCGCCGAGCAGGGGTTTCTTGATGATGATGTTCAGGAACAGTCCCCAATAGGCCACGCAGACCAGGCCCACCATGCCCAGGACCAGCGCGCCGAGCACCCATTTGGCCGCCGGGTGGATGTTGTCCAGCCCCACGTACGGCACCAGCCAGAGCAGGCCGAGCAGCACGCAGATGACCAGGCAGGCCACGCTGATCAGGCCGACGAACAGGCGCTTGCGCGCCCGGCGTACGGCCCGGGGCTGTTCTAAAGGGGTTCCTACTTGCATTCCTTCATGTACCCGCAGGTGAAGGCCGTGGCGTCCATGCCTTTCTTGCCCTGGGGTTTGACCTCTGGGGTCAGGTATATTCTGTCCGCCGTGGTAATGGCCAGCTTGCCGTCCATTTCGCCCAGCACCGTGCCGGGCGCTATCTGCGGCGTGGATTCCTCGGACACCTCGCCCGGTGTCACGTGCAGGCGCAGGGCCTTATCCTCCGGATTGGTCCAGTCGAAGAACGCGCCGGGCCAGGGATACATGGCCCGGATCTGGTTGTGGATCGTCTCGGCGGGCCGGTTCCAGTCTATTTCGCCTTCCTGCTTTTCCAGCTTTTTGGCGTAGGACGCCAGGGAATCGTCCTGGGGCTTGAGGTCGTAGGCTCCGGTCTGCAAGCGGGCCAGAGCCTCGCAGATGCAGATGCCGCCCAGCTTGGCCAGCTCGTCGTGGATGGTCCCGGCATGGTCGTTGTGGCCGATGCGCAGGGCGCGCTGGATCATGACCGGGCCGGTGTCCAGCCCGGCCTCCATCTTCATGATCGAGATGCCGGTGACCACATCGCCGCTCTCGATGGACCGTTGGATCGGGGCCGCGCCGCGCCAGTTGGGCAAAAGCGAGGCGTGGATGTTCAGCGGCAGTATGCCCGGGATGTCGAGCACGGCCTGGGGCAAAATCAGCCCGTAGGCCGCCACCACCAGTACGTCCGGAGCAAGCGCGGCCAACGCGTTGATGTCGGCCTGGTCCTTGAAATTCACCGGTTGGTACACCGGGATGTCGTTCTCCAGCGCCACCTGCTTGACCGCGGACGGCTTGCACTGCCGCCCCCGTCCGCAGGGCCGGTCCGGCTGGGTGTACACGCCCATTACGTCGGCGGCGTCGAACTTGAGCAGGATCGAAAGCGCCTCGGCCGCGAAGTCCGGGGTGCCCATGAAGACCACACGCAGCGGCTTGAGATCCACAGCGCCCCAGGACTCGGGCGAGCTCGTTTGGTTGGCTATTTCCATCGCATGGCCTTCTTTCGGTACATGGCTTTTTTCAGGCGGCCCGTGCGGTCGGCCAGGGTCACGCCGTCCAGGTGATCGATCTCATGCTGCAGGATGATGGCCAGAAACCCGTCCGTCTCCACGCAGACCTCTTCGCCCACGCGGTTCAGCGCCTTGACCTTGACCCGTTCCTTGCGCTGGACCTTGATGTTCAGCTCCGGGCAGCTCAGGCAGCCCTCTTCGGACTCCACCTCGCCGTCGCATTCCACGATCTCCGGGTTGATCAGCACCCGCAGGTCGCCGCGCTCCTTGGGCCCGGTCTGGTCCACGCAGATCAGACGGATGGACTTGTCCACCTGCGGTGCCGCCAGACCCACGCCGTCGGATTCGTACATGGTCTCGACCATGTTCTCGATGAGTTCCTCGAGCTCCGGTGTGATCTCGGTGACAGGTTCGGCCTTGGCCTCAAGGACCTCGTCGGGCCAGGTACATATCTCTAATCGCATTGTGGTTGCCTCCGGCGGTCGGGGGAAGGGGAGGAAAAACCCTTTGAGAAAAGGGTTTTTCCTCCCCTTCCCCCGAACTCCATCCCCTCTTTTTTCCTAAACTTTTTATCGCGCCGCAGGGAGAGTGGAGGGGAGCGTTTGGTCCCGTTTGCGGCGGAATAGGTCTTGTCTATTAACTTAATAATTACGGAAATTCAAAAGGCCAGTTTCAAGATGAAACCAGCCGGATTCGGTATGTTTTTTCGCGGAGGATTCCCCCCGCGAAGCGTCGCAAAAAAGTTTTGGAGAGGAGAGCGCGAGAGGGGACCCTTTCTCAAAAGGTTCCCCTCTCGCATCTTCATTCCTACTCTTCTTTTTTCTTCTCGCGCAGGCGGATGCCCAGGTCGCGCAGCTGCTTGTTGGGGACCTCGGACGGGGCCTCGGTCATCAGGCAGGTGGCCTTCTGGGTTTTGGGGAAGGCGATGACGTCACGGATGGACTTGGAACCGGTCAGGATCATGATCAACCGGTCCAGGCCGAATGCGATGCCGCCGTGGGGCGGCGCGCCGAACTTGAGCGCATCCATGAGGAAGCCGAACTTCTCCCTCGCCTCGTCCTCCTGGATGCCCAGGGCGGCGAACATGGCCTTCTGCTGGTCCTCGGTGTGGATGCGGATGGAGCCGCCGCCGACCTCGTAGCCGTTCATAACCAGGTCGTAGGCGCGGGCGATGGCCTGGCCCGGGTCGTCCTTGAGGACCTGCATCTGCTCGGGACGGGCCGAGGTGAAGGGATGGTGCCGGGCCACGAAGCGTTTTTCGTCCGGGTCCCATTCGAGCAGCGGGAAGTCGGTGATCCAGACGGGCTTGAACTCGCCCTCCTTGATCAGCCCGAACCGTTTGCCCAGCTCGCAGCGCAGGTTGCCCAGCGCGGCGTTGGCGATGTCCGCCGGACCGGCCTGGAAAAACAGGATGTCGCCGGGCTGGCAGCCGGAGCGCTCGCGCAGGGTGGCGATCTCGTCCTCGGAGAAGAACTTGACGATGGGGGACTGCCACTCGCCGTCCTCTTTGACCTTGATCCAGGCCAGACCCTTGGAACCGTAAATTTCGACGTACTTGGTGTACTCGTCGATCTCTTTGCGGGACAGCTCGGCCCCGCCGGGCACGACCATGACCTTGACCAGCTCGGAGGAGGCAAAGACCTTGAACCCGGAGTTCTTGAAAACGTCGGTGATGTCGATGTGCTTGAGCTCGAAGCGCAGGTCCGGCTTGTCCACGCCGTAGTCGCGCATGGCGTCGGCAAAGGTCATGCGCGGGAACTCGGCGGGCAGGTCCACGTCGATGGTTTCCTTGAAGAGCCCCTTGACCATGCCCTCGGCCATGTCCTGGATCAGGGCCTCGTCCACGAACGACATCTCGATGTCGATCTGGGTGAACTCGGGCTGGCGGTCGGCGCGCAGATCCTCGTCGCGGAAGCATTTGACGATCTGGAAATAGCGGTCCATGCCCGAGACCATGAGCATCTGCTTGAACAGCTGTGGGGACTGGGGCAGAGCGAAGAACTCGCCCTGGTTGACGCGGCTCGGTACCAGGAAGTCGCGCGCGCCCTCGGGAGTGGACTTGGTCAGCACGGGGGTCTCAACTTCAAGGAAGCCCAGCCCGTCCAGATAGCGCCGGACGCTCTGCGCGGCCTTGTTGCGGATGACGAAATTGCGGGCCAGGGAGGGCCGCCTGAGGTCCAGGAAGCGGTACTTGAGACGCAGGTTCTCGCCCACCTCCACGCGGTCCTCGATGGGGAACGGCGGGGTCTCCGAAGTATTCAGGAGCTTGTAGTCCGAGACCTCGATCTCGACCTCGCCGGTGACCATGCTCGGGTTGGCCATGCCCTCGGGGCGCGGGCGGACCTTGCCCTTGATCGCGACCACGTATTCGGGACGGATGGCGTGGGCGCGCTCGTGCACATCGGCGTTGTCCTCGGGATTGAAGACCACCTGGGTCAGCCCTTCGCGGTCGCGCAGATCCAGGAAGATCAGCCCGCCGTGGTCGCGGCGGAACTGGACCCAGCCCATGAGGCAGACCTCTTCGTCCATGTTGGCGGCGGTCAGCTCGTTGTTGTGGTGCGTGCGCCGCCAGCCAGCGAGGTCCTCGATGACGCGGAACTCGTCGTAATCTCTCTCTTGTTCGGACATTCTCTCTCCGGTATCTCGTATTTAGTGCCTTTGGCGGCCCCTGCGGGGGGCTTGCCTCCGGCGGCCTAAGAAACCTTTTGAGAAAGGTTTCTTAGGGATCTTCCAAAATTTTTTAGCGCGCCTTCGGCGGTGTGGGTCGCCAGATGAAGGCTCGGGGATATCATTTTGCGGCGGAGCCGCATATGGGATTCCAAAGGCCCTCGGCCTTTGGCCGCCGGAGGCGAAGTCTCCCGCCCCCGCCGCGCAGCGGCATCCCTTCCTCTTTCTCCCTACAGACTCGCCAGGTACAGCTTCCGGTCCAGTGTTTCCTGGTCCTGGTTGCCTGCCATGTCCTTGACGGTGACGGTCTGCTCGGCCAGTTCGCTGCCGCCCATGATCAGGCAGGTCTTGGCGCCGGACTTGTTGGCCGCGCGCATGCGGGACTTCATGGACCCGCCCGAGAAGCTGACCTCGCCGGTGAGCCCCTTGTCGCGCAGGGCCTGGGCAAAAAGCATGGCCTCGTTTGCGGCCTCTTTGTCAACCACGGCCAGATAGAAGTCCGGGGCCTCGAGCGCCATGTCGTCCAGGAGCAGGGCGAGCCGCTCCATGCCGCAGGCAAAGCCGGTGCCCGGGCAGTCCGGGCCGCCGAGGTTCCTGACCAGCCCGTCGTACCGGCCGCCGCCCGCCACTGCGGTCTGGGAGCCGATATCGAAGCTGGTCACCTCGAAGCAGGTGCGCACGTAGTAGTCCAGGCCGCGCACCATGCGGGGATTGAGCACGTAGTCCACGCCCGCCCCGTCCAGGATGGCCCGGACGTCGGCAAAGTGGGTCTCGCACTCCCCGCAGAGGTGGTCGGTGATGACCGGGGCGTCCTCGACCAGCGCTTTGCAGGTGGGCACCTTGCAGTCGAGCACGCGCAGCGGATTGGTCTCCATGCGCCGCCGGCAGTCCTCGCAGAAATTCGCCTTGTCCTTGGACTCGTAGTAGTCCACCAGGGCCTGTTTGTAGGCCGGGCGGCAGTCGTGGCAGCCCAGGGAGTTGATCTCGATGGTCAGCTTGGTCAGCCCTATGGCGTTGAGGAACGCCTTGAGCATGAGGATCAGTTCGGCGTCGGCCTGGGGCTCGTCGGCCCCGAATATCTCGGCGTCGATCTGGTGGAACTGGCGCTGGCGGCCCTTCTGCGGGCGCTCGTACCGGAACATGGGGCCGAAGGTGAAGAATTTCGAAATGTTGCCCGGCTGATGAATCTTGGAATCGATGAATGCCCGAACCACACCCGCCGTGGCCTCGGGGCGCATGGTCAGGGAACGGTTCTTGCGGTCCGGAAAGGTGAACATCTCCTTGCCGACCACGTCGGTGTCCTCGCCGATGGACTTCTGGAACAGTTCGGTTTTTTCCAGGATGGGTGTGCGCAATTCGCCGAAGCCGTAGCGGGAAAAGACCTCGCGGGCACAACTTTCCATGAAGGTGTACTTGGCGGCCTCATCGGGAAAGAGGTCCGCGAATCCCTTTATTTTTTGTACTTTCGTCATGTCGCGTTCAATATCCTTAAATAGATGTAGGGTCGCTGGAACCGAATCTGGTTAGACCAAACACGTATGATTGTCAAAAAAGAGTGTGGGGAAGCGGAGTGCGGCGCGGTGGCCCGGTGATATCCCCCTTCGGTTCTTTTGATTTGACCTCGGAGGGCAAATTCTCCAAGCTTCGGCCCAAGGGGGAAAGCGTATGAAGACCGTTACGGCCTGCACCATGGATTGCGGCGACGCCTGCTCGCTGCTGGTCGACGCCGACAGCAAAACCGTCCGGGGCAACCCGAAGCATCCGTTCACCAAGGGATTCTGTTGCAAGAAGGGCGGCCGCTACTTCGAGCGGCTGGACGCGGATGAACGCATCATCGAACCGCTGGTCCGGCGCGGCGGCGGCTTTGCGCCCGCCACCTGGGACGAGGCGCTCGGCCTGGTCGCCGAAAAGCTCGATGCGGCCAGGGCTGTGCCCGAGTCCGTCCTGCACGTCCACGGCCACGGCTACCGGGGCATCCTGGGCATGACCAGCACCAATTTTTTCGAGCGGTTGGGCTCGTCCACGACCTATGGCTGCGTGTGCGACGACACGGGCATCGAGGCCTGCCTGCGCGACTTCGGCGTGCTCCACCATAACGACCCCGAGGA
>Ga0075011_10001411_pt1 | contig 12904 bp, 14 predicted proteins | sample TARM_MetaG_T_14_FD_72354 | JGI IMG/M metagenome (GOLD analysis project Ga0075011, IMG submission 72354) | Freshwater microbial communities from Pennsylvania, USA, analyzing microbe dynamics in response to fracking - TARM_MetaG_T_14 | ecosystem: Environmental > Aquatic > Freshwater > River...
CAGGCGGCCGCCTGCTGCCCCTGAGAACAAGCCGCTTGCGCCAGATCAAGCCATGAGCACTTGACGTGGGTCAAAGTTTGAAGGCGGTGCCGCTGGTAACTTGACGCCCGCTCCATCAGCAGATGGCGGCGCGATCGAAAACGGATCCACTCGACAAGCCATGGCCTTTGACACCAAGACACCCGGATCCGCCGTCATGGACCTCGTCTGCCCCGCCGGCAGCCTGCCCGCGCTCAAGGCCGCGGTGGACAACGGCGCGAACTGCGTCTACCTCGGCCTGCGCGACGCGACCAACGCGCGCAACTTCGCCGGCCTGAACTTCGACGACGCAGCCATCGCCAGCGGCGTGACCTACGCCCATGCGCGCGGCAGCCAGGTGTTCATGGCGCTCAACACCTACCCCCAGGCGGCACACCCGGAGCGCTGGCGCGAGGCGATGGACAAGGCTGTGCATCTGGGCGTGGACGCGGTGATCCTGGCCGACCCCGGCCTCATGCACTACGCCACGCAGCGCCACCCCAAGCTGCGGCTGCACCTGTCGGTGCAGGGCTCGGCCACCAACCCCGAGGCGATCAACCTCTACCACCGGCAGTTCGGTATTTCGCGTGCGGTGCTGCCACGCGTGCTCTCGCTCGATCAGGTGCGCCAGGTGGTGGGGAAGACGCCGGTGGAGATCGAGGTGTTCGGCTTCGGCAGCCTGTGCGTCATGGTGGAAGGTCGTTGCGCGCTGTCGTCCTACGTCACCGGCGAATCGCCCAACACGCACGGCGTGTGTTCGCCCGCCAAGGCGGTGCGCTGGCAGGAAACCCCGCAGGGCCTGGAGTCGCGGCTCAACGGGGTGCTGATCGACCGCTACGCCGCCGGCGAGAGCGCCAGCTACCCGACGCTGTGCAAGGGCCGTTTCGACGTGGAAGGCGAGCACAGCGACTACGCCATCGAAGAACCCACCAGCCTCAACACCTTGTCGCTGCTGCCGCAGCTGCTGCAGATGGGTGTGCGCGCCATCAAGATCGAAGGACGCCAGCGCAGTCCGGCCTACGTGGCGCAGGTGACGAAGGTGTGGCGCGAAGCGATCGACGACTGCCTGGCCCAGCCCCAGCACTACACGCCCAGAAGCGCTTGGATGGTCTCGCTGGACCAGGTGGCCGAAGGCCAGCAGCACACGCTGGGCGCCTACCACCGCAAATGGAAGTGAGCTTGGGATGCCCCCCTGCGCCGCTGCGCGGCTTCCCCCAAGAGGGACGCACCCCTGTAGCCCGGCGAAGCCGGTTCCACGGGTGCCCTGGATGGGGCACGCGCCCCGGCGACTGGGTCTTGGCTCCCTCGCCCCTCCGGGGTGAAGGGCAGACGCGCAACAAGACACGCGCAACAGCGACAAACAAGACACCTCCATGAAACTCTCTCTCGGACCTTTGCAGTACTACTGGCCCCGCCAGACCGTGTTCAACTTCTACGAGGCGATGGCAGCGACCGCGGTGGACATCGTCTACCTCGGCGAGGTCACCTGCTCGCGCCGCCACGAGCTGCGCCTGTCTGACTGGCTGGCCGTGGCCGAGTGGATGCGCGCGGCGGGCAAGACCGCCGTGCTGTCCACCCAGGTGCTGCTGGAGTCGGGCTCCGACGTCAGCGCCATGCACAAGGTGGTGGCGAACACCGGCTTCCTGGTCGAGGCGAATGACATGGGCGCGGTGGGCGCGCTGTCCGGGCAACGACCGTTCGTCGCGGGGCCCCACCTCAACATCTACAACGGGCCCACCCTGGAATGGGTGGCTTCCATGGGCGCTTTGCGCTGGGTCGCACCGCTGGAGATGCCGCGCAAAGACCTGACCCTGTTGCAGCAGGCTCGTCCGGCGGGCCTGCAGACCGAGGTGTTCGTGCATGGCCGCCTGCCGCTCGCGTTTTCGGCCCGCTGCTTCACCGCTCGACACCGCGACCTGCCCAAGGACGACTGCCGCTTCAGCTGCCTTGACCACCCCGACGGCCTGATGCTCAAGACCCGTGAGCAAGCAGCATTCCTGGTGCTCAACGGCATCCAGACCCAGTCGGCCCGCGTGCACAGCCTGATCGACGCCTGGGGCGACCTGACGGCGCTCGGCGTGGATGTGGCGCGCATCAGCCCGCAGTCGCAGCACACCGCTGACGTGATCGGGCTGTACGACGCGGTGCGCCGCGCTGCGCTCGATGGGCGATCGGCCCGCACCGCCCTGCTGCCCCTGTTGCCCGACCGCGACCGCGACTGCAATGGCTACTGGCACGGCCAGCCCGGACAGGAGCGCATCGAACCCGCGGCGCTCGCCACCGCCTGAAGCCATGGTTGTCGGCGAACGCTTCAACAGCATCAGCCACCTGGTAGGGGCGGTGCTGGCCGTGGCCGCTGCGGTGGTGCTCATCACCAGTGCGGCGCTCAAGGGCGACCCCTGGCGCATCGTGGGATTCAGCGTCTACGGCGCCGCGCTGGTGGCGCTGTATGTGGCGTCCACGCTGTACCACGCGCTGGGAGGTCGTGCCAAGGCCGTGTTTCAGAAGCTGGACCACAGCAGCATCTACCTGCTGATCGCGGGCAGCTACACACCCTTTGCGCTGGTCTCGCTGCAAGGCCCCTGGGGCTGGTCGCTGCTGGGCGTGGTCTGGGGGCTGGCCGTGCTGGGCATCGCGCAAGAGATCTGGCTGGCGCGCGGCGCGCGGGTGCTGTCGCTGGTGATCTACCTGCTCATGGGCTGGCTGGTGCTGGTGGCGGTGGTGCCGCTGTGGCACGCCCTGGGCCCGGCCGGTTTTGCCTGGCTGGCCACCGGCGGCGCCCTCTACACCCTGGGCATCGGCTTCTACGCCGCCGGCCACAAGCTGCGCCACGGCCACGGCATCTGGCACCTGTTCGTGCTGGCCGGCAGCACCTGCCACTTCTTCACCCTGTTGCTGTACGTGGCCTGAACGCCACAACCCCCATGAACCACACCGCTACCCCCATCCCGCGCCACACCGTCCCCCCGCCGGTAGCCGCGGTGCTCTCGCGCCTGCCACCTTACCCTGGCTCGCTGCTGCTGGTCACCGGGCTGAACCTGGTGCTGGCGCGCCAGCTGCCGGCCGATGTGGCCGAACGCCTGCAAGGCCAGCGCATCCGCATCCAGGTGCGCGACGCCGGCCTGAAGTTTGACTTTGCGTGGCAAGGCACGGCGTTCCGAGCCAGCGCGCCACAGCCCGCCACCGAGCTCACCTTGAGCGCCAGCGCGCACGACTTTTTGCGCCTGGCGCAGCGGCTGGATGATCCCGACACCCTGTTCTTCAATCGTCGCCTCTGCATGGAGGGCGATACCGAGCTGGGCCTGGTGGTCAAGAACGCACTGGACGCGCTGGAGCTGCCGGTGCTCGACCTCGCGCCATGGACGCCGTCGGCCGTGTTCGCGCGCTTGCAGCGGCTGCGCCCCTTCGGCAACGCCCATGAACCCCGCTGACCGCACGGCGCTGCCCATCGTCTACGCCTGCTCGGGCTGCTCCAGCGCGGCGCAACTGGCCAACCACGTGGCGGTGCGGCTGGACCGCATGGGCGCGGCCGAGATGTCGTGCATCGCCGGCGTGGGCGGCGACGTGCCGCACCTGCTCAAGACCGCGCAGTCGGGGCGACCCATCGTGGTGCTCGACGGCTGCCCTCTCGAATGTGCGCGCCACTGCCTGCAGCGCCACGGCATCGCGCCCACGCAGCACCACCAGCTGCACCTCTATGGCGTGCGCAAGCGCCTGCACGAAGATTTCGACCCCGATCAGGCCGAGGCGGTGCTGTTTCGCGTGCGCAGTGGCCTGCAAACCCTGGCCGCCCCCCCGGCCACCGCGCATGAACCCGGCACCGCCTGAACCGCGCCGCCTGCTGGTGGCCATCACCGGTGCCAGCGGTGCCGTCTACGGCCTGCGGCTGCTACAGGTGCTGCGCGCCACGCCCGGCGTGCAGACGCACGCGGTGGTGTCCGACGCCGGCTGGCTCACGCTGCGCCACGAGCTCGACGTGCAAGCCGACGCCTTGCGCCCGCTGGTGCACACCCTGCACGACGCGGCCGACATCGGCGCTGGCCCGGCCAGCGGCTCGTTCCGCTGCACTGGCATGGTGGTGGCACCGTGCTCCATGCGCACGCTGGCGGCCATCGCGCACGGTCTGTCGGACAACCTGGTCACCCGTGCGGCCGACGTGATGCTCAAGGAACGCCGCCGCCTCGTGCTGATGACGCGCGAGACCCCGCTGCACCTGGGCCACCTGCGCAACATGACTGCGGTCACCGAGATGGGCGCCATCGTCTGCCCACCCATGCCCGCCTTTTATTTGCGGCCGACAAGCCTGGACGATCTGGTGGACGCCAGCGTGGCGCGCGTGCTCGATCTGCTTGACGTGCCGCACACGCTGAGCGAACGTTGGGCAGGCCTCGAATGCGTCACCGAGGCTGCATGAGGGCGCCCGTATCCAGCCGCGCCCGCCGTGGAGCCGGCTCTGCCGGGCCACTGGTGGGGTCCCCCCCGAGGGGGGAAGACGCGCAGCGGCGCAGGGGGAATTCGTTGTGACCTACCGCGACCTGCGCGAGTTCATCGCGCAACTGGAAACCGCTGGCGAGTTGCGGCGCGTGAGCGAACCGGTATCGCCCCACCTGGAGATGACCGCGCTGTGCGACCGCGTGCTGCGCGCGGGCGGCCCGGCCCTGCTGTTCGAGCGACCCACCGGCCACACCATGCCCGTGCTCGGCAACCTGTTCGGCACCACCGCCCGCGTGGCGCGCGCCATGGGCGTCGGCAGCCTGGGCGAGCTGCGGCAGTTCGGCGAGGTGCTTGCCGCGCTCAAGGAACCGCAGGCACCGCACGGCCTGAAAGACTTGGTGGGCCTGGGGGGGCTGCTCAAGAAACTGTGGCACATGACACCGCAGGAGCACGCGTCCGCGCCCTGTCAGGACCTGGTGTGGGAGGGCGCCGACGTGGACCTGGCGCGCCTGCCGATCCAGCACTGCTGGCCCGACGACGTGGCCCCGCTCATCACCTGGGGCCTGGTGATCACGCAGGGCCCGCACAAGCCGCGGCAGAACCTGGGCATCTACCGCCAGCAGGTGCTCTCGCGCAACCAGCTCATCATGCGCTGGCTGGCGCACCGCGGCGGCGCGCTCGACTTCCGCGACCACGGCCGCCTGCACCCCGGCCAGCCCTACCCGGTGGCGGTGGCGCTCGGCGCCGACCCGGCCACCATCCTGGGCGCGGTCACGCCGGTGCCCGACAGCCTGAGCGAATACCAGTTTGCCGGCCTGCTGCGCGGCGCGCGCACCGGCCTTGTGCGCGCCCTGGGCGTGCCGCTGCGCGTGCCGGCCTCGGCCGAGATCGTGCTCGAAGGTCACATCCAACCGGACGCATCGCACCCGAGCGGCTTTCAGCACGCGCTGGAAGGCCCTTACGGCGACCACACCGGCTACTACAACGAGCGCGCCGAGTTCCCGGTCTTCACGGTCGATCGCCTCACGCAGCGGCGCGACGCCATCTACCACTCCACCTACACCGGCAAGCCGCCGGACGAACCGGCCGTGCTGGCGCTGGCGATGAACGAGCTGTTCATCCCGCTGCTGCAACGCCAGTTCCCCGAAATCGTGGACTTTTACCTGCCGCCCGAGGCCTGCAGCTACCGGCTCGCGGTGGTCGCCATCCGCAAGGCCTACGCCGGCCACGCGCGGCGCGTGATGATGGGCGTGTGGAGCCACCTGCGGCAGTTCATGTACACCAAGTTCGTCGTGGTGGTGGACGAAGACATCGACGTGCGCAACTGGAGCGAGGTGATCTGGGCCATGAGCACGCGCATGGATCCGGCACGCGACAGCTTCACCATCGAGCACACCCCCATCGACTACCTCGACTTCGCCTCACCCGTCAGCGGCCTGGGCAGCAAGATGGGCCTGGACGCGACCAACAAATGGCCCGGCGAGACACAGCGTGAATGGGGCCGTGTCATGACCATGGACCCGGCGGTGCGCCAGCGCATGGACCGGCTGGGCGAACAGCTGGGGCTGTGAGCGGCGCCTTGTCGCCGGTGTACTGACAGGCGCGCGCGCCCTGCCCACAATCGCCCCATGAACTTCGAGCACAGCCCCCATGCGCGGGCGCTCCAGCAACAGCTGGAGACCTTCATGCAGCGCTACCTGCTGCCCCACAACCCGGCCTGGCACCAGGCGGTGCAACAGGGTGAGTACCCGCCCTCCTTTCTGGACGACCTGAAAACGCTGGCGCGCGAGGAAGGGCTGTGGAACCTGTTCCTGCCCGGTCTGCGCGATGACGAACCCGGCACCCGCCTGAACAACCTGGACTACGCACCGTTGGCCGAGACCATGGGCCGCCTTCACTGGGCGGCGGAGGTGTTCAACTGCAGCGCGCCCGATACCGGCAACATGGAACTGCTGCACCGCTTCGCCACGCCAGCGCAGCGCACCCAGTGGCTCACGCCGCTGCTGGAAGGCCACATCCGCTCGGCCTTTGCCATGTCCGAGCCCGATGTGGCTTCGTCGGACCCGACCAATTTGCAGACGACGGTACAGCGCGCGGGCGATGAGCTGGTTTTGAACGGCCGCAAGTGGTTCATCACCGGCGTCGCACACCCGGCCTGCAGGCTGCTGATCGTGATGGCGCGCAACGCGCCCGACGAGGACGGGGCGGTGAACACGAAGCACCACCAGCACAGCATGGTGCTGGTGCCACTGGACACGCCGGGCGTGTCCGTGGTGCGCAACATCCCCGTGGTGCACCACCACGCGCCGGAAGGCCACTGCGAGATCGTCTTTCGCCACGTTCGCGTGCCGGCCGACCACCTGCTGGGCGGCTGGGGCGAGGGCTTCGCCATGGCGCAGGCGCGGCTGGGGCCGGGCCGCGTGCACCACTGCATGCGCACCATCGGGCAGTGCGAGCTGGCGCTGGCGCTCGCCACCGAACGCGCGCTGGAGCGCCAGACCTTCGGCAAATACCTGGCGGACTACGCCAACGTCCAGGAGTGGATCGCACGGTCGCGCATCGAGATCGACCAGGCGCGCCTGCTGGTGCTGCGCTGCGCCTGGCTGCTGGATCACCCGGAGCAGGCCGAACCTGCGGCCGTGCGCGCGCAGGTGGCCGCGATCAAGGTGGTGGCTGCGGGCCTGCAGACCCGCGTGGTGGAGCGAGCCATGCAGATCTTCGGCGCCATGGGCCTGTCACCCGACACGCCGCTGGCGCAGTTCTGGACCTGGGGCCGCGCCCTGCACCTGCTCGACGGGCCCGACGAAGTCCACCTGCGCAGCGTGGCGCGCCACGAACTGGAGCGGGCGCGCGCGCGCATGGGCGCGTCTTCAGCCTACTTCACCACGCCCGAGCAGATGCGCACACCGCCGCACCTTCGTTAGCCGCCCCTGCGTTTCGCGGATCGTCAACTCGTGACCTCGTGACCGGGACGGCAGCCGATCCAACAGAAAGGCGAACCTCTTGCAGAGACTTCACGCATCCGGTGGCAGACCTGAAGCACAGGGCGTGCAGCGCGGCGGCCACAAAACCGTCCGGCGCCCGGGCCTTGTCCAGCGGGTGCTGGCAGGCGCGCCGATTTGGCCGTAGGCTGTATTCTTCGATTCCATTTTCTGTTGAACCATGACCACCCTTTTCGACCCCCTCCAGACCGGCGGCCTGCACCTCGCCAACCGCATCGTCATGGCGCCGCTCACCCGCAACCGCGCGCCCGACGCCATCCCGACACCGCTGATGGCCGAGTACTATGCGCAGCGCGCCAGTGCCGGCCTGCTGATCACCGAAGCCACCGCCATCACCCAGCAAGGCCAGGGCTACGCCGACGTGCCCGGCCTGTATGGCACCGAGCAGCTCGATGGCTGGAAGCGCGTGACGAAAGCGGTGCACGACGCTGGCGGCAAAATCGTCACCCAGCTCTGGCATGTGGGCCGCGTCTCGCACACCGACCTGCAGCCCCACTTCCAGAAGCCGGTTGCGCCCTCGGCCCTCCGCGCCCACACCAAGACCGTGCTGATCAAGGACGGCGTGCCGACCTTCGTCGACACCTCCGAGCCGCGCGCGCTCGACGCCGAGGAAATCCCCGGTATCGTGCAGGACTACCGCCACGCCGCGATGAACGCCATCACCGCCGGCTTCGACGGGGTGGAAATCCACGCCGCCAATGGCTACCTGATCGACCAGTTCCTGAAAACCGGCAGCAACCAGCGCACCGACGATTACGGCCGCAGCATCACCAACCGCGCACGCCTGCTGCTCGAAGTGGTGGCCGCCGTCACGGACGCCATCGGCGGCGCACGCACCGGCATCCGGCTCTCGCCGGTGACGCCGGCCAACGACGTGGTGGACGCCGATCCGCAGCCGCTGTTCGAGTACGTGGTCCGCAAACTGGCTCCGCATCACCTGGCCTATGTGCACATCATCGAAGGCGCCACCGGCGGCCCGCGCGAACTGCCCGAGCGCCCCTTCGACTACGCGGCATTGAAATCCGCCTACCGCGCAGCGGGCGGCCAGGGTGCCTGGATGGTGAACAACGGCTACGACCTGCCGCTGGCCGAGCAGGCGTTGGCCAACGGTGCCGACCTGGTGGCTTTCGGCAAGGCCTACATCGCCAACCCGGATCTGGTGGCACGGTTGAAGGCCGGTGGCCCGTTCAACACGCCGGACAAAAACACCTTCTACGGTGGCGGCGCTGAAGGCTACACCGACTACCCGACCCTCACCGACTGAATCGATTCGCCCCGCGGCGGCCATCGTGCGGCCCGCCACGGCAGAGAGCGAGCGGCATGGCGCAGCGGCAGGCGTCGTTGCCCAGGTGCGGCGCGTACCCGCGGGCGCGCTCGGTCTGGTGGGGGCCGGTGGGATCGGCATTGCGTTGACGGTGGCGATGGATCTGTTCCACGACGACGAAGCCGCCACCCTCATCCTGGCCATCTTTGCGCTCGTGGTGTTGGTGGTGCGGCTCAGCGCTGCGCTGCGCAAGAAGATTCTCTGAACCGGGCGCCCGGTGCACCGGGCACATCAGCGGGTTGGCGGACAATGCCGTCACACCACCGCCCCACGACCCGCGCCCACCCATGCAGGCTTCACTTTTCGGCACCCTCTACCCTGGCCTTCTCCACGCCCACATCGGTCTGGTCACGCTGAGCGCTGGCCTGTTTTTCTTGCGCTGGCTGGGCGTTCTGGCGGGTTTGCGCTGGCCCATGCAGCGCCTGTCGCGCCGGCTGAGCGTGGTGATCGACACGGCGCTGCTGAGCGCTGGCATCGCCTTGTGGTGGTTGCTGCATCTGCACCCGCTGCACCAGCCCTGGCTGGGCACCAAACTGGGCCTGCTGGTGGTCTACATCGGGCTGGGCACGTTCGCACTCAAGCGCGGGCGCACGCGGGGGCACAAGTTCGCCTTTGGCCTGCTGGCGCTCACGGTGCTGGCTTTCATGGTGTCGGTGGCGCTGGCACGGCATCCGCTCGGCTGGTGGCGTCTGTGAACCCGGACCCTTGGCAACGCCTGCGTGTGGTGCGCGGCCTGCTGTGGCTGGCCGGCTCGCTGTCACTCGCTCTGGGGCTGCTGGGGGTGCTGCTGCCGGGCCTGCCCACCACCCCCTTCATGCTGCTGGCAGCGGCCTGCTACGCCAAGGCCTCGCCGCGCCTGCACCGCTGGATGCTGAACCACCGCTGGATGGGACCGATGCTGCGCGACTGGGAACGCGACCGCAGCCTGACGCGGCGCAGCAAGACGGTGGCGGTGCTGTCGATGGCGGTGATGGTGAGCTTGTCCATCTGGAGTTTTCACGGGCGCGTGGCCATACAGCTGGTGCTGCTGGCCACAGCCGCGGTCGGTGCCTGGGTGGTGCTGCGCATGCCCACACGAAAACGCTGATGGGCTGACAAAGGCAAGCTTGGCCCCCGGTGATCACCCACTTCGCATGCACCGATCCGCCCCAACAACCGGCCTAAGGATCCCTTAAGCCAGCGTCATCACCATCGCTCCCAGACCCCATCCCGCCAGGACGGGGAAACGACCCTGGAGCGTTTGCCATGACCCTTTCCTTGTTGCGCCACGCGGCGCCCGAATGCCCCACGCACCGCGCTGGCGGGAATACATTGCAGGTGCACGGTGCAGACGACCCCGGGCGCGGCGCGGTGCAGGCCTTCATTGCCCGCATCTATGCGCAACGCTTCGGCGCTTGTGTGCAGCAGTTTGCGCCCTGCCTGGTGAGCCTGCATGACCCGCTCAGCGGTGACATCGTGGCTGCGGCAGGCTACCGCTTTGCAGACGCCGGTCCGCTGTTCCTGGAGCGCTACCTGAGCGCCCCGATCGAAGACCTGCTGGGCGCACAACACGGCGCGCCGGTGGCGCGGCGCGGCGTTGTGGAAGTGGGCCACCTGGCAGCCGACCGCGCCGTATATTTCGGCGCCTGGGGGGTGGTCGGGACGCTGCTGAGTGCTGCGCTCTTTACCTTCCTCGGCATGGCCCTGGCGGGCATGGGAAGCCGTTTGAAGACTACGTCTCACCGTGAAGTGGTGCGTGCGATCTGTGGGCCTCAGCTCGGAATGCTGGTGGACGGCATGGTCACCTTCTTCATGTTCGCCGTGACCGTTGTGATGCTGGCCGGCGCGGGGGCCTTGCTCGAGCAGCAATTCGGTATTCGGGCGGTTGTGGGCAGCGGCGTAGTGACGCTGGCAGTGGTGGCCGCTGTGTGTCTGGATATTCAGAGGGTCATTACCCTGATCGGGGTCGTCACGCCGGTATTGGTGGTCGTGGCGTTCGGGGCGTCGGGGTATGGAATGCTGACCCGCGAAGCGAGTCTGACGACCCTTGAGGCCGTTGCGGCGACACAAACTGCTGGGGCTACCAACTGGTGGCTTGGGGCGCTGCTTTACGTCTCGTACAACATCGTTGCCGGATTGCCCATCCTGGCGATTATGGGCGGCGCGGCGACGAACGAACGTGCAGCAGGCTGGGGCGGGCTACTGGGGGGGGCGCTGCTCGGTATCCTGATGCTGGTCATGAGCATGGGCTTGCTGGCGAGGCTGGACAGCATCGCCGGCCTGCCCATGCCGATACTTTCGCTGGTGACGGAGGTTTCGCCGCTCGTTGCCGTCGTGGTGGCTGTCGTCATACTGGGCACCATTTTCAATACGGCTGTGGGGACGCACTATTCCTTCCTCGCGCGCTTTCTGCCAGCGGGTGGGCGAAGTTTCCGCCTGGGGTCGCTGTTGTTCGGTGTGTTGGCGTACGCGTGCAGCCTCGTCGGGTTCGTCAAACTAGTGGGTATCGTGTATCCGGCCTTCGGCTACCTCGGCTTCTTCCTGATCGCCGTTGTTCTATTCGCCTGGCTGCGCTTCAGGCGGAGCCTAGTCTGTCAGAGTGACTGACCTCTAAGGAGACGTTGGCATGTCACGCGAGATCGTAGTCTTGGGGGCCGGCATGGTCGGCGTTTCTGTGGCCTGGCATCTGCTGGCCCGCGGTCATAGCGTGACCTTGCTGGATCGCCGCGAGCCGGGTCGCGAGACGTCGTTCGGCAATGCAGGGATCATCCAACGGGAGGCGGTGCGTCCCTATGCGTTTCCGAGGGATATCGGCACGCTGGTGCGGGTGCTACCGAACCGCGAGGTCGACATCCGCTACCGGCTGGCCGGGGTTGCGAGGGCGGCAGGCCCCTTGCTTCGCTATTGGCACAATTCGGCACCGGACCGTCACTCGCGCATCGTGCCCGAATACGCCGCGCTGATTTGCCGTGCGCTCGACGCTCATGCCAGGATGATCGAGGTCGCCGGGGCCGGAGATCTGATCCGCCGGGATGGTTATATCGAGTTGTTTCGGACTATCAAGGCTCTGGAGGAGAAGTGTCTCGTGGCCCAAAGCGATGCCGAGCGCTTCGGCGTTGCGCACCGTGTCCTGGACGCTGACACGCTCGCGCGCCTCGAACCGCATATGGCGCGGGGCTTGGTGGGCGCAATCCACTGGACGCAGCCGTGGACCGCCACCGACCCGGGGGCCTTGGTCGCCGCGTATGCCACGTCTTTCGAGAGCCGTGGGGGGCGGTTTGTCCAGGCTTCGCTCGAGGCATTGTCGCGCGAGGGAGGCGGTTGGCGTGTGACGACCGATGGCGGCGTCCTGTCGTGCGAACAGGTAGTTCTGGCCCTCGGTCCATGGTCGGCGCGCTGGCTGTCGAGGCACGGAGTTTCGGTGCCCCTGTTCGTCAAGCGTGGCTATCACATGCACTACGGCGTCCAGGGTAACGCGCGGCTAAACCACTGGTTGCTCGATCCCGAGATCGGCTACCTGATCGCCCCGATGGGCGCCGGCATCCGGCTCACGACCGGGGCCGAGCTCGAGCGTCTCGATGCGCCGCCGCATTACCAGCAATTGGCCGCCGCCGAGGCCGCTGCTCGCGAGCTTTTCCCGCTGGGTGATCGCCTCGATCCCGAGCCCTGGATGGGGTCTCGGCCGTGCATGCCGGACATGAAGCCCGTCATCGGGCCGGCGCCCGGTCTGCCGGGGCTGTGGCTGGCCTTTGGTCACGGGCACCAGGGCTTCACGCTGGGGCCCGTCACCGGGGAGCTGCTGGGTCAAATGGTGGACGGCGAGACTCCGGAGATCGATATGACGCCTTATCGGCTCAACCGGTTTTGAAGCGCGGGTGCGCTGCCTTTCTAAATGCGTAGCATCTTGACCTAGAGGTCGATAACCAATAGTCCGCAATTCGCGGAACATCGGCCATTGGGCGGAACAAATGCGACCGGCCGCAATGGCCGACCTGCCGTAGTTCAGGAATCACGCCGTGCGACTGCTACGGATAGGCGTTTTAACCGCATGAGGCCAAGTATCGCACCGCGGAAGCGCCATCAAGCCGGCTGAGACACTCGATTTTCCCGCCCAGGTGTCAGGTTCACCACCAGGGTTTGGCGTTCA